>Ga0209237_1000909_pt1 | contig 17220 bp, 17 predicted proteins | sample GraSoi013_1_40cm_2_FD_185820 | JGI IMG/M metagenome (GOLD analysis project Ga0209237, IMG submission 185820) | Grasslands soil microbial communities from the Angelo Coastal Reserve, California, USA - Sample 10_02_2013_1_40cm (SPAdes) (version 2) | ecosystem: Environmental > Terrestrial > Soil >... | reverse complement strand
ATGTGACCGGTTACGTGACGCCGGCCTCGCAGACCGCGGTCGTGACGGCGAACGCTCTTACGCCGATCGCGGGACATTACGTCGCCGCAGCGCTCGCCCAGCCGGCGACAATCTCACTCGGTTCGGTAGTCTGGACGCTCCCAATCGCCGCGGGGAGTGCGTCCGCGGCCTCATGGGCGAGCGGGATGACTTCCGCCGCTGGGATCGTCAACACATCGCCGTCGAAAGGCGAAGACTAGCGTTAGCGACGGACGAACGCCTGGCCAGGGTTCCGTCTCTTTCCGTGTTTCGGACGGAATCGGGTATTGCCGGCACCACGCGTACGGACGGAAACCCATCTGTGATTCGCTCGCATCGACATCCCCCGCTCGCGAGTGGGTCCGTCCGGATTTGAACCATTTCCGGTTCGGGTCCAAAGCCGAATTCGTCGATTCTCGATCCGGGTTCGAATCCTTTCAGGCCCATTCCCAGGGGGAACTCAGCTCAATCAGCCCCGAGGTCCCGAACGTACTCAGCCGCAGTCCTGCCTTTTCCCCATGACGCCCGCCCGGAAGGGCGGGCATCTTCCCTTTCAAAATCTGAGGGGCTAAGGGGGTTGTGTAGGATTGGAGCAACCCGAACTCAGGGTGGGGGGTTTGATCGTCGAGTCTGGAAAACGGGAAGTAACTCAAGGAAAATCTTCTTCATGGAAAGCTTGCTTAGCTCGCCGTCGCGATCAGTGAAATCTATCAGATACTTGGAGGGGGTTCTCAACACCCTTTCCCGTTTGTTGGCCAGGAAGTAGATCTCATCAAAATACCTGATGTATCCAGTCAGACCCGCAAGCCTGGTTAGACCACCAAGAAGTGCGTGAGCCTCTTGGATTGCGGCTTGGTTGTCTCGACGCACACGACCGAGGCTGTCCCGCACAGTAAATGATGCAACCTCCTCCGCCGACATAACACCATGGTGGAGGTAGAGCGCCTTCAGTAGGTTTTCGATGACTTCCCATGAGGACAGAATCGAAGCAACAGGCGAGATTCGCTGACCCAGGACCCGATCATAGCCCTCCTTTGCTTCATCGAGATACTCTTTGGCTGGGCCGGTGGTGTCAATCTCGAAAATGCGAGTGGCGATCTCGGCGCCGACGCGAGTCGGTGACCAAGGATTCAGTCTGAAGGAAGTAATGAAGTCACGTACGCCAAAGCCCGTCTCGAGCCATTTCTTGCAGAAATCCCGAATCTCAGGCCGCGCAGCCAGAGTTACCTCAAAGGTGTCCGGACCGAGTGGTCTGGAAAAGCGTGTGGAGACATAGGCCAATGCACTCAAGTAGTTCTCATCTACCTCCATCAGTACAACCTTTGCGCCCTCCAGTATGCGTTGCGCAATCTCCCACCCGACTTCTGGCGCCAGCCGTTGCCGGTCAAGCCTTTCATGGAACAGGAAGATTCTGGCGACTGCCTCCGTATAGTAGTCGGAGATCGCAGCAATTCGCTTGATTTCCTCCTGCATTCGCGGAAGGACCTCATGCATGAGTTGTGACTCCACGAACCTTGCATCAATTTGGGTTGCTTTGGTGGCTGCCGCTCGAATGCACAGATCCTCCGCAAGCTGCACAACCCGCCTCGGGTTACCCTCTGAGAGCGACAGGATGGGTGTTAGCACAGCCTCGTCGAAGACATTCTCGAATTTCAGGCCGCTGGGGCGGAGCCGTTTGTCCAGCAAGTCCCTGACCTCTTGCTTGGTGAAGGGCTTAAGTGTCCACATCCTCCTTGTGGAGAGATAGTGGAGTTCCTGCGAGCGGAGCATTTTCTCCCACTGTGGAGCAGAAGCCATCACGATTACGCACTTGCTCTTCAAATCCTGGAGTAACCCCTGGCTCATCACAAAGAACTGCTTCATGAGCTCTTGTTCCTCGGGACGTACGAACCTATCCAGGTTGTCGATTCCTACGACCAGCTTGCCGCGACCGTAAGAACGGAGTTCTCGGCGCAGCTTCGATTCAGAGAATTGTTCCGCGGAATCAGCGGTCAAAGCCTCGAAAACGCGTCGGAATAGCCAATCGTAGATCTCTTTCGGGTGGTGAATCTCGAAGATATCCTCACTGATGTCAAGATACCGAGTGCGGACATCCTGTCCTGGAAACAAGTCGCTGAAAACGTTGAAGAACGTCGTCTTGCCCGACCCTTCTTTGCCAACGAGAATCCGGAGATCGCCTCTGTTGCCTTTGACGATACCTTGCAGTTCCGAGAGAATTTCACGAATATTGTCCGTTTCCACGAACTCCTCGTCACGGTATTGCAGAGGAAGGTCCACCCAAGGATTCCCTTTGAATTTCCAATATGAAATCCAGTCTCTAGGCGTTGCCGCTGTGGGCGTGACTTGCCTGCTACGATTCACGATTTGCGCGAATCGCTCTCCGCGATCCTGTAGCTCCTTCTCGATGAAAGCGATCAGATTGGCAGGTGGCACCCGGCGGGAAAGGGTTTCATCCTGTGTTACGTCAACGTGCTCGTCCAGTAGGAATCTAATGCCATTCCTGAACAGTACCCTATCACACGGCTTGAGCTCTCGGCGTATCTGGTCGAGAACGAGTTCCTTGAAGTAGTCGATAAATACGATTCCGAGACTCGGGGGGAAGCTCATGTACACTGAGATTATGCCGTTCTCGATGATGATTGATCGGACATAGTGGTGTCTCCACCAGTGAAGTTGGGAACGTTCCGGGATGCGGAATCGTTTCAATTGCTCCATGCGGACGCGGGTCTCGTTAAGGTCGAGCGCATCGGAGAGCCGAAAGAGAGCGATGAGGAACCCGACTCGCACCTGCTGGTTGAATAGCATCTTACCCTGCGAGAGGTCCGGCAAGGAACCGCTGTGCCCCCTAACAATGTCACGAATGACTTCGACCAGGCTTTCAATCACAGGATCTTGGTCCAGACCCAATGTCGGAAACTTGTGCCTCTCTGAGCCCAGACTGCCCTCAATCAGTCGCGCGCTGTAGTCAGCATGATGGGCCCTGACCTTGTCCGCAAGTTCGGTGGTGAAACCAGAAGTTTCAGCCTCGTCTTGGACAAACACGAGCGCCTGCATTCCTATGTCGTGGAGATAGCACGCGGAGGCTAGCGAGATGATTTCAGGGGTATTGAGCCGGAGTCTGTCGTCTTGGGAACGGAGGTTATCGATTGTCAAGCGTCGAAGATTTTCTAGAACTCGATCTGAGTGCTCAATGCCATGACCGGTATAGTGAATGATGCTCTGTTCGTCGAGCACTCTATTTGCTTGTTTCCGGATGTTCTGGAGTGCCGCCATCTGGTCATCCGTCAGAAGGTTGGTGTCCTTGAGCCAGGTCAATGGGTCCGGCGGCATCCCCACCGGCGTCATATCCGTCCTAGCGATACTTAACCATGACTCTCGAAGTTCTATCTTGCCTCGCCAGACAAGACTCGTCACCGGATGAACCAGTAATGAGCCGGGTCCTGCAGTCAGCCGAAGCTGGGGGTCCCCTCGAGGCGGTAGTGGGGATCTTCATTCGAGGGAAGCGAAGTCGAGCCGGTCGGACAGTCAGTGCCGATGGGCCCGGGCGGCGGTTGTGGAGGGATGCTTGTGCCTAAGACAGTGCAGGCGACAGACAATCGGCTTTCGCGTCCTGTCACGTTTGGTCCAACCCGCTCGAATCCTTGATGCCCGGGCAACGGGTTCCTGTCATGGAGCGAACGATGGGCGAAATCACGGTTGTCCTCGATCGAGATGTTGCTGAGCAATTGGTGAAACGAATAAGGCATCCGTTCCACGTGAACGTGGGCAGTGAGGCGGCCTTTCAGAGGCTGCTTGCTGCCCTCGAAACGGCGTTGGAAATCGCCTGACGAGCACTGGGGCTACGGCAAGGCCTGCCTCGGGGAGGCGAACGGAGACATTCGTCTCGCACGTCAGTAGATTAATGGAGACGGGAAGACGGGACGATTGGCGATCTCCCGCATCGGAAATGGTGCGGTAATCGATATACGGTCCGTCTGCGTTCCTTCTGCACCATGCGTGCCGTCTCCTTGGCGGTCCGATCCTACGGGGCCCAGTTCGCGGCCTTCGAGCGCGAGCTCATCTTCGACCGTCCACACACCGGCTGGGTCCACTTCGTCGGGCGACGAGAGATCGTCCTACGAAAGAGTCCGTTCTCGGAACACCTCTCGCCCCATCCCTATCTTTTGCCCGAGGATCTCCAAATCCCCGAGGGCGCGTTCGTCGAGCTGACCGTGGGCCGGCTTCACCGAGAACAGCCTGTGGTAGACAGACAGACGGGCGACGTTCGATTCGGCTGCGAGTACTATCCCGTTGAGGGCTTCCAGACTGCGGAGTTCCCCCGGCCGAAACCTTACCTTTCCCCTGACGAGTTCAGGGCTAGGTTGGTCCACGACTGGTACGACGCAGAGTCCGACCAACTGGACTACGCGGTCGCCCTGCAACTCCTCTCGTGTCCTCGTGACGTGTACGGTACTGGTGGAATCGGGAGCCAGTCATTCAGCATGTCGAGTGGACGCAGCCCGCTCGACCAGCTTCGACGGACGATCGCTCGTCAGCTCCCCGTGGAATTCACGCGGCCGAATTCCAGGTACGAGTTCGAGTTCGTCCAATCCAAATCCGGCGCCGAGGCCCTCGTCGAACGGCGGGCGCGCGGTCTGACCGACGAGATGTCGTACAACTTCCTACGGGTCGTCGATCCCAGGTGGACCGTCGCCCCAATTCAGATTCCGACGATTCTGCACAACGCGAGGTACGCGCCGAGTTTCCCCCAGGAACCGGATCGCGACGTCCTCGAGTTCATGTTGACGGCCCTCACGATCCGCCCTGTGGTCGATGACAATGCGATCCTCGAGATCGAGAAGGCACTTCGAACCGTCCGCGAGCAGGTCGAGCCGGAGGCCGTGGTCGGTCATGCGCCCTTCGACCAACACGCGATCACCCGGTTGGCGATGGCCCAATCGCGACTCGAGCTCCGCACATCACTCGACTTCCAGAGGGGCGAACAACGGTTCTTTGATCTGTTTCGAGAATTCGTCGACCTTCATGGATCCTTGTTCAAGCCGGGACAGGAAACTTGGGCCCCAGCGCAGGTGCGAACCTCATTCCTTGACGCCAGTCTCGGACCCCACGACCTGGATGTCCTCCGGGCCCTTATCCGACTTCGAGACGAATCGGGCCAAGAATGGATTCCATTCTCCGAGTTGACGGCCGCATTTGGAAAGGAGCTGCGCGCCGACCAGGTACGCCAGTCCCTTCGTCGGCTCGTCCTCGTTGGCCGGGTCCTGCAGAGCAACAACGAGACTCTGTTTCGGCCGCTTATCCTGGATTAGCGCCATAGTCATTGGTGTACTGCAGTGCGGGCCTGCTGCGCCCGTTCAGAGGCCTGTTGGCGCATCGCGATGGACCCTCAATGGTGGACCCGTCCTGCTGCGTTCTGAGCCCTCGAGGCCCGCCACGGCAAGCCGGGAACTCGAGGACTACGACAACGCGCACTACGGCCTTCTACGGAGCCACAACGGCTCATGATCTCGGAGCCCCTAACGGGAATGCCCGGGTCAGCTTCAAGTGTCACCGCTCGATTCAGGCGAAGATGCGGTCCGGAAACTCGCTGAGCTGGGTCTTAGCCCTGTTCGGCGTAGCGGTCTTGATTGGATTGATCGCGCTGACCTCGATCTTGGTCACCCCCGCCGCTTCCGCGGAAGGGAGGAACGCCTTCTTCGGCGGTGCGATGCAAGTGAGCTCGACGCTGCTGGTCGCTGTGTTCATCGTGGCGGCCCGAGTCCTTTCGGAAGTCCGCGACAAGATGGAGCGAGCGAAACAGCTGAAGAGACTCGTGGCTAATATCCTCCTGGTCTTCGTGGGCCTCATGATCGGCGCCTTCGGGCTCCTGTCGCCGTCGAGTACCGGCGTTACGAATCTCGTGTTCAGCCTGTTCCTGACTTGGTTCGTCGCGCTGTTCCTAATGTTTCAGGGACTCGCGGCGGATTCGGGTCGACCTGTTGAAAACTAGAATGGGCCGCCCGGCGACGTTCTCTCGTCGACAAGCCCGGGCGGCCGTTGTGGAGGGATGCTTGTCGACGCGGGAACGACTCGAGAACGCAAGAACGTGTCGAATCACGCGACCTTGCGGACCATGAGCGCGAAGCTGCCAAGGGAAACAACTGACTAAGCCGAACAACAAAGCGAAGATCGCCCCGAGCACGTTGCTCAGCACGAGGAAGGTCGAGGCGAGGAGGACCTCGAGGAGGACGGAGATTACGACCACCACCGGAACCCGTGGGTTCACGGGCTCCACCACTCTTCGATCGGACTGGGGCCGTGGACGTCCAGATGCTGCTTGGTCGCCTCGTCCCAGGAGCGGACCGTGCCCTCGCAGACCTTGCACTGCCACAGCAGCTGCTCGTCGCCGATCATCTCGAACGTCGCGCGGGAGAGAGCTCGATCCCGCGCGGCATCGCGGCGCGCCTCTTCCACCTGTTCGCCGCTCGGGTCTTCGGGACCGATGCAGATCTTCTCGCAGGTCATGCAGCGACGCCGTGCCGGCTCGAAGTAGTCGGCGGGCTTGGACATCATGTTGATGTCCATGCGGTGGCCGCAGACGCCGCAGAAGATCCCGGTCCCGGGCATATAGTCATGGATTGTGACGTTCATCGGGATTGACGCGTGGATGATTAGCACCTCCGCCCCCCTCGCCCAATCTCTTATCCGACGAACCGGCGGTGTCATCCGGTCGATTCCAAATGGTCGCCAGGTATGCTCCCAGAATCAAGTGCCGACCAGGAAGAGGAGCCGTTACGTTGTTCGAAGACCAAGTTGTGGTCTCGGCGCCGATCGACTACGGTTATGCCAACTGGTTCCAGGATCCCACAACGAAGGCCGGTTACGTTCACGCGTTCCTGCGGCCCTTCCGGGCTGTAGTGGCGGGTTTCATCCCACACGCCGGTTTCATCGTCTATCCTTTCGTCGACGCGGCCCCGCTCGACGGGTTGAGGTGTCCCGGAGCGATTTCGGTTTACCGAAATCCGAAAGGAGGATTCACGTTGGTCTTTTTCCCGGCGATGCAGAAAGTGCCGGCGACCGAGAGTGAGGTTGATCACCTGACCGCTCACGTGGATTTCGACGATGGCATCATTCGGATCGAGGAGATGCACGCGAAGGTCCGTCTCGGAGGCCAGGATCTTCCCACGGAGAATCTGGAGCTGAGACGAGAAAAAGACGATGATCGTCCGTTCGGTTTCGTGAACCACGACAATCACCATTTAGCGTTTGAGAGCTGGTGCAAACAGGTTCGATACTTGGACCCGGCGGGGATCCTCGAGGGCCCGCTCATCTGGTCTCCTCGCGTGCGCGAAAATCGGAAACCGAAGCTTCGGCTTGCCATCGAGAGTTCCATACCAAGAACACTCGCCTGCCCTGCCACAACTCCGGACGGGCTCATCTCGCCCGGGAGTCCTGTCCTGGTCCGGGTCGGTCTCTTGACCGAGAAGGGACGCGAACTCAAAGGCTGCCCTGATGCCGCGTTGTCACAACCACACGGAATGGCGCTCGGAGTCAGCGGCCTGCGCCTTCACCTGTATCGCGATATCCGGGGCATCGATCCCAGCTGGCCGAAGGGGGTAAGCTTGTTCGTCGAGATTGGTCTCCTGAAATCCAATCCGCCGAGCGACCACAACCTGCCGGATGTACGGGAAAGTGATTTCCAACGGATCACGGCTACCTCTTCATGAAATCGACGTTCGGTGCGGCCCCGTTTCACGCCTTCAGAGGCCCGTGTACGCATCGCGATGGACTCTCGAGCATGGACAGGCCCACGTGAGCCTCGAGGCTTCAGAGCGCACGAGCGCGCGTCCTGCGCGAATCCTGGAGATTCGTCGAGTCCCAGTCATGCCCTCGACCTTTTGAGCTGAGTAGGCCGAGGCCTACCAAGCCCAAAGAGCTTTGCTCGGAAGCGCGATCTAGATTATGGATGGAATCCGCGGCAACCGCAGTAGCTTACAAAGAATCCGATCTCAAAATGCTCAGGCTGGGTTCCCTTGTCTTGGCGGCGGCATGGGGGCTGAATTTCGGCGTTCGTCTACTCGCTGTAGTGCCGCGGATGTTGAGCAGATCTCCGATCGTCTTCGTGGACATCGCCTACGTGATCGCGTTTTCGATCTTCTTGATTGCAGCGCTTGCCTCACTCACACCGAGATTCCTTAGGGTCGTACTTGCGCGCCAGAACAAGTGGAACCGAAAGTCCCGGGGCGAGCGGTTCCGAGTGAAGTGTGCGCTTGTGCTCGCGGCTATCCTTCTTGGTGTTCTGCCCTTCGCTCTGATTTTCGTCGAAATGGGAGGATCGCCGAGCCAAGACTTGCTCACCTACTTTCTCGGAGCCGCCCCGGTCACGATGCTGATCTATGCCGCGATCACGGTTGTAACTATCATTTGGGCATCCCGCCAGGCTTCGTGAGCGAGATTCGCAACCGCGGACGAAACCTCGAGGTCGACTCGCCATCTCGACGCTCCTAACGCTCGTCGTTCGGTCCTCGCGTGTGGGGGACCGTTAGCCAGTGCGGCGCGCGACGCGCTTAGAGGGCAGTAGAACGCGCTGGCGCGGATCTTCGAGCTCAGCTGGTCCTCGCGGGCCACCAGGGCTCAGAACGCCTCCACGCGCGCGTGGAACGAAGCGCAGCAGGTCCTCGAGCTCGGGACGCGTCTTCGACCTCTTTCAATGCCTTTCCGAGATAGGCCTTCGTATACCTCGGTAAATCGGAGCGATCCAGCATGACGGAACGAGCCCCGTTCCCTCTAGTTGACTCTTGATGAGAGCCTACTGTCGATTCTCTGCAGCTCGCTCGCTCCGCTCGCTCACCATGCGGTCAGCTTGTCTCGCCATGATGGCGAGCGGTCAACCGAGCCTTTCTTGCTGCACTTCCGGAAATCTAGGACCATACACCAGGCCATCCACTCGGGAACGGTCACCGGCATCTCGGTCGGGTACGGATGGCTCGGCTTCGCCAGGGATCTCATATCGTGGTCCCCCAAGGCCCAGGCGCAGGTGCACGGCACCCCGACAAATTAATGACGTTTCGAACGATTTCTTCGGTACGTTCGTGAAATCATGATTCCCCGTTTCACGATTGACGACGACCTCTACGGATTCGCGTACCCAACTTCACGCCGAGCTCCCGAACAGCCTTGAATGATGGATGCTGGGCAACGACCCATTGACTGAACGGCTTCAGCAGCTCAAACGAGTTCTTCAGACCGAGCGGAACGCTCGCGAACAACAACGACAGGACGGCCGCCGCGGTCGTCCAGCGGCGCGCCGAATATTGACTCCATGAATCTGCCGATTGAACGGTCAGCTTTGGACTGGAGATGTCCTCGGGAAAGGCGTTGCTATAGACGAGCGACGGCCCTACCCAGAGTTCCAGGAGGCCGGTTATGTTGAATGTGCCCTGCTGGCGGTATATGCCGTAGCCGGTGAACGCCCACAGATAGCCGAAAGACGGGTCGGGTTCCGCGACTGATTGATTGAACTCAGGCCATATCGGGTACACACCAGGCACGATTATCCGGAAATAGATTCGGGAGATTCCCGGAGGAAACACGCCGAGCATCTGAATGCTGCGAAGATGTAGCGGCTGTCCCGCAGAGATCGGGCCGTCCGCATCGAAGTTTAGGACCACCCAGACCAGAATTGGGTCCCGATGGAACTGCAGTTGCGCCTGGTGGTATGATGTGTAGGATTGCGAATCGTACACGAGTCCCCAAACGACAAGTCCTCCCAGAACCAGCAAGACAAGAACGGCGAAGAAGACCGCGATGGCAAGATACGCACGAATGGCTCGGAACGTGCGCAGGAATTGCGAAGTCCTTGAAGTAGGAGGTTCTTCAACCATGGTTCACGTTGTCCATCTCACACGAAGATCTTGGATGACTCCCTAACAGGTTAAAAAGGAAACCACTCTTGTCACGAATTCCCCTTCCAAAACTCGCTGTTTGGCCTTGAGCGAGTAGAGCTCATCGATGTAGCTGAGGTAGCATCTGACCGAGGTCCGGCGCACCGGGTCGGATGCATTTTGTTTTTTAGACGGTGAACTACTACCTTCGGAAGTGCGGGATTCCTCCTAATAGACAGAGACGAACGCTCAGCCACTGAATGTTTAGGTCGCCACCGGCCGGAGTCCCTCGGACGGAGCCTGAGAAGAGCTCAAACCCCATCCAGGGAATCGCCCTGAGTCATCGACAACGGCAAAGGCCAATCCCTCGCCGTTACGACACTTGACCAGTGCTGGTTGAAGGCTATCCCATCTTTCGGGCTCTGTCCGAGCCGAGGCCGGAATCAGTAGGTCGCACCGACCCGAACAGCACAATCGAGGTGAACCCTTGAATAGCCCAAGGCTGATTCTGTCGTTCGATGGCAACACACAAGGTCGAGACGCTGTTGTCGCCAGAATTCTTCGCGCGATTCAAAGCGGCCGTTGAGGAAATAACAAGGAGGGAGATTGAAGGGCGGACCGAAGCCTTAAGCCCGAAATCACAGAAAGAGCTTGACGCGCTTTTGAATGCCACTCGGAGCTACGTGCGGTGGACTGGGATCGTCATTGACGCGACGAAGGAGGTCGATTTTCCGGCAGTTTTCGCGTTTCCGGAAATTCGCCGTCGACGACTATCTCGCGTGAGGCGTGAACTGCACCGGGTCAAGAAGAAGTCTGGCAAGAGAGCCGGGACTGAACGCAGGGCGACAGTTCATTTCAAGGCCACAGTCGCGAAGGTAAAGGTATCCGCACTCAGCCTCGGGGACTACGCGTCATGCTATCCGTGCTGCTACGAAAACAAACCGAAAGGGTGCCGCCGCAAGTACGATTCGGACCCCGACGTTTGCTTCACGAACTGCATCGACGGCAAGCTGCGCAAATGAGCCTTGTATGAAACCGAAAGCTCTCGCGTTAGAAATCCTAATCAGCGTCGTTCCAGGTTTGGGCATAACCCTGGCGCTCCAGGTCTACTCCAGCCCGCCGTCGGATCTCGCCCGGACGCTGCTCACGCTATCAGCAGGAACCGTTTCGATATTCTTCGCTGCGACCTCGTTCCTCTACGGCCAATTCTCGGAGCAGGTTGCAAAGCTCCATAGCGAAGCCGCGGGCAAGACGCAGGAACAGTTGAAGATGATGAGAGAGGAGGAACTCGCACCGATGTTCTTTCCCAAGGCTTTTGTCAAGGTGGTGCTGCGATGCTTCGTGCTCGCTTTGATTGCTTTCGCAATATCGGCTTCTGACTATCTCGTTCCTTCCTCGTTTGCGCTGTTCCTATCCGCCGGGGCGATCCTCCTTTTCTATCTAAACGTAATCGGTCTGATGGTCATGACGCTGGGGCGACTCTCGCGAAGAATTGCCCGATACGAGCGATACGTCGAGAAGAGGTCGAAGGGTGAGGACGGATAATCTAGGAGAACGGGAACGCCTTTCTCCGCGGATCACGGAGTTCAGGAGGAAGCGGACGATGAGCACCCCATTCATCATCAAGTGTTCGAAGGTCACCCGAGGAACTGAACCCACGAGGGAACGGACCTCATTAGGACGGCAAAGTGCGAGCTGTGAAGTGATGCCCTACCCCGACTCATCGGATGAGTTCGACATTTGCTGGATGCGGAACACCAGTGCCTTCAGTAAGTTCCGGACGTCCTCGCTAATGTCCTTGGCCTGCATCGACAAGGCGATGCGCTCTGCCACCGCAGGGGAATAGCGGATGCCAAACGACTCGAGGAGAGAGGTGAGTGATGTCTTGGCTTTCAAGCCCTTTCGCCGGCTGTCCGAGAGGATAGACTCTACCGTTTCAACAGGGGAAAGTCGATCCGGAAAGGCCTCTGCAATTGCGGTAGCAACCAGCAAGTAATCCTCGAGGATGGTTCCATCCCTGAGTTCGTAGATGTGATCATCTGGGCAGGGCAGAAGAGCCCGTGTTCGCTTCCACTGTTGTTCTTTCTCCGGGGTTTCGTGAACGTCTCCATCGACGATATGGAAAATCCCCGGCTGCAACAGACGCGACTTCAGAATCTTGGAATCCAAGTAGAATGGTATGTTGGAGAGGCCCCAGACTCCAAGGAACAAACAATGAATCCGAGCCATGTCCTCATTGCCAACACAAGTCCTGAGCGTGTCGTACCACGCTTTGAAAACCTTCTCGTCAGACTCGCCCTCCACGAACACAAGGGCATCAGACTCGAGGACGTCGGTTGGCCGAATCCCGAGCTCGTCGATGACCCGACGAACATTGGAGTCATTGACAGGGACGATAGACGAGGCCCCATCTTCTCTCGTAACCAGATTCATTGATTCAAGAGGATAGCTCGCCACCAGAGACGGAGAGTGTGTTGAGATCAGGATCTGCCTGTTCTCGGCATGCCGCCAGAGTGTTTGAGCCAGTATTCGTTGCGTCCGGGGATGGATGCTGTTCTCTGGCTCCTCCACCGCCAAGACATAACCCTGCCTTCTGTCCAGCAGGTGCCCCACAATGGTGAGTAGGTTGCGGACCCCAAACGACATGACGCCAAGCTCGAAGCCGGGCGCCTCGGGAAGCCAGGTTTCGCGGATAGAAGCTGTCGTTTGCGGTCCGCCAAGGCGGGGTGTCGTGAGATCCTCGACCTCTGGAACGAGCGTCTTGAACTCACGGACTACTTGGGCGAATCGTCCGCTTTCGTTCGATCGCAAGTAGTCCAGCCAGTCTGTGAGATTCGAACCATCGTCCGTCAGACTAGTGGCGCCGGTTATTGAAGTTCGGGATAGCGGATTCCGATTCGGCCCCACCCTCACAATCAAGTTGCGCAACAGATTTTGAATGATCGGTAACAATATGCCGGCGACGCGGTCCTGGGGCGAAATTCCACCCCCGAAGCCCGGACCGTATGAGCCCCCGCCCCAGGTGTTCTCGGAACCCTCCTTGGAGCTGAAACGCCCGCCCATCGCAAGACTTCGGAAACCGGTAGCCAAATCAAATTGCCTCAAGGTGTAGTTACCGCCCGAGAATGCGCCCGCGAGAACAGTGTGGCTCGTGTCGCCAGAGACAAATTCCAACCGCTCCTCGAATCCGTCTTGGCTGGCATCCAGCGCGTATCTATAGCTTCGGCCTAAATTGGCGTTTTCGAGCATCGAAGTCGGAAGGCCTGGCACAACGTTACCGATCGTCTTGACGAGATTCGCATGCTCTGCAGTTCCTAACTGAAGCTCGAGCGCGATGTGGACGACTAGAGACTGATCCCCACCGAAGACCAAACTCCTGAATCCGCCACGGAGAGAAAGTCCTCCAGAATAGTTCCCAGTCGCGGCCGTGTGCAAGAAGCTGAGCGCATCAATGACGTTTGACTTCCCCGAGTTATTGCGACCAACTAGGACCGTGACTTTCGGGTGCAGTCTGAGTTTGGCGTCGCGCACACTTTTGTAGTTCTTGATGTGGACTGTCGTCAGGAAAGGCATGTTGAGCAGCGTATGTCGTGATTGCAATATGAATTCGCTTTCCTCCGGCTTCCAAGGGCTCGGTCGCGTTTTCAGGCGAAGCCAGACACACATGCGCGCCGAGCGCTCGCACCGTCGACTTGTCTTCCGAACCAGTCGGGTGGGCTCGACTGAACTCGAATCCCCTCTTCACGTCGCGTGGTCGACGAGGTCATCGAATCGAGTTGGACGGCGACCCGTAATTCATAGAGTAAGTTCGATTCCCTCAAATGGATGCGAACTCCAATAGACTTGATTGAGGACAATCGGACAACCAACCGTCAACGGTTCGTCTGCTCCGTCGATTTGCTCGCTCACCAGCCGGAAGCCCTCCCTAGCGACGTCTGTTCAAATCCGACGGGTTAGTTATCCCCATGGGACTGGTGCGAATTTGAATATCAGCCCCCGTGCGAGTTCTGCTCAAACATGCCCCTGTCCCTCACGCTCACCCGTGTCGCCGGGTGGGCCTTTCCCTTTTCGGTGGGTCGTTGGAGGGGAAGCCTTCAGCGGAAGGCGCGCTTCTTCCGTCGAATCGTCAAGACCGCCCCGGCTACCGCGATTGCAATCACGAAGGCGGTCGCGCCGAAGAAGACCGGCGGATCGAGTCCGAAAATCGTGGTCGCCGATGTCGGAGTCGGATTCACGATGAGCTCGACGGTTGCGGTCGCACTCTGACCGGCCACGTCCGTCACCGTGACTGTGATCGTGAAACCCCCTGTCGCCGTCGGAGTGCACGTTAGAGCGGAGACGTTCCCCGAAGAGCACCCGGATGGCAGATCCGCATAGGCGTAGGTCAGCCCCCCTGTCCCACCGGTGGCGGTCACTGTGAACCTCACGCTCGACCCGAGGGTGATCGTGGACGGCGAGGCCGAGAACGTGCTGATTGTTGGCGCGCTGCGGGCAATGGAGAAGGTGATGGCTTTTGTCACGTCGTATCCGTTCACAGTAATCGTGCCGGACGCGGGCGTGTCCATGTAGCCCGGCACGGAGCTCACCGTGTACGAGTAGGTGCCGTTCGGCTCGACGAACTCGACCATCGTGGTCGTCGACGAGTGTGCTGTTCCTCGGAGCGTTGCGGACCAGGAGGTCGAAGGTGGCAGTCCGGATTCCTCGAAAGTCACGTGGTACGTGACCTCAGTCCAAGCGACGGTCTGCGCGACGGCGGCGCCCTGGACCTCGATCGACCCGACATAGCTCGCAGTGGTGTACCCCGGTTCGGGGCCGATCGCGTACCCGTACGTCCCGTTATCCTCCGTGAACACAATCGTGCTTGTCGCTGATGTGTGGGTCGTGCCGCCGAGTGTGACCGACCACGACGTCCCGGTCGGAAGGCCGGTCTCCCTGAAGCTCACCTGATACGTGGGCGGAGGCGGGAAGTTCGTAATCAACAGGGTGACGGTCTGATTCTTCGTGTGGTCCAGGGTAATCCATACACCGGTTGTGGCATCATATTGCAGGTACACTTGGTTATCTGTGATCGTCACGAGGACCGGGTACTCCCTGAATTGCTCCGACCCGATGCTTGGATAGGCGTGCGAGAACGAGACCGAGCAGGTGTTTCGACTGAGATTGTCGAGGGAGCAGTTCGATGCGGTCCTCGGGTCCTCCGTCCGGTTCCCGGAGACGCCGTCGCCCCAGTCGATCGACACGTTCAGCGTATCGCTCTCTGGGTCGTACGCCACCACGTTGATGATGACGGTCTCGTTGATTCGGAACGTGTCGTTCCCCGCCGACGTCCCATCGGCCCTCCTGACACGGACGGCCAATATTACTGGCGGTTGATTAAACGATTGGACGAACACCATCTTGGAATCGTTCACGGTCGCATTCCCGTCGAAGACGGACAGAGTCAGCGTGTGATTCCCCACGCTCGCATACGTGTGGACTTGGAAGATCTGGAACACCTGGGGCGATGTCCGGGGTGAACTCCCGGTCACGTTCGTGGCGTCCGGGCTCATGTCGTCGAAGACCCACCTCACGGTCATGTTGTCGCCATCCGGATCGTACACCGCCGCACGAAGCACGACGGGCTGCCCGAGTTGGGCGGTGGTGTTCGAAAGGGCCACGAATGGAGGCAGGTTGTCCCGGACCTGGATCGGGGTTGTCGTGTTCTGCCAATGCATCCGGAACGTTGTGCAGTTCGCGTCGAGGCATAGCACCTTATTACCGTCGGTGGCCCACAGAGTGATGTTATAGATGCCGGGAGCGGAGTATGCGTGTGCGGCCGTTGTTCCGGTCACATCTCTGTTCTTCGTTGGGTCTCCGCCCCCCGTACTATCCGTCCGGTTGTCGAAATCCCAGTACGCGGTGATCGGGTCCCCCTCGCCGTCCGTGACGTTGCCGGCCATCGGGACCTCCTCGCCGACTTTCCAGACGCTCCCGACGGTGGGGCTGTCGATGCGCACGCGCGGAAGATCATCGAATGCGATGTAGAACTCGGCGGTCGAGTTGTAGGAAACGTTGTGGCCCACGCCGTCGTCAATCCATACCTGAACCGCGATGTCGACGGTCCGGGGGCTCTCGTTGAGCGGGAACCGACTTGCGGGATATTGGTGCGGTACATGCATCTCAAGCTGGGTCGTCAGCGGCGTCGTTTTGTTGATGGTCAACGTCCCGTCGCCCCAGTTCCAGGTCACCGTGACCGGATCTGCATCGGGGTCCCCGATCGAGACATTCTCGTATAGGAGCGGGATCACGGGGTTCTGGTATCGAAGCGGTTGATTCACCGAGTTCAACGACAAGAGCCCATCGATAAATGGCGCGGCGTTCTGATTCACCATCACCGGGAAGAGGAGACTCCCCAACGACGGGTCGAAATCGCCTACGTCGTTGCGCACTGAGATGTTCACCCAGTACTCACCCCTTGAAAAATTGGACAGCCTTTCGTACGTCCATGTCGTGTTCACGGAAACGATCGATCCGACGACGGGGGCGGAGACGTTGAAGGTCCGCACCGGGCTATCGGGATTCACGATGGGAGGCCCGCCGCTGGAGTTCGGGTTGTAGTAATCAAAGTAGAAGGTGACACTCATCTTATTGTCCGTCGAGTCAGAGACGTTCACCTGGAAGGTCACGGTGACGTTGACGGACGCTGGGAAGGCATTCAGATCACCGCAGGCGAAGGAGGTGTTTACCCGCGGATTCGGGACAATGCGGCACGCCTCGATCGCCGGAGCGGCCACTGGCGAAGGAGACGAAACGCCAGCACTGGCCAAGGGACTCGCGCCCAAGACGCCGGCGAAAACGAGCACGAAGAGCAGTTGCCACCTCCGGAGAGATGCAATTCGAGAGAGGAATTCCTCGCACGGTTGAGTCGCCAATCTCCCCACAACTTACCCCGAGAGCGGTGTGTTGATTAATAACCCCGCGCCGAAAACGAGGGGCTGTCGTGGCCAATCGAGAGTGAGGAACCCGCCCACCGTAGCGAACGCGACACTAGATGCGGCCACGCTCGCCCACCACGAATCGAGCCACGCCGTGATCTGGACTCGGCAGACCTGCCTAATCCGTGGAAAAACAACTTGGGAGACATCGTACTGACGCCTGACAATCGCCCGAGATCGCGACTTGTACCGCTTCGTTCGAGCAGAGGAATACGAACCATTCTCCACGGGACGCGAGGACAGTCGGTGTACCGAATGTCCCCGACGGACGAATCGGAAAGACATATCACGGCGCTCACGTATAGGTCGGGCCTATGTCGAACTACACCATCGTGGGGGAAGCCAAGGGAGTGAAGGTCCAGGAA
>Ga0209237_1000907_pt1 | contig 17228 bp, 16 predicted proteins | sample GraSoi013_1_40cm_2_FD_185820 | JGI IMG/M metagenome (GOLD analysis project Ga0209237, IMG submission 185820) | Grasslands soil microbial communities from the Angelo Coastal Reserve, California, USA - Sample 10_02_2013_1_40cm (SPAdes) (version 2) | ecosystem: Environmental > Terrestrial > Soil >... | reverse complement strand
GCATCCGGCGGCGCCTACTCCGCGGGAGGCTTCACCAACAGCTACGGCTTCATAGGCATAGCCGTCGTTTTCCTCGCCGGGCTGGATCCGATAGCCTCGATAGCCTCGTCGATATTCTTCGTGGCACTCGTCATCGGAGGGCTGGGGCTACTGGTACTCATGGCAGTCCCGACGTCGCTGACCATCACGATTAGCGGAGTAGCCGTTCTGTTCGTCTCCGCCCGCGTGCCCATAATGGACAGACTGAAGGTCCTCAGCAAGCGCGTGCCCATAATGGACAGGCTGATGACTCTGAGTCGGCGAAAGTAATGGTGTTTGACCTTAGCTTCTTCACTACGCTAATCGGGACCACGGTTTTTCTCTCCGCTCCCATCGTCCTCGCCTGCCTCGGTGTCCAGTGGAGCGAGCTGTCCGGTGTCTTCATCTTCGGAATCGAAGGAGAGATGTTGCTAGGGGCCGTCGCGGGCTTCCTCACCACTCTCGCAACCCGCAGCCTTCCACTCGGAGTTGTGGTGGGCCTTGCAACGGGGGTCGGAGTTGGGCTGCTGAGCGGTTTCTTCGAGGTGACTCTCGGCGCAGACCAGATCATCTTTGCCATCGCGCTCCTTGTAATTGGACCCTCCCTTTCGAGTTATCTTTATGGCGCTTATGTTGGCGGTCGTGAGCTCTCCACGTTTTCAACGTCGATTCCCACCTTCTCCCCCGCGCCGATACCTTTCCTGTCGAACGTCCCGCTGATCGGTCCGGTGTTCGACCAGCCGGTCTTGGTTTACGTGGTATACGCCTTGGTCGTCTTGACCCACTACTTCTTCTATCATACAAACCTGGGACTCAAGGTCAGGTCCGTCGGGATGAATCCGATGGCGGCCGACTCGATGGGCACCAATGTCCAGTTGGTAAGATATGTCGTTCTCGTGGTCGCCGGGATGTTTGCCGCTCTAGGGGGCATGCTGATGGTCATGGGGGGGACCGGCTTCTGGTCTGACAACGTGACGGCCGGGCGAGGCCTAATCGCGATCGCCCTCGTGCGGGTCGGCAACTGGCGGACTCAGTTGACCCTCGGTGCGGCGCTTGTTGTTGGTGTCCTCCTGGCGGCTGTGGCAGACCTTCAGGGAATCTTCTCTGGCGGCGGAACGGTCACGACCACATTCCCCTACGAGGTCTTCAGCACCCTCCCGTATCTGTTCGCGATTGCTGTCATCGGGATTTCGTATAGATGGACCCGGAGCAATCAACCCGCTTCGATTGGCCGACCCTACCTGAGAGGTTGAATGAAGGAAGGAAAGAGCCTTGTTCAACCCTTCCTCATATTTCGACTCAGCTTCAGTCTGACCCTCTCGGGTAGTCTGACAGGCTTACCGGCCGCGTTGACAAGCACGTTGACGATATAGCCGTCGGCAAGCGCGGTTCTGTCCCGTTTCACCTCGAAGTCGAAGATGATGCTTGAGTTGCCCATCTTCCTTACCCAGACGCTCACGTCCAAATCATCATCGAACTTCCCCCGGATTATGAAAGGTGCAGTGAGTCTCTGCCGCGAGCAGCCTGAGGCCGCGCTCTCCTAGACTTATGGGATCGAACTTTTCGTCACTTAGGAGGTTCGACTTGGACACAAAGTACACGAAATACTGGGAGTAGTATCCGAGGGGACCCAGAGAATATCCCGACAGAATCGGAGATAGCGGATTTCCTGAAGGCCCAAGCCAAAGACGATGAGTGACTTCAGAAGCTAGTCCGGCCAATCCGGCTTCCCGACCAATGAACTCCTCGCGTTGTTGACCGCCCTTAGTATGTGCTTGGCAGCTTTGGTAAGGAGCTCGAAGCGACCATCGGCAATCGCCTTCTTTGAGACGAGTCCTCCGCCTACCCCAAGGCAGAAGGCACCAGCCCTGACGTACTCCCCCGCGTTTCCTGCTTCGATGCCTCCCGTCGGCACGAAGCGTACCCGGGGGAATGGCCCCATCAGAGCCTTCATGTAGCCCGGGCCCACTTGCGATATCGGGAATAGCTTCACAAGGTCGGCTCCCCACTTCAAAGCCTGGGCGACCTCCGTCGCCGAGAAGGCCCCAGGACAGCTCACGACGCCAGACCTGGCGCAGACAGCTAGGACGTCCTTGTCGACGGACGGGCTGACTATGAACTGGGCGCCTGCGTGGATTCCGCCCTCCGCCGTCGCCGCATCAAGGACCGTCCCCATTCCTATCACCGTCTCGTTTCCGTATTTCCTCCTCGACTCCTTTACGAGCTCGACCGCGTCGGGTGTGGTCGTTGGAATTTCAAACGCGCGGAGTCCACCTTTGCCAAGGGCCTTCATTGCGTTCAAACAGTCCTCCCTAGAATCGACGCGAATGATGCCGATGACGCTAATTTCATGCAGACGGCTCAGGACTCGGTCCTTGGTAAGCGTGAGATTTGCTTTGGTCAGCGATGTATTAATCCATTATACTGTAATATCCGAGGGCAGACGGAGATCGAAAAGATTGGCGTATTGAGAAACCCGGTCTCGAAACTGAGATGATGATAATGCGCCCATTCGAATGGGCCCGAAGCAACGAAACTCGCGCCTATGGCTTCAGGAGGATCTTCGAAAATGGCGCTGGACCTGCAGCCTGTTCGACGAACGCTTCCTGACCCGCCGACAGCGGTCTTACGTCCAGCCAACCCCCTGACATGTCAATGAGTCCGCCTTCTGCGAGCCCCACCGCCCGTCGAAAGTCGTCGTCGGAGTAGGCGAAAGATCCCACGATCTCGGTCTCGCTTCGGACTACGGCGTTTCCATGGAGGCTCGTTTCGTCTGAATGAAGCCCAACGAAGACAACCCGACCCCCCCGACGGGCCATCGCCAGACTCTGGGCACGGGTCTGCGCATGGCCGACTGCGTCAACTACGCAATCGAGGCCTCCTGGGGCAAGACGCTTCACCGCCTCGGCGGTGTCTTCTGCGGATGCGCCTAACGTGTCGGTGGCACCCCACAGCTTCGCCCACTTCAGCCTCGATGGAACGGTGTCGACTGCGATGCATTGGGACACTCCGCGGCCGCGAAGGAGTTTGATGATCGACAAGCCTATCATACCCGCCCCGAAAACGAGTGCCCTGTCCCCCAATCGGGCCTCCGAACGTCCGACCGCCCTAACACCGCAGGCGAGAGGCTCGATCAACGCGGCTCTGAGCAAGTCTGTTACGGGTGTGCACGAAGCAATTGGAACAGCGGTTCGTTCAGCAAAGCCTCCCGGATAGTCTATTCCTACGATCTTCCGCTCGAGGCACAGCTGCCTGTCCCCGCTTCGACAGAACCGGCAGATTCCACAGGTGACGAGTGGATTTACTACAACGCGCTTGCCTCTCCAGTCGGGAGAGACGCCATCGCCAACCTCCACGACAACCCCGGAGAATTCATGCCCCATCACAAGTGGCGGCTTGCGCAGTTCGTTCTTTCCGAGAAACGCAGAGATTTCGGAGCCGCATATCCCGGCCGCTTCCACGTCGAGAACAACCCAGCCGGGCTTCGCGTCTGGTTTCGACGCCTCATTCGGACTCATCCGTCCAATCGCCTCCCAGACTAGGACCTGCAAGACTTGATTCGTCTGCTCGTCTGGCGACGAATTGTCTAAAGAAGTTTTCAGCGGGACGCCCGTTGTCGGATGAGCTTGGTCCTTTTTCGAAATCCCTTCGGGTCGGGACCTCAGCATAAGATTAGTGCGGTCGTTTGGTTGCGAAAAAGTGCGGAGTGCCAGGGAGTTGTTTGCGCTCAATCTGCACGAGCTTGCGGTCTCGGCAAGATTTCAGAGGCACCGATCGGACAGGCTGGCTGAAATCGCCAAACGAATTGCAGTGACCTCGCAAACCGGGGAGAAGGAGATGCTCCTGATGACGGGCATATTCAGGAGGGCGGTGCAGACGATTAAAGAGGAGAACGAATCCCGCGCTCAGACGCGTTCGAAGACGTAGACCGCCCTCCCCAGCCATCTGGTGCTCTCAAAGGCAACCCTGACAGGGTATTCGAACCTCACGTGCCCCGGCTGGAGGTCCTGCAGTGGAATCTTCTTGCTTGATGTCGGGATGGCGGCGGCCTGTGGCAGCCAGGTAGGGGTCGAGGCGAAGCTGGTAGAAGTTCGAGCCGTCCCGGAACCGGTTCCTCACACTCGCGTTCCCAAGCGTATGGGAGTGAAAGTCTGTCAGGATGGCAGCCGCCCGTCGGGCGACCCCCGAGTCTACAAGCCCCGAGAGAAGGTCCTGCTTCCAGGTGCGGCTTCCGTCCCCGAATACTCGAGGACGCAGGCGTAGAGGTCTCTGTCTTCGAAGACGACCGCCGGCGCAGGATGACCCCTCATCGAGTCGTGGATCAGCGTGAGACACGCGCTCTCCGTGAAGATTCTCGACCTGTCCGCAAGCCATACCTCCTTCACCAGGAGCTGCGAGAGAGTCCGCTTGACAACCCACGCTCCTCGCCTCGCCCTTACCAGCAAAACGACGTTTGATACCCCGCCACCCAGGGTTTCGACTACTGGGTTCTCATCTCCAGAGCAGAGACCCGCTTTTCGAGCCAATTCTAGAGGCCACCCTTTGTCTGTCTCCGCGCTCTGGCCCAAGGTTGGATTCGCGATGCAGAGCGATTTATACGGCTGCCGTCCGTCCTCAGCGTCACATGGGTATCATCGACTCGTTCAGGCTCGACGGCAAGGTCTCAATCATCACGGGCTGCTCAAGCGGTCTGGGACCGACGCTCGCTTCGGGGCTCGCCGAGGCCGGGTCGGACCTCGTTGTCTGCGCCAGGAGGGGATCAATGCTGAAGAGCAACGCCGAAAGAATCGCGAAGGAGACGAGGAGGCGGGTGGTTCCCGTCGTTGCGGACGTCAGTCGTGAATCTGACGTAAGCCGGCTCGTGGGCGAGGCCGTGAAGGAATTCGGGAGGCTGGACGTGCTGGTGAACAACGCTGGAGTTAGCTTTCTCAAGCCCGCGGAAGAGATGACGGGAGAGGAGTGGCTGTCGGTGAACAGGGTCAACCTAGACGGAGTCTTCTACTGCTCGAGGGACGCAGCGCAGGTCATGAAGAAGGGTAAAAGAGGCGGAAGCATAATCAACATAGCTTCTTCTTACGGCTTCTCAGCAGACATCCTTTTCCCGATTGTGGCGTACCATGCATCCAAGGCCGCGGTGATCAACATGACTAGGGCCCTCGCCGTGGAGTGGGCCAAGTTCGGCATACGTGTCAACGGAATCGCTCCCGGATGGGTTCGAACAGAGATGACCGAAATCACCCTCGCAGACAAGAAGAAGAGGGACTACATAATCCAGCATACCCCAATGGGGAGGGTTGGCGAAGCGAGTGAACTGAATGGGGCCCTCCTTCTCCTCGCATCGGACGCAGGCCGTTTCGTCACGGGAACCACCCTTTCCGTCGACGGTGGATGGACGGCAGTCTGAAAGAAAGAAAGCGACGGACCTCGCGTTGCAGGAAGGGTTGGACGAGAGATACCGGAGGCACAAGGAAGTCGCCGCGTTCGCCAGGAAGCAGTTTGGAGAGATCCAACTCGAACTCTTCCCGGATGAACGGTATGCCTCGGACACGGTCACCGCACTAAAGGCCGACTCCAAGTGGGATTCGAAAACTCAGGTCGGACTCGTTTCACGATTCGACATAATGATCGCCGGGGGCTGGGACAACTCGAAGGGAAGTTGCTCAGGGTAGGCCATATGGGGACCTCGGCCAAGAAGCCGCCCATCTCGAGCACGAGGGTCGCGATGGAAGCGATCCTAAAGGACCTACGGAACTAGGTAACTGAAACCGGCTGCCGGTTTCCCAAACCTCATATAGACTTCTTCGCCTCGTTCCCAAGCCGATGCCGCCGAGAAAGGGGTGGGAAGAAGAGGGGGAGGAGAAACGGCGGGTCGTCTCGCTTGTCAAGGCGGTTCCCAAGGCGATAGACACGAAAGACAAAGATGAGATTCTCAGGATATACGACACCTACGACCCAATGTTCTGCAGCTTCGAGGATACCCCGGATTTCCTCGGCCGAGTGGACGGACCCAAGTTCAGAGAATTCATCGACGAACTCGGCAAGCTCGAGTCGTCGTCAATCGCTAGAAAGGACGTTCGGGTGGACTTCATCGCGAGAAACGTTGCCGTCGCCACGGGGATGGATGATTGGGAGAGCAGGATCAACGGAAAAGTAACGAGGGGAGTCAGCAGGTTCAGCATAGTCTTCAGGAAGAAGAATGGGGAGTGGAAAGTCATCCATGAGCACTTCACGAAGATCGCGTAGGGAGTTTGGAAGAGTGGCTCGCGGTGACGGGCTGGGGATAGGGTTCACCGGAGCCCCTTACACCGTCAGGGAGGTCGTGGAGCTGGCGAAGCTGGCGGAGAAGGAGGGTTTCTCGTCTTTCTGGTTTGCGGAGGATTATTTTCTTAGGGACGCGATAACAAACATATCGTGCGTCGCGTATGGGACGCGTAATATACAGATAAGCACGGGCATAGTCAACCCGTTTACAAGGAACCCGGTGCTGGTTGCAGAAACAATAGCAACCCTGAACGAGCTATCTGGTGGGCGCGTGCGACTCGCCCTGGGGACGGGAGTTCGACCGCTGATAGAGAGTATGGGGATTGGATTCAGGCACCCCCTCGCTGCCATGGATGAGGCGGTGGCAATCATCAGGAAGCTGCTCGAAGGGAAGGTAGTCGACTATGAGGGCGAGATTTTCAAGATCAAACAAGTCAAGCTAGCTCAGAACCCTTACTTCGACCTTGTCGAGACAAACCTGAAGGTGTCTGCCGTTCCGATCTACGTAGCGGCCATAGGGCCGAAGATGCTGGAGCTCGCAGGAAGAATCGGGGACGGCGTGCTCTTCACCGCAGGATTCAGCGTGTGGAACGTTAAGCAAGCGGTCCCGATGGTCAGGCGAGGGGCTCGAAGTTCGGGCAAGCCTGTCGAGGCGATGAAGGTCGGAACCTACATCGCATCCAGCCTGGGGGAGGCGAGCAAGGAGATCAAGGGATTTCTCGCATTTGACGTTGCGTATTCGAGGCCCGAGAACGTCATCGCAGCCGGGATTCCCGAGGCAAAGGTCGCGGGGATTCACGATGCAGTTACGAAGAAGGGCCTGCTTAAGGCGACAGAGCTGGTCTCGGATGACATAGTCGACCAGTTCGCTGCCTGCGGGACTAAGGGGGAGATTCAGGCCAAGTTGGAGGAGTTCCGCAAGGCGGGTGTGTCCGAACCGATCCTCCTCCCGATGGGAACGGACGCGGCCGAACTAATTCGAAGTGTGTCTTAGAGATCAGCGGCGTCTTTCGCTCAGGGACATGACGGCTTCGACTATCTTCGTGTACCCTGTGCATCGGCACAGATTCCCGACTAGAGCCTGCCTGACTTCCTCTTCAGTTGGGTGCGGATTTTCATCGAGGAGGGCCTTGGTGAGCATGATGAACCCCGGAGTACAGTATCCGCATTGAAGCCCATAGTGATTGGCAAATGCCTTCTGGACCGGGTCGAGCTGTACGTCGTCGTCATCGTCATCGTTCTGCAGCCCCTCGATGGTCGTAATCTCCGACCCATCTGCCTTGGCTGCGTACAGCATGCAGGAGTAGACCGGCTTTCTGTCCATCAGCACGGTGCAGGCGCCGCAGCCCCCGCTGTCGCACCCCTTCTTCGTCCCAGTCAGCCCCAGCTTCTCTCTGAGGACGAAGTTGAGGGTGTCTCCAGGCTCGATCGATACTTCGCGTTTCTCTCCATTGACCGTCAGGTTGATAGTCATCGTCCTCGTCGTCATGGTCTCGCCCAAACGCCTCACCCTCCTCTCCTAGACGCGGCTTTCCTCACCGTCTCCTTGAGGAGAATTTTGGCCAGTCTCTTCCTGTAGGCGCCCGAAGCTTTGCCGTCGGAAGTCGGGTCCACCAGTTCCTCGTCAAGCGCTCCTCCCGCAGACTCCAGGGCAGCGTCGTCGAGCCTGGTTCCCACGAGGGCGGCCGCCGCACGTTCCGCTACGAATGGCTTGTTGGCGACCGCGCCGAAGACGACCTTCGCCGAAGACACCTTCCCTCTCGTGACCCGTATCGCGGAGGCGCAGTTCACTATGGACCAATCCCCCGCGTTGGAAACGAATTTTGTGAAGGCGCTCTTGGTCCCGTCCTCTTGCTTGGGTACGACCAGCCCAGCCACGAACTCACCCTCGTTCAGGTCTGGCTGTAGGTAGTCCCTCTGAAATGTAAGAATGGGAACCCTTCGTATTTTTCCTCCGTCTCCCTGCACCTCGATGACGGTGTTCAGACACGCGAGTGCGACAGGGAGGTCGAAGAAGGGTATGCATGCGGTGACGGCTCCGGCCACGGTCGCCATGTTTCTGACCTGAAGGGGCCCCAGGTCGCGGAGCGCGTCGGGGAGGCAGCCGAGGGCGCCGCCGGCGTAGAGCTCCCGCTGCCTCTCCAGCTGCGAAAGGGTTACGCTGGCGCCCAACAAAACCTCTCCGTCCCGCTCTCTGATTTTATCGAGCCCGAGGTTAGAAAGGTCGACGACCGCCTTGACGCTTGTCAAGAAACCTCTCTCCGAAAGCTCGTAGATCTCGGTTCCGCCCCCCATTATGAGTGCGTCTTCCTTGTACCGGTGCAGGATTGAGACGACCTCGGCCGGGGTCTTGGGTTTGAAGTAATTCTCCGGGTGCAATCCGCCCATAAGATTTCCGCCGAGAAACACTCAATCGACCGGCCAAATAACTATATAGTCTTATCGAGAAGTTGGGATGTCTCCGTCGGAGATTGCGTTTGAGCCAGACCGAAACCGAGACGCGGACGGTGCGCGAAGAAGAGAGGGTAGAAGAAGAAGAGCAATACAAGATCATCGGGACGAGGCAGGCCCGCTACGATTCGAACCTCAAAGTCTCCGGCTCGGCCGTCTTCGGAACAGACGTACATCTTCCTAACATGCTTTACGGCAAGATATTCAGGAGCACACTCACCCACGCGAAGATAGTCAAGCTGGACGTGTCCAACGCCGAACGATACCCGGGTGTAAGGGCTGTCGTGACTTCCAGGGACTTCCCCGACGTGACCTACGGATTTGCGGTCAGAGACCAGACTTTCCTCCCCAAGGAGAGGGTCCTCTATCAGGGGCAGCCGGTCTGCGCGCTCGCGGCAGACACGCTCGAAATCGCCGAGAAGGCGCTGTCTGAAATTGAGGTCGAGTACGAAGGTCTTCCGAACGTGCTGAGCGTGGAAGAGGCGCTCAAAGAGGAGAGCTTTCCCCTACATCCCGGAGTTGTCCCGGCAGGGTCACCACCGTACAAGTCGAGGAACGTGGCGTCCTACACTCGCGTCCATAGGGGCAACGTCAAGAGTGCGTTCGAGGACGCGGACTTCGTCCTCGAGGAGGAGTACCACACCCAACAGGTCCACCAGTCCTACATCGAGCCTCGAGCGTCGACCGCTGAATTCGACCCGATCACGGGCAGGATAAGAGTCTGGACTTCGACCCAGAGTCCATACTGGTTGCGGAGCTCAATCGCCGAGATTCTTCGCATTCCCGTCAGCCGAATTCAGCTCTTCCCGACGCACACGGGAGGGGGATTCGGGGCAAAGCTTTCGGCTTACCTGGAGCCTTTCTGCATCATGCTGGCAAAGAAGGCCCGTCGCCCCGTGAGGATTGTTCTCACCAGGGAAGAGGAGTTCCTGGCTGGGACACCGAGGCCCCCCCTCCACTTTTGGATCAAAAGCGCGGTCAAGAGCGGGAGAATCTCGGCCAGACAGGGGAGGGCGATAGTCGACACCGGCGTCTATGGTTCCGACGGCGCAGTATACGCCAACATCGCGTGCTTCGCACTGGTCGGCGCGTACAAGATTCCAAACGTGGAAACGGAGGGGATCGGCGTGTACACGAACAAGCAACCGTCCGGGGCGTATCGTGCCCCGGGGACGATGGAGCCGGCCTTCGCGGTTGAATCTCACGTGGACATGCTTGCAAAGAAGGCCGGGATGGACCCTCTCGAGTTCAGGCTCCGGAACCTTTGGGAGGACGGTGATTCAGGCCCGACCGGTCAAACGATGAACGGGGTCGGGGTCAAGGACGCGCTCATCGGCGCTGCTGAGAGGGTGGGTTACAAGGAATTCAGGAAGGCCAAGCGAGCGAGCGCGGACTCGAACTCGAGGCTTGGAATTGGGATGGCGGTTGGTCTCATACCATCGGTGGGGATTCACGCGAGCGCTGCCTACATCAAGCTCAACGAGGACGGCAAGGTCGTCCTAATCACGGGTACCCAAGACACGGGGAGCGGAGCACAGACGGGGCTCGCGATGATCGCCGCTGAGGAGCTCGGCGTGAATCTAAGCGACGTGATCATCAAATCGGGGGACACAGACTTCGCTCCTTGGGATGGCGGGGCCCAGGGGAGCAGGACCACGTTCGGAGGGGGGAACGCGGTGCTGATGGCGGCGAGGGACGCGAAAGAGCAGATTCTCAGGGCCGCCTCCCACATCCTTAAGGTGGACAAGGGCAGAATCATCCTCGAGGACGGAGCTGCTCATGTTATGGGCTCCGGCATCTCGATAAGATTCCCCGACCTGGTCGGCAGGGCGCAGTTCGACGCCGGCGGGCCAATCGTCGGCAGGGGATTCTTCGTGAGAGAATTCCCGGAGTACGATAGGGACTCGCTGGAAGGATATTTCTTCGTCCCTTCGTTACACGACCCTACCTTCGTAGCCCACATCGCCGAGGTCGAAGTGAACGTTCTGACCGGGAAGGTGCGCGTGACACGTTACGTCGCGGCCCAGGACCTCGGCCGCTGCATTAACCCCCTCGGTGCGGAGGGGCAGATACAGGGTGGTGCGGTCCAGGGCATAGGGTACGCCCTCTACGAGGAGATGATTCACGATGAAGCTGGGTTGACGGTCAACCCGAGTTTCGGGGACTACAAGCTGCCTACAATAGCAGACGTTCCGCCGATTGAGCCAATCATCGTTGAGGGGCACTATGGGAGCGGCCCCTACGGGGCGAAGGGGGTCGGGGAAGCGAACATAGTCCCACCCGCAGGAGCCATCGCAAACGCCGTGTACGACGCGGTTGGGGTGAGGGTCAGGAGCCTCCCGATGAGGCCTGAGAGGGTCTTGGAAGCGATGGACGGACTCGCTTCAAGAAAAGACGACTAGGGCGTTAGTGAGTACTTTCGGCGGCCAGTTAATTCAAGCTATACGACCGTTTTGATGTTGGAGATTAATCGAGACATCTTCGAGTACGTCTCCGGAGTCATAGGGTTCACGATCGCCGTCGTCACCCCAACTTCATGGTAGGAGCGTATCCGCCTCCTGCAGTCCTCGACCGAGCCGCAGACGGTCAGCGCGTCGACGACCTCGTCGTCGACCAATGCCTTGACTCTGTCGGGGTCTGCCTTAGCGAGGTGCCACATCGGGTCTCCGACATCTTCCTGCCATTGGAATTCACGACGTAACTGAGCTAGGTCTGCGTCGAGGTGGCTCTCTTCCAGGTACAACTCTCCGAAGGTAGGAATCGAGAGGAGGAAACCAACGAGCGTCCTTACGCCGTCGTACGCCTTCTCCTTGTCGTCATCCATGCTGGTCCAGAGAGCGCAGACCAGTTCTGGATCTTTTTTTCGACCACGCCATGAAGAACGAATGAGTCTTGACGCCCCCTCTGCGTGCCTGACTGAGGTGCAGCTGTTCAAGATTGCACCATCCGCGTACTTCCCAGCGAGCTCGAGTGCCTTTGGTCCCATGGCAGCGAGGAGGGTCGGAATGTGACGTCTCGGTGGGGCGAAGTGGAGAGTCGCGCGCGTCATCTTGACCATCTCGCCTTCGAAGGTGACGGTCTCCCCGGCAAGCAGCCTTCGGAGACAGACCAGGTACTCTCGGGCGTATCTTAAAGGAGAGCCGTAACCGATCCTGAGCTCTCCCTCAATGAGCGACCTTAAGCCCCTGCCGACGCCGAGAATCAGCCTTCCACCCGAGATTTCGTCGATGGTAGCTGCAGCCATGGCCATGTACACCGGATGCTTCGTGTAGAGGTTCACGATTGAAGTCGCGACGGGGACCTTTCGAGTGTTGAGGGCCGCGACTGCCATGAGCGGAAGACAGTCCCGGAAGTACGGGTCCTCTGATATCCAGATGGAATCGAAACCGTATCGCTCGCCTTTCCTGCACCAGTTGGCCAGGTCTCGAACCGGCATGGCTGTACTCAGCCCAAGACCGATTCGCCGCTGCCTCCTCCTCCTCGTCGTCGTCATTTCGTCACGTTTCTACTTGTCTTACTTTCGAATTTCAATGAATAGATAGCTTCGACTTTTCGGGTGCTGAATATTTAAGCTGAGCAAGGCGTGAGAATTGTCTCTGTGAGGAGAGGAGAGAAAACTATACGAAGTTTGGCTTCGTAGGGCCTAGTTCGTGTCTGAGCCGGGTCTTTTCGATTCCAAAGGACATAGCAGGAGGCGGTTTCTGAAAATTGCAGGTATTGGGATCGCAGCCCTCGCGGGTTATGCCGTACTCGATTCGTCGGGCTATCTCGGCCCTGGGTTTCCAATCCGCGGCTACCTCGACTCGCTCGCACGAAGGGCTCTGAGCGACGAGGCTTCGAGCTTCAGCGAGGACGGAGACAGGGTGGCCTATGCGGCAAATTACTTGGGACTTCCGCCGACCTCGATTTCAGAGGTCCTGGGCTCCTGGAATTCGTCGTCCCCGGATACCAGGTTGATGATGGGAGGCTCGATTCCAACGGCGACAGCCGCCATTGTGGCCGACGAGCTTACGAACACAGACACGAAGTCGCTGGTCCAACGGTACCCGGACTTGGCGTGGATTCATGCTCACGCGAATGCGCTCTTCGCCTTCCCGTGGATACCCTACGTCAAAGATGGCGACCCGCGCCTGATCAAGATGGCGGACCTCAGGCTAAGCGAGATGCCGGTCGGGGAGGTTCAGGGTCAGCAGTTGGACCTGCACTACCCCGAAACCGACCCCGCGAATTCAGCGTACTATGGAAAGAAGAGGTATGTCCGTGAAGGATTCAAGTTCTTGGCAGAAAACTTCGGGGCTCGGCTCGCCGCCGGCAGTGTCAGCGTTTCTGAGATGGCTGCGATGACGGAGCAGAGCACGGCGGCTTCTGTCACGATTCTCTTCGAGGGATTGTCACGCAATCTCCCTGTCAAGGCTGGAGATACTTTCATCTTCGCCGACACTTCCGAGGTTCCCCTGTACAGCTACACGGCAGTCGACAACAGAACCGCGATGGGTCCAGTCGTTCAGGAAGGCGCGCTGTCTCTCGGCCTGGAGACGATGAAGCAGTTCAGGGACAGGCACCCCGGGCTCCAAGACGGATGCGGCCTGTCGCTCGTGGACCAGGGATACGTGCAGCTCGACGGAATTTTTAACCAGGACCCGCAGTTCAAACAGTATCTGTACCAGGGGTTCTACGGAGGGAACCTCAGCATCGATCCGGTCGAGAAGACCATCTCTTGGAAGCAGTACGAGACTGTGGGCGCCACCCCCGAGCAGACGGTCAGAGGCTACGACGTGGAGACGGTTCTAAACTACCATCCGTACTTCATGCAACCCCTCTCCCTCCTCATGCGAGACCCTTCGATCGTTGAGTTGGTGGTAGAATCGCCCGAGATCTACGTCCCATCGCAGTGGCACCTAGGCCATCTCTTCGAGCGTTTTGATCAAAAAAAGGGATGCTAGTGGGTCCAGCAATCGACCACTAGCAGCATTATCATTCTTTTACTGAACACTATGTTGGCTGTGGCGGGATGACCGGGTTCGCGCTTATCTTTACTTTGTAACTCTTGATGTCGCTGATGGCCGTGTTTATCTTCGTCATCTGGTCTGAAGTGAGGACTCCCGCGCTCGTGAGGCCTGGGTTCAGGATGAACGCCACTCCGTTGTGAGCCATGTCGAGGTCGTAGTAGTGCCCTGCGAGATTGTTCGTCAGGTAGTCATGGAGGATCGTGTAGGTTTCACCCGTTGCGTTGAAGTAGACACTTCCCAACATCCACCTGGATGAGAAGTTGTTCAGGTCAATCGGATAGCCAATCCCATAGACTGACTTGGCCACCGCTTCCTTCGCGGACCCTATGCTCTGAGTGTCCCCCGCGGCCGCAATGACGTCTGCTCCGCGCGCGACCAGGGAATCTGTCAGGGCTGCACCCTTTGTTGGGTCAGTCCAGTCGTTGGTGAAACCGTAGTATACCGGGGCGCCTGGAGTCACGGAATGTACTCCGGCGGCGTAATTGTTGTACCAGTAGGCCAGGGCCGGGATGTTGAAGGCAAGGTCGAAGCCGAGCTTGTGGCTCTGTGTCACCATAGCTGATGCCACCCCCGCAGCGTAGTAGGAACCGCTAAGATCCACCGCCCATCCGACGGTGTTTGTGTTATTGTAGGTGTAGGTGTTGGATTCCGGATTTTGGTAGTTGAATGTCGTAACGTTGTACCCATTCGGCGTCAGATATTCGTCAACGAACGTAGCGCCAGGTATTGCAGACGCTATCTTGTAGTAAGTCGCGAAGTAGTCGACGTAGAAGAAGAATAACCTGTATCCCTGGTTGTAGTAATTCTGGCACACAGAAATGGCATTCGATTCCGCTACGTTGTAGGCCTGAGTTACATGGGTTGGTCGTTGAGTCGAGTTCAGCTTCGCGGCTGCCTGGGTCACACCCGTAGCGAAGAATTCGGCGAAGTAGGCGGTCGAGGGTCCGCTGGCGACGATCGCGATCTTCAGGGGTGTGACTGGACCCGAGGTTGTCGCAACGGTGTTGGTCGACGTTGTCGTAGGGGTGGTCGACGTTGACGGAGTAAGAGAGACGTAGTAGTAACCGCCGGCGGCGATTACCAAGACAACAACGACAATCCCAACGATTGCTGCTCTTCCTATAGCTCTTCTGTCGGATATTTTCATCGGTTTTCGACCGCGTGCGTTGCTCTTGCATCTTAAATCCGTTTCTCCTAAAGAAGCCGGACGATGATGACCGAATGAAAGAAGCGAGCGGGAGAAGCAGAAGGCCCTCCTTCCGCTGCCAAGCTCATCCGGCCTAATCATCCAGGAATCACGTTAAAATAACGTGCGGGCGGCGCTGTCGTGTGCAGGATTCCAACACGATGTTGGAAGGAAGAGGCCTTTCAAAGCGGTTTGGAGACCTGACGGCCGTGGACGGAGTTTCCGTAGCTGTTCGGCGCGGACAGATTACGGTCCTGCTCGGCGAAAACGGCGCGGGTAAAAGTACCTACATCAAGATGCTGAATGGAACGCTGAAGCCAAACGGCGGGGCAGTCTACTTCGAGGGCCAGGAAGCGAAGTTCGGTTCTGCCAGGCACGCGGTGAAGAGAAAGATTCACACCATCTACCAGAATTTTGCCCTGATAGACCTCTTCACCGTCGAGGAGAACATGAGGCTCACCTTCCCCGACAAGTCCGCAGAAGAATTGGAGAAGATGATAGAACAATACGGGAAGGCGGTCGACCTTGATGAGCGGGTCGCCCTGTTGCCGGCTGGCATCAAGCAGCGACTCGAGATAACGAGGGCACTCGGGAGCGACGCGAAGGTCCTCTTGTTGGATGAGCCGACTTCGGTTCTAGCCTACGAGGAGAGGGACCGCCTCTTCAAGGACTTGGCCAGGCTCGGGCAGGAGAGAGGTCTTGGGATTCTGATCGCAACTCACAAGCTCCAGGATGTAATGGACTACTGCCAAGAGGTCGTTGTTCTCAAAGGGGGCAGACTGGTCCTGGAGAAGCCGGTGCGAGACACGAACCTCAAGGAGCTGACGGTCGCGATGTTTGGGGCCTCCGAAGAGCTCGAGAAGGCACCCGTCGAGGCAGGGCCCCCTTCGGAGTCCGAAGTCGTCTTGGAGGTTCGGAATCTATCCGTTCGCGGAGACAACGTGCCAATGGCGGTCAAAGATGTAAGCTTCTCGATACACAAGGGAGAAATCCTCGGCGTCATCGCGATCGCGGGGAACGGGCAACTTGAGCTGGCCGACGCGGTGTACGGATTGCGGAAGCCGCTGAAGGGAGAGGTGGCTCCGGGATTGGCGATTCTCAAAGCGGGTCGCAAGCTCAGGATGGGGAGGGTCGCCTTTGCTTCGGACGATCCTGTCCAGATGGGGCTCGCAATCGACCTTTCTGTAAGAGATAACTTCGGTGTTAGCCTCTTGGACCAGATGTCGAAGGGGTCACTCGTCGACTGGAAGGCGCTCGAAGAGTTCTCGAAGAGGGCGATCGACAAGTTTGAGATAAAGTGCTATACACAGGAGGAATCCCTCAGGGAGCTGTCTGGTGGTAACATCCAGAAGGTCCTCGTGGCGCGCGAGCTGAGCAGGGATGTGGACGTTCTGATCGCCGTTCATCCCGCTCGTGGGCTGGACCTGCATACGACGTATCTGGTCTACAAGAATATCCTGGAGATGGCGCGACGGGGTGTCTCGGTGCTGCTCATCTCGGAGGACGTGGATGAGGCGCTGTACCTCTCGGATCGGCTGGGAGCCATGTACGAGGGAGAGTTATCAGAAGTCAAAGCCAAGCCCCTCTGGACCCGAGAAGCACTGGGCTCGTTCATGACGGGGGCGCACGTGATGCGGGGAGAGGCGAAGGCGTAACCTGACGAGCGAGAAGAAGAAATTCTCCCTCTGGAGGAGAAGGACCAACGAGCTGATCCTCTCGACCGTCGTTGTCCTGGCTTCGGTCGTGGTTGGCGCACTTCTTGTTAGCTTCGAGGGGAGGAGCCCCCTCGCGGCCTACGGGACCATTGTAGATTCGACTTTTGGGTCGCCGAGTAGTCTGGCATACACTCTGTCTCAGAGTGCTCCACTAATCCTCGTATCCATGGGTCTGGTTCTCGCGTTCAAGGGCTCGTTTTGGAACGGCGGCGGAGAAGGTCAGATGCTGCTGGGAGGAATTACGGGGGTCATAACAACATACTCCCTGCACTTGAACAGTACGCCCCTTCTACTGCTAGTGGGATTCGTCGCGGCTTTCGTCGTTTCGGGCGCCTGGGCCTCCATAAGCGGGATACTGAAGGTTCTCTTCGGGATAGACGACATAGTCTCCTCCCTGCTTCTATCAGCCACGGCGGCCTTCATAGTCTTCTACCTGGTCAGGGTGCCGTTCGCTTCATCTTCGACAAGCAGCGCAGCCGTCTTGGCGTCTGTGAACATCCCGAACGCTGCGCAATTTCCGAGCGTCTATGGGATAAGCGGGACATTCCCTCTCTCGATAGCCTGTGCGGTCGTCATCGCTTGGATGTT
>Ga0209237_1000899_pt1 | contig 17309 bp, 15 predicted proteins | sample GraSoi013_1_40cm_2_FD_185820 | JGI IMG/M metagenome (GOLD analysis project Ga0209237, IMG submission 185820) | Grasslands soil microbial communities from the Angelo Coastal Reserve, California, USA - Sample 10_02_2013_1_40cm (SPAdes) (version 2) | ecosystem: Environmental > Terrestrial > Soil >... | reverse complement strand
TTCACCCTCCCCTTCGCGGAAACGCCAGCGCGCGAGAAACGCCAGATCGCTCCCCCGGGGCGAGAATGCGTACGCTCCCTCCTGCACCGAGACCCCGGAGCCTGCCTTGCGATCGTCGAGCCAGAGGTCTCCCGCGAGCAAGTCGTCCGGGACTGCGGGATCGTCGGGGTGGCTCGCCTCGAGGAGGAATGCGACCGCGCCGTCGCGCGCGATCAGGCCGCGCCAGGCCGGACGCGAGCTTGCGGCCGGGCGGCGGCTGCGTGCAGGCGGCGCAGAGGAGGACCAGAACGCATTTCACCCGAGGCGGCCGGTGCACGCCACGAGCGTAGTCGGCATCGCCGGCGGCGGAGGCCGTCCTTACGGCCGCAGTTCGTTCGAAGACCTTGTGGCCGGTTCGGGACCGAGCGGCATGCGCTGCTCCACCGCCCAGGCAGTGAGATCGCGCCGCGCCCGAGCCAGCATGCGCGGCTTGCGCTCGTGCTTCTTGTGCCGTTCGCCGAGCGGTGGGAACAGCGCGTAGACGACGTTGGTCGGCTGGTACTCGTAATCGTCGGGGTGGGCCTCGCCGCTGACGTGCCGGAGAAGGGCGCCGATCGCGGTGGTCCCGGGCGGCGGCACGAATTCCGTTCCACGCAGCCGCGCGAGAACGCGGCGCGCCGCGACGTGTCCGGAGGCGGCGCTCTCGACGTAGCCTTCGACCCCGGTGATCTGCCCGGCGCAGTACACGTGCGGCAGCGCTTTCAACGACCCGTCCGGCGCGATCACGCGCGGGGCGTTCAGGAAGGTATTGCGGTGGACCTGCCCGAGCCGCACCCACTCCGCCTTCGCCAACCCCGGAATGCGGCTGGAGAAGATCCGCTTCTGCTCCGGCCAGGTGAGCCGCGTCTGGAAGCCGACGAGGTTCCAGGCCGTACCCGCCTTGTCCTCGCGCCGCAGCTGCACCACCGCATGCGGACGCCGTCCGGTGCGCGGGTCCGTGAGCCCGACCGGCTTCATCGGACCGTAGGCGAGCGTGTCGCGGCCGCGCTCGGCCATCACCTCGATGGGCAGGCAGCCCTCGAAGTACCGCGTCTGCTCGAACTCGTGCGGCGCAACCTTCTCTCCCCGCAGCAGCTCGTCGACGAACGCCTCGTACTCCTCGCGCGTGAGCGGGAGGTTGAGATAGTCCGCTCCTTCGCCTTTGCCGTACCGGGACTGTGCGAACGCCACGTCGGAGTCCACCGAGTCGCCGGCGACGATGGGAGCGATGGCGTCGTAGAACGCGAGCTGCGAGGCGCCGACGGCCTGCGCGAGCGAGCGCGCCAGGGCCTCGGAGGTGAGCGGGCCGGTAGCGACGATGCAAGGCTCCGGCCCCGCAGGCAGCTCGCGCACTTCCTCCGAGGAGAGGCGGATGCGCGGATGCGCCCGCACCTGCGCCGTGAGGCCGCCGCTGAATGCAACCCGATCGACCGCGAGCGCATCGCCGGCCGGAACGCGCGCCCGGTCGGCCTGGGCCAGCACGGGCGAGCCCAGCCGCCGCAGCTCCTCGTGCAGGAGCCCGATGGCATTGTGCGGATTGTCCGACCTGAGCGAGTTGGAGCAGACCAGCTCGGCCAGCCCGTCCTCCTTGTGGGCAGGCGAGCGCCGCTCCGGCTTCTGCTCGTGCAGGACGACGTCCGCTCCCGCATCCGCGAGGAGAAGCGCCGCTTCCGTCCCCGCCAGTCCGCCACCGACGATGTGCACCGGGTGCTGCATCCGCGCGGGGTGCTACACGCCTGCGCGAGCGATCGCAAGTGATGCCCCGCAGCCCGGCCGGATCACGCCCACGACCCGTCGACGGCTATGACGCACTGCGGGCCGTCGGGACAAGTTGGCCGGAGACGCTGCCTGCCGAGTCCACCGCCTCGAACTCAGGAAGCCTGCGCCTGCGCGGAGACGGTGCTGGGGTCCGGAGCTTCGCGCCGGTACCCGCATGTCTTGTCCGGGCAGGCGATGAACGCGCCGTCCCGCTTCGTGTACTTCTGGAGCAGGTACGGCTTGCCGCATTGCGGGCAGGGGCCGGGGATCGGACGGTCCCAGGCGGCGAACTTGCAGGTCGGGTAGTTCACGCAGCCGTAGAAGCTCTTGCCGAATCGGGACTTGCGCTCGGCGAGCCCGCCGCCGCAATCGGGGCAGACGACGCCCTTCAAGGTGATGGGCCTGGTGGTCTTGCAGGTCGGATAGTCCGAGCAGGCGAGGAACCGGCCGAAGCGGCCGCGCTTGTTCAACATCGGCTTGCCGCACGTGGGGCACATCTCGTCGGTAGGCAGATCCTCGACCACGCGGATCTTGCCCTCCTCCTCGACGAAGTCCTTGGTGTTCTTGCAGTCCGGATAGCCCGAGCAGGCCAGGAAGCGGCCCATGCGGCCCCACTTGATCACCATCGGGCTGCCGCACTTCTCGCACACCAGATCGGTGGGCTTCTCCTCGCGCTTCACGTCGCGCATCTGCGCTTCCGCCGCCTCGAGGCTCTTCTTGAACGGCTCGTAGAACTCGCCCATCACGGACTGCCAGTCGATCTTCCCTTCCTCGATCTCGTCCAGCTCCTCCTCCATCCGCGCCGTGAACTGCACGTCCATCACGCGCGGGAAGGCGCCGAGAAGCAGCTCGGTCACGATCTTCCCCAGGTCGGTGGGGAAGAAGCGCCCCTCCTTCTTCTCCACGTATTCCTTGTCCTGGATGGTGGAGAGGATCGCGGCATAGGTGGAAGGACGGCCGATGCCCTTCTCCTCGAGCTCCTTCACCAGGGACGCCTCGGTGAACCGCGGCGGCGGCTGAGTGAAGTGCTGCTCGGCGAGCAGGTCGATCAGCTCCAATGCCTGCCCGACCTCGAGCGGCGGGAGCTGGCGAGAGACGTCGCCCTTCTCCTCGTCGTCCCCTTCCATCTTCTCCGCCCCGGCCTCTTCCGGCGGCTGCTCCGCTTCCTGGCCATACACCGCGAGGTAACCGGGGAACTTGAGGATCTGGCCCGTGGCGCGGAAGGTGGCCCGTCCGGCCTGGATGTCCGCGGTGGTCTGGTCGAAGACCGCCGGAACCATCTGGCAGGCGATGAAGCGGTTCCAGATCAGCTCGTAGAGCCGGAACACGTCCTTCTCCAGGAAGGGCTTCACGCGCTCCGGCGGATACTCCACCGAAGTCGGCCGGATGGCCTCGTGGGCGTCCTGGGCGCTCTTCTTCGTCTTGAACTGGACCGGTTCGGCGGGGAGGTAGTCCTTGCCCCAGCGCTGTCCGACGTAGGCTCGCGCCCCCGCCACCGCGTCCGGGGAGAGGCGCACCGAGTCGGTGCGCATGTACGTGATCAGAGCGGTCTGACCCTCGTCGCCCAGCTCGACGCCTTCGTAGAGACGCTGCGCCAGGGTCATCGTCTTCTTGGCGGTGAAGCCCAGGCGGTTCGCCGCGTCCTGCTGCAGCTTGGAGGTGATGAACGGAGGCGGCGCGTTGCGCCGGCGCTCCTTCTTCGTCACCTCGGCCACCACGAACTTCTCGCGCCTGAGCGTTTCGACCAGCGGCCGCGCGACCTCGCCGGTCGCGATCTCCGCCTTCTGCCCGTCGAGCCGGATCAGCTTCGCCCGGAACTGCGGCGGCAGGGCGGCCCGCAGATCCGCCTCGATGCTCCAGTACTCGACCGGAACGAACTTCGCGATCTCCTCCTCGCGCTCCACCACCAGCCGCACCGCCACGCTCTGGACGCGGCCGGCGGAGAGGCCGCGGCGGACCTTCTTCCAGAGGATCGGCGAGATCTGATAGCCGACCAGCCGATCCAGCACCCGGCGCGCCTGCTGCGCGTCGTACAGGTCGCGGTTCAGCTGCAGCGGATTCTGGATCGCTTCCTGGATGGCCTTCTTGGTGATCTCGTTGAAAAGGATGCGCTGCGCGGGGATCTTGGTCCGCTTCAGCTGCTCGTACACGTGCCAGGCGATGGCTTCACCCTCGCGGTCGGGGTCGGTCGCGAGCAGCACGCGCTCCGCGGTCTTCGCGGCCGCCTTCAGATCCGCCACCACCTTCTTCTTCGCCTCGATCACTTCGTAGACCGGCTGGAAGCCGTTTTCGATGTCCACGCCGATCCTGCTCTTCGGCAGGTCCATCACGTGGCCGACCGACGCCTTCACCACGTATCCGGGGCCAAGGTACTTCTTGATGGTCTTCGCCTTGGCCGGTGACTCGACGACGACGAGCGTGCTGGACCGGCCGCGGGCACCTGACTCCGCGGAACCGCTCGCCTTTCTGGCCGCCTTCCGGGCTTTCGTCGTCTTCGCTGCTGCCTTGCTGTTCGCCATGTTTCCCTCGGGGCGGCGAAAGATGCCGGCACTCCCAAATGGGTTCGAAAGCTCAGCGGCGCAGGAAATATTTCCCGGGCCTCTGCACCACCATGCCCTTCAGCTCCAGTTCCGCGAGCCTTCCGAGCGCTTCCCGGGCGGGGATCTGCGCGCGGTGGGCGAGGTCGTCTACATGAGCCGGGGTCCTCTCGTCCAGAAGTCTCCACAATTCGACGTCTTTGGCATCGAGGACCTCCCGATCGCCCCCGTCTGACGGGCCGTTGGATGCCGGAACCTGTGGATGCGGTGCGTCATCCACTGGAACGTTGGCTTCCGGGACAGGCCATCCCAGCCCGCAGAGGACGTCCGCCAGACCGGTCGCCAGCTTCGCCTCCCGGTCGCGCAGGAGGCCGTTCGGTCCCTCGGCCAGAGGGTTGCCGGGGTTGCCGGGAACCGCGAACACCGGAATTCCCAGCTTGCGCGCCTCCGATGCCGTGATCAGCGCTCCGGAGCCTGGCGCTGCCCGGACCACGACGACCGCGTGCGAGAGACCGGCGACGGTCCGGTTCCGGCGCGGAAAGTTCTTCGGCATCGGCAGCGTCCCAGGAGCGAACTCGCTCACGAGCGCGCCGCCGCCGTTCGCGAGGCGCGCGAACAGATCCCTGTTTTCGGAGGGATAGGTCACGTCGATACCGCATCCGAGCACGGCGAGGGACGTCCCTTGGCCCCAGAGAGCTCCGACGTGCGCCGCCGTATCGATTCCCCGTGCCCCTCCGGAAACCACCTCCACGCCCGCGCGGGCGAACGCATCGCCAAACGCTTGCGCGAGATCGAGGCCCGCCTCGTCGGCCGCGCGGGAGCCGACCACCGCTACCCGTCGCGCCTCGGGCACCAGATTCCCGCGCACGTACAAAAGACGTGGCGGCTTGGCGATGCGGCGGAGTTGCGGCGGATAGTCCTCGTCTCCTAGCAGCACCACCCGGGCCCCGACCTCCCGCGCGGCCTCCCAGGCCAGGACGCCCAGCTCGCGCAGGTCCGGACCCTGCGCGAGGTACTGGCGCGCCTCGGCGCACAGGCGGAGATCGTCGCCTTGTTCCAGGAGCCGGCCGGGCCCCTCGTCCACTGCCTGCCGCAGGGAGTGGAAACGGTCGGCAATCCGCGCCATCGTCGAGTTGCCCACGCCGGGCACCGACGAAAGGGCGCAGGCCGCCAGCACGTCGGGTCCCGCGTTCGCCACGGCGCCGGCGTTGCTCTGACTCGTAGGCTCCAAGCTATTGAAGGCCGCCGCCTGCTCCGGACGCGCGCATCTCGACGAGATCGCCAGCCTGCAGCTCGCGAACGCTCTTGACGACCACCGCCGTGCTCAAGTGCTCGCGCGTATCGATGACCAGCAGCAGGCCGACGTTCTCCTCGGGAACATCGGCCCTCGCGGCCCGGGCCCCCTGGCTTCCCGCGGTGAACGACTTCGTCACCAGCGTGGCATTGAGCCCGTCGCCCTGGCGAACGACCGCGAACGTGTTCCCCTCCTGTACACCATCGTCGGAGCCGCGATCGATGAAGACCTCGTGCGCCTCGCCGTATGTGGTGAGAGTGGGGTTCACGGACTGGACGATCTTGCCGATGACGTCGGCGGTATTGGCGCGCGGCGCGATGCGCTTGTCTTGCGCGACCCACGGGCGAACGAAGTCGCCGCGCTCCACCTCTTCGAATGTCCGCTCGATCTGGACGGTGGCCTGCCTGCCCTGCAGGGAGAGCACCTTGGCGACGCCCACGGTCTTCGTCTGGCGCGCCAGCGTGCGGTGCGAGATCGGGTCCACGATGGGTCCCTCGGGCCGGAAGATCAGCAGTTTGTCGCCGGGACGGGCGGGCACCTCGTCCCTGAAGCGCGCGTACGCCGTGTCGTAGGTGGCGAGCATCTGCTTCTCTTCGAACGACGCCTCGAGGGTGCCCGCACCGCGCATCTCCTCGGGCGTGACGAGGCCGCTGGCGCGCACGCTGAGGACCGGAGGCGGCGAGAAGGCGAGCTTCCCGCTGGCGCTGACGGTGCTGAGCGCGGCGCGGCCCTCCCGGCTGTTCTTGCCGACCACCTCGAGATCCGCCGTGTCAGGCAGTGTCACCGACGTTTCCGGCGACGCTCCGGGCGGCGTCTCCTGCTCCTCGGGAGCATTCAGCGCCGTCGCGTCGATGCCGGGCTCCATCTCCGTCTGGACCTGCGCGGGGGCCTGCGATCCCCCCTCCCCGGGCACGATGCGCAGCTTGTTGCCCGGGTAGATCCAGTGCGGGTTCTCGATCGAGGGGTTGAGGCTCCAGATCTTCGGCCAGTACCACGGGTTGCTGAGGAACTTCTGGGAGAGGTCCCAGAGCGTGTCGCCCTTCTGGATGGTGTACTCCTCCGGCGCGCCGGCCACCGGCTTGATGCTGTCATCCGGCGGTGGGCGGGGGCTCTGCTCGGTGATGGGCGCGCTCTTCGCCCGCGGCCGGCGCGTGTCCTCCTGCGGCACCTCCAGGACCTGCGGCGACTGCCGACGTTGCGGCTGCTCAGCCTGCGGTTCCGTGGCCTGCGGCGGAGCGGGCGGCGGCGGCGCGTCCTGCTGCGCGCGCAAGGGTACCGCGAGAAGCAACGCCAGCGCCCCGCCCAATGCTGCCCTGCGCCACCGCGCGATCGTCCGCGTCCGCATCGCTCCCTCCCTCTACAGACCCTGCAGGAGCTGCCGCGAATGCGCCGACTCGGGCGCCTGCGGGTGCTCCTCGGAAAGCTGGTTCAGAACCGACTTGGCCTCGCCCTTGCGGCCGAGGATGCGCAGGCACCGACCCCGTTCCAGCTGGGCCTGTGGCACCGCGTCGCCCGCCGGATACTTCACCGGGACCGCCTCGAAGAGCTGCAGCGCGCCGCCGCAGTCGCCGCGGACCTCGCGCACGAGCCCGGCGAGGTAGAGCGCGTTGTCGGCCGCGCTGTGTTGGGGGTAGGCGGCGGCGAACGCCAGCAGATCGGCCTCGGCCTCGGCGTGGTGGCCCTCGTTGAGCTTTCGCACCGCCTCCGCCCAGGTGTGATCGGCTACGAATTCGCGTGCGACCGTCGAGTCCGTCTCCAGGCGCGCCAGCGCGTCGGGGTCGGGATCCCGAAGCTCCACGGTGCTGGGGAGCCGCGGCGCGTGCTCGACCGGATTGAGGCGGTCGCTGCGCCGCAGGCGCCCGCCCACCTTGACGGTCTTCAGCGGCGGCCGCGGTTCGACGCGCGCTGGCGCCGCGTGCGTTGGCGCGGCCTGCGTCCTCGCGGCCAGCGCGGCGAGCTTCACTTCCAACTCCTCGATGCGCCGCTGCTGCTGCGCGATCACCGCCGACTGCGCTTGCAGCTGGCTGCGAAGCTCTCTCAGATCGTCGGCTTCCAGCGCTGGCCGCGCGGGCGCGCCCGCGCAGGCGGCGAGCAAGGCGGCGGTGGCGAGCAAGCGGAAGCGCAAGGGGATTCCCCGTCGCGCGGCACACGCGCCGCGCCGATCGATGATCTACGTGGGGGGCCTGACAAGTCAAAGAAAGAGGTCAGAGGTCGCGGATTTCGATGAAGGCAAGATGCCGACCTGTGCGCCCTTTGTCGCGGCGGTGGCTGAAGAATGCGCCACTGTCGCAGGATGTGCACCCTTCGACCTGCTCGATGCGCTCCCGGGGCACGCCGGCGCGGAGCAGCGACTGCTCGACGCAGTAGCGCAGATCGAGATGCGGCTTCGGATTGCCGGCGGGATCGTCGGCCGCTTCCGGTCCGAACAGCGCGCGGAACGTCGCCGCGAGGTCCTGCGACACCTCGTAGCAGCACCGGCCGATGCAGGGCCCGATCGCCGCCAGCATCCGCGCGGGATCCGCTCCGGCCGCATGCTGCAGCGCGCGAATGGCGCGGCCGGCGATCTGCAGCCGGGTCCCGCGCCAGCCGGCATGGACCGCTGCCGCCGCCGCTCCTGCGCGGACGAGAATGGGGACGCAGTCCGCCACGCGCACTCCCACCGCGCCGTCCGCGAGCGCCAGCACGGCGTCGGCGCCCGGTTCCTGTGCCGCGGTGGGCGGAAAGATCTCCTGCATCCGCGCGTCCACCACGCGATCCCCGTGCACCTGGTGCGCGGTGGCGATCCGGCCGGTCAGACCGGCCGCCGCGCGGAGCAGCTCATGGTTCTCCCGCACGGCCGCCTCGTCGTCTCCGACGGAGGCGCTCAGGTTCAGGGAGGAGAACGGCCCGGACGACACGCCGCCCGACCGCAGCGAAAAGCCGTGCGCGATTCCAGCCGCAGAGAGCAGCCTGGAGGTGAGGAAGAGCTTCACGCTCCGCAGTCTATGCTACAGATCGTGCAAGTACTCCTGGATCTCGCGCGCAGCCTGCTCCTCGGAAGTGCGGTCGACCGATCGGCCCGCGAGCTCCGGGGCGCGCTCCACGAGGACGATGCGCTCTCCGCGAGCGTTCCCGATCACCTTCCCCTGCGGGTCCACATCCGACATTCCCTCCAGCACGACCCGTCCTCCGCTCCGCTGGACCTGGTACACGGTGCGCGTCCCGGTACCGCTCGCATCCCCCAGCAGGAAGCGGTCGCCCTCGACGTTCCAGCGGCAGGTGCGGTCGGAGATCCCCGGCTCCTCGCCATCGACGGAGACGGCCAGGGCGAGGCGGCAGAGCCCGTCCTCCCCGAGCATCAGCGCTCCCCGCTCGGTCAGGACGTGCTCCGCGCCGTTCGCGTCCGTCAACTTCGTGCCGGTCTCGCTGATCTCGATCAGCTGGTCCACGCCTTTCCCGCCGCGAGCACGGGTTTGTCTGGACGCGACGCGCCGAGGTGCGCGCACCCGATGCCCGCCGCCAGCACCCACGCCATCCCGACCCGGCCCGACCCCATGTGCCGCCTCCCCGCCCGCGTCCGGCCGGCAGAAGTGCAAGCGGGCGGCCATCGTGGCGACCGGATCGGCAGGGGAGATGTGGGAACCGCCGTTCCCACCCGCGGAAGCGCTCCGGTTCAGGAGAGCGCGCGCCGCGCCTTGAGCTGTTTGCGGACGAACCAGGCGACCGCTACCAGTCCGGCTGCGACCAGCACCGCATCGAAGCGGTGGAACCAGGGCTTCAGCTCGTCGATGTGCTCGCCGAGCTTCATTCCCACCCAGGCAAGGCCCAGGCACCAGGGCAAGGATCCGGCGAAGGTGTAAGCGACGAACTTTCCCATGGGCATGCGCGCAACCCCGGCGGGAAAGGCGATGAACGTGCGCACGACGGGAAGGAGCCGCGCCACGAACACCGTCACGTCGCCGCGCCGGGCGAAGAAACGTTCGGCCTGGTCGAGGTGCTCCGCCGAGAGCAGGACGTAGCGTCCGTACTTCACGATCAGCGGCCGGCCGCCGTACGCCCCGAGGTAGTAGGCCGGGATGCTCCCGAGCACGCAGCCGATGGCGCCGGCCAGCCCGCAGCCGAAGAGGGTGAACCTGCCGGCAGGCACCAGGCTGCCCGCGAACGGCATGATCACCTCCGAGGGCAGCGGAATGCAGGCGCTCTCGATCGCCATCAGGCCGGCGATGCCTCCATAGCCCATGGCCGAGATCACGCCCTGGATCCAGGCGGCGACCGCTTCGAGGACCTGGGAGATCAGGGGAGCACCGGCAGCCTGGGACGGCGGTCCTCTTGCCTGGCCCCGTAGAAGACTTCGTCGTAGGGAACGTTGCAGTCCGTTTCGCGAGGCTCCGGATAGGAAAACCGCTCTCCGCGGTAGTTGCGAAAGACGGTCTCCCGGGCCCGCTTCTCCAGCACGTAGTCGGGCTGCATCGTCACCTTGCCTCCGCCGCCGGGCAGGTCGACGGCCAGGTGCGGAACCGCGAGCCCGCTGGTCCAGCCGCGCAGCTCGCGCAGGATCTCGACGCCGCGGGAGAGCGGCGTGCGCAGATGCTCGAGGCCTTCGGCGACGTCCATCTGGTGCAGGTAGTAGGGCCGCACGCGCATGGTCAGGCACTTCTGCATCAGGTCCTTGATCGCCCGGGCGCTCGAGTTCACCCGCCGCATCAGCACCGCCTGGTTCTCGACCGGGATGCCGTGGTCTACCAGGCGGGCGCAGGCCTCGCGCGCCTCTGGCGTGATCTCCTTCGCGTGGTTGAAGTGCGTCACCACGAAGAGCGGCGCGAAGGTGCGCAGCGCCCGCGCCAGCTCGTCGTCGACGCGCATCGGCAGGCAGACGGGAATGCGCGTTCCGATGCGCACGATCTCCACGTGCGGCACTCTCCGGATCCCCTCGAGCAGCTCGAGCAGGCGCGCCGTGGAGAGGAGCAGCGGATCGCCCCCGGAGACGAGCACGTCCCGCACCTCGGGATGGCCGCGCAGGTACGCGATCGCCTCTTGCAGCTCCTCGCGGGAGATGCCGCCTTCCTCGCCGGAGGTGATCCGGCGGCGGGTGCAGTGGCGGCAGTAGACGGAGCAATGGTCGACCGCGAGCAGCAGGACGCGATCGGGATACTTGTGCACGATGGCGCGGACGGGCCGGTGCCGATCTTCGCCCAGCGGATCGCGCAGCTCGCCCGGATGCGTGTGCGCTTCCTCCGCCACCGGGATCGATTGCATCCGCACCGGGCAGTACGGATGGTCCGGATCGATCAGGCTCAGGTAGTACGGCGAGATCCCCAGACGGAAGATGCCGCTCGTCTCCGCGCAGCCCCGGCGCTCGTCGTCGGTCAGCCGGATGTACCGTTCGAGCTCGGCGAGCGAGCGCACGCCATGGCGCAGCTGCCAGCGCCAGTCGCGCCATTCGGCGTCGGTGGCGTTCGGGAAGAACTGTTTCCGTCCGGACGACATGGGGCGCGCAAGATGCTTCGCCCGCAGGCGCCGGTCAAGGACGATGGCTCGCAACCGCCCACGCGCGAGGGCGAGCATCCGGAGTCGAACGCTCAGTACGCGTATGTTCCGTTGGTGTATGCGCTCGCGTCGTTGTGCGGACCCTTCGCCTGGACTTGGATGGTGAACGAGCCCAGGTTGGTCCCCGCGGTCGGCGCCCCGCCACACACATGCCCGGGGGCTGCCGCGGCGGGAGTCTTGTTCGTATCGTCGACCTGCAAGACGAGCCGATGGCCATCGTCAAATGGCCCGAACCGGGTCTGCATGACGCAGGCGCCGTTGGTGGTGGTGGCCACGGTGCAGGGCTGGTTCACGTTGGCTTCGGATACGCGTTGCCAGAACGGATCGCTCGAACCCACGTTCTCCAGCTCATCGAATCCGAACAGGGTGTTCAAGGTCAGGCCTGAAGGGGCTCCCACGAAGCTCGCGTCATACGTCGTTCCGGCGGCCGGCGCGTTCAGCGAGCCGTCGCGGAACGATACCCCCGTCGACGCGCTGGAGGGATTGGGGACGTTGTTGTCGACGTAATCGACGCAGCTCGATGGAGTCCACGGGTCCACTGTGACCTTCGGCGCATCCGTGAATGCGATCCAGGTGGGTACCCAGATGGTCCGATCGCTGTCCCACAGGCCATTCGGGCCGTGGTAGGTCGAGCAGTCCGTGCCGCCGCAGAAGCGCGGCTCGGTGGCCTCGTCGCCGGTGTAGGCATTGTTGTCGTTCGAGTCGATGAAGGGGTCGCCCTGATCGACGAAGAGCTCGCCGGCGTTGTACTGCCCATCGAGATTCGCATCCACGAATGCTTCTTCGCCGCGCACCATGGCGATGATGGTGACCAACTGGTCGCGCGGATTCGCGTTGCCGACGGACGGCTCCCCGGCGATCGGGGAGGTCTCCACCGGACCGAAACCCCTGCCCATGTCGCTGGAGAAGGTGACGGTGACGCTTCCCTCGTCGGGATCCGCCGGAGTGGCGAAGTCGAACGGCTTGGTGACGGCATTTGCGCTGATCGCTCCGGCTTCAGCGGCAAAGTTGACCGGGGTGGCGATTCCCACCCGGTTCCCGTACCGATCGGAGAGCCGCACCGTGCAGGTCGTCGTCTCGTACTCCAGCGTCGTGGTGTAGACGGGCAGGTTCGTCTTCGAACAGCGGAAATAGAAGCCCGACGCCGACGGCCTGGCGCCGCGGACGGCGATCGGTTGGGACCCGGCCGCTCCAGTAGCCGCGACGGTGGCGGTGATCGCGGTGATGCCGACCAGCGGACCCGCGTCGTAACCGACCGATACGGTGCCCGAGGCGGAGGTGACCGCGCTGGTCTGCGCCAACGTGACGAGCGCCGGCTGGTTCTGCCCGAAGGATACGGTAGCGCCCGACACCGCCCTGCCGCTCGAGTCGGTCACGAGGAAGGTCGTCAGACCCGTCTCCTGGATGCCGGATCCCTTCAGGCCGAGGACGCCGGGGGTCGCGGAGACCACGGTGATCGAAGCCGCGGGGCCGGCCGACCCGGAACCGCCTGTTCCTGCATCCGTGCCGCCCGAGGACCCTGCGTCGGGCGACCCTGCGTCGGTCGAGGAGGACAATCCCTGCAAGGTCAGTCGCATCCCGTTCGTGACTCCCGACCAGGTCGCGTTGACCGCGACGCTTCCGGGGCCGCAACGCGCGGGGTCGATGCTGACGTCGCACGCATAGGTCACCGTGGCCTGTCCTGCCGCGTTGAGCGCAACGCTGAGGGCGGTCGTCCCGCTGCCATTGAGGTTTCCGGCGGAGGCGGTGAAGGCGACGGATCCGCTCGCGGGTTGTCCCTGCGCATCGAGCACCGTGGCGGTGACATGGGCGAGCGAGCCGTCGTTCCTCAGCGCCGAGACGTCCGCCGCCATGCCGATGGTGCCGCTGGCGCTGGGTTGCGACGATCCGGAGCAGGCGCAGAGCGCGGCGGTGACACCTCCAAGGATCCTGCGAGCGAGCTTCACGATGTGTTCCCCTCCGCCGCGCGCGATCGCGCGACGCGATCGTTATCGGGGCGCGCGGAGACCCGCGCAATTTTTCCCGCGCTGCGGAATGTGGGCGTTTGGCGGTGCAGGTCAGGCGATCGATCCCAACTCGGGATCCGCTCGCACCGCCGCCGGCGGAGCGCCGGCCTCGAGCGCGCGGCGCAGCCAGTTGCGCGCCCGGTCCTCGGCGCCGGCGCGCAGATTGGCGCGGGCCGCCACCACCGCCGCATCGGCGCTCTGCCAGATCGTGTAGCTCTGGCCGGCGAGCATCGCGGCGGACTCGTTGTCCCCGCGCGCCAGCTCGATGCCGGCGCGCAGCCGGAGCGCGGCTGCTTGCCGGAAAGGGCCGCCTCCGGTCTCCAGGCGGGCGGAGGCGGCGAGAGCGGAGTCGAAGTCGCGCCGCTGGAGCGCGCTGCGAGCGTCTTCCATCGCGGCGGCGACGTCGGCCCGCTCGAGCGCATCCTCCTGCGGCGCCGCGGCGGCTTCCGGGGCGCGATCGTGCGCGGCGGCCGCGCGCGCACGCTGGACGTTCTGCAGCGCGAAGAGGCCGAGCCAGAGCAGCGCGAACGGATCCGGACCGAACAGCCAGGTCACGACTCCAGCGACGGCGAGCGCCACGAACACGGAGATCCATGACCCCACGGCGAGCGAGGGCTTGCGGCGCACGCCTTCGATGAAGGCGAGCATCATGTTGCCGCCGTCCAGCGGCAGGATGGGCAGCAGGTTGAACACCGCCCAGACGATGCTCACCCAGATGAACTGGCCCATGATGAATGCGCTGATGGAACCCTGCTCCGGGGGAAGCGTGCGAACGATCCCGTACGAGAGCGTGCCGAGCAGGAGCCCGGCGATGGGGCCCGCGAACGAGAGGATGAACTGCCGCCCGGGACGAGGCCGGGTGCGGAACTGGGGAAAGGTGACCCCGCCGAACGCCTCGAGGCGGATCTCCGGGCGGCCGCCGAACGCGCGGCCGACCAGCGCATGTCCGAGCTCGTGCACGAGCACGCTGACGAAGACGACGAAGATCCAGGCGGCCATCCTCCAGCCGAACCCGTAGCCCGCCCCGAGCAGGATGGCGCTGAGGAAGAACCAGGGATACACGAAGACGGGGAAAGGCCCGACCTTGAAGCGGAGCACGGCGCAGGAGTGTAGCGGTCGCGAGGAAAGTGTGCAGCGTCCTTGACCCGCCCCGGTGCCGCGGGTACTCACGCACTGCGGAGGCATCCTTGAGCTCGTCGGCAGCGCGGCAGGTCCCGAGAAAGAAAGCGGAACAACCCTTCCAGTACCCGCTCGAGCGCGCTTACGAGGAGCCGGACTGGACGCGGCTGCCGGGGTACCGCGGCGCGACCCGGGCCGAGTGGGAAGACGCCACCTGGCAGCGGAAGAATACGGTCAAGAACCTGCTGGAGCTGAAAGAGGCGCTCGGGGAATTTCTCACCGACGCCCTGGCCCAGGACCTCGAGCGCGACATCCGCGAACGGGCGACCATGTCCATGTTGATCACGCCCCACATGATCAACACCATGGACGAGCGGAACCTCTACGAGGACCCGCTCCGCCGTTACATGTTGCCGGCGTTCAGCGACCGGCGCGCCGACTGGCCCAGCCACCCGAAGGCGTCGCGCGACAGCCTGCACGAGGCGGAGATGTGGAAGGTGGAGGGCCTCACGCACCGGTATCCCACCAAGGTGCTGGCGGAGATGCTCTCCACCTGTCCGCAGTACTGCGGCCACTGCACCCGGATGGACCTGGTGGGAAACTCGGTCCCACAGGTCAAGAAGCTGAAGTTCGCGGTGCCCCAGAAGGACAGGCACCAGCAGATGCTCGATTACCTGCGTGCGACGCCCGCCGTGCGCGACGTGGTGGTCTCGGGCGGCGACATCGCCAACATGCCCATCCAGCAGCTCGAGCCCTTCGTCGCCGCCCTGCTCGATCTGCCGAACATCAAGGACGTGCGGCTCGCTTCCAAGGGATTGATGGGCATCCCGCAGCACTTCCTGCAGGACGAGGTGCTGCAGGGAATGGATCGCCTGGCGAAGAAGGCGTTCTCGCGGGGCGTGAACCTGTCGCTGCACACGCACGTGAACCACGCGAACCAGGTCACCCCGCTCCTGGGCAAGGCGGCGGGAGCGCTTCTCTCGATGGGATTCCGGGACGTCCGCAACCAGGGAGTGCTCTTGAGGGGAGTGAACGACTCGCAGAAGGCGCTCCTCGACCTCTGCTTCATGCTCCAGGACCACGCGCGCGTGCTGCCCTACTACTTCTACATGTGCGACATGATCCCGAACTCGGAGCACTGGCGCACCAGCGTGGCCGAGGCGCAGGACCTGCAGCACGACATCATGGGGTACCTGCCCGGCTTCGCCACTCCGCGCATCGTGTGCGACGTCCCGTACGTGGGGAAGCGCTGGGTGCACCAGGTAGCGGAGTACGACCGGGAGAAGGGGATCTCCTACTGGACGAAGAACTATCGCACCGGGATCGAGCAGGACGATCCCGACCCGCTCACGCGCAAGTACGAGTACTACGACCCGGTCTACCTGTTGCCCGAGTCCGGCCAGCGCTGGTGGCGCGAGCAGGTGGCGAAAGGGGCGGCATAAGCCGCGTCCACGGCCGCTCTTAGATATGATCCAGCAGCGTCAGCTCGGTCTCGGCGCCGCGCTCGGGGAGCGCGCTCTTTCCGATGAGCGGCGCGATCATCGCCACCGCCGCATTGCGGTCCTCCGCTGCGAACAAGTCCCGCATCTGCCCGGCGGGCCAGAGCCGGAGGTGGATCCGGCCGGCGCGCTGGAGGCAATCGCGCATGCCGCTCAACACGCAGTCCCGGGCCGCATCCGTCGTCCAGGCCGCGTCCAGCACGTCGACGCCGTCGCGGCCCAACCGCAGCATCGCCGCGCCCTCGCCGGACCGGCCTTCCGCGATCAGGCCCCATTCCGGCTCGCCGCTGCCCCGCGCCCGCGCCAGCTCCCGCAGGCGGCGCAGCTGGAAGCGCAGCGTCCATCCGTCGCGCGCCAGGGCGAAGGTGCGGTCGCCGCGCGACGCCGCGAACAGGCGCGTCATCAGCGGCTCGTCGCCGGCGAGCGCCGGGCGGGTGCTTCCGGGCAGGCGGGGAAGCTCGGAGACGCCCACCGTGCATTCCCGGCTCTCCAGCGCGCGGAACCCGAGCCGCTCGTAATAGCGGACGCCGATGTCGGAGAAGAGCACCGCCGCCTGCCCTCCGCGCGAGGCGTAGTCGTCCATCACGGCCCGCAGCATCGCCGCCGCGTGCCCCCGGCGGCGCAGCTCCGGCGGCGTGAAGACGGCTCCCACGCCGAGGACGCGCAGGGGCCGCGCGGCACAGGTGGCGCGCAGATCGTACGCCTTCATGGCCGCGGTCAGGGTCCCCTTCACGAACCAGCCCAGCAGCCGGTAGCGTTCCCTCGCTTCCGGCGCATCCGCCAGGCGGCGCTGGAACAGCTGGAAGCGATCCTCGGAGAGGCCGCCTCCCCAGATCGGCTGGATGCCCCGGAAGTAGGCGGCCCGCTCCTCGCCGGTCAGGTCGCGCAACACGGACGGACGCTACCACGCGGGCGACTTCCCGTTCGGGTCTCCATTCGGTAGGGTGCGGACGTGGACGTCCCGCTGCCAACCCGGTTCTTCTCTCTGCGGGAGGCAAACGCGCTGCTCGCCACGCTGCAGGAAGAGTTCGGCCGCGCCCGCGAGCTGCGCGACGAGCTGATGGGAGTACAGCAGAAGCTGCAGGAGGCGGGGAGCGGCCTCGAGGGTCCCGAGGTCAACATCGATCCCGAGGCTCCACTGCCGGTCCAGCGGCTCCAGGCCCGGGCGGTGCGGATCATCGGGAAGCTGAGGGAGATCTTGCGCGACGTGGCGGAGCTGGGCGTAGAGGTGAAGGCTGCCGACGGCCTCGTCGACTTCCGCAGCAAGTTGCATGGTCGGACGGTGCTGCTCTGCTGGAAGTATGGCGAGGAGCGCGTCGCGTTCTTCCACGAGCTGGACGCCGGCTTCGCGGGTCGCCGCCCGCTGCCCGACGACGGCGACTTCGTCGGGGACCTGATTCATTAGCCGCTGCCGCACGAAGTGCGGCTTTGCGGCTACGTTTTTGGACTATACGAGGGCCGCCTCGGCTACCCGGCCTCCGCCACGAGAGCCATTCCGCTCTCGGGCGCCCTCTGCGCTGCCGGCTTGCGCCGCAACCGATCCGCGAGGGCA
>Ga0209237_1000894_pt1 | contig 17326 bp, 15 predicted proteins | sample GraSoi013_1_40cm_2_FD_185820 | JGI IMG/M metagenome (GOLD analysis project Ga0209237, IMG submission 185820) | Grasslands soil microbial communities from the Angelo Coastal Reserve, California, USA - Sample 10_02_2013_1_40cm (SPAdes) (version 2) | ecosystem: Environmental > Terrestrial > Soil >... | reverse complement strand
GGCGGGCTGCGAGCCGATCGATCCGGTCAGCGATCGCGCGAAACTCGGGGCGATCGCAGTGCGCCCGCAACTCCTCCCGCAAGACGCCGAGAGACCTCCACCACTGCTTGAGGAAATGATACTGGCGCATCGAGAGCCAGCCCGCTTCCGCTCCGTTCAGCGTACGGCTGCGGCTGCGCAAGACGTCTGTGAACCGGATGGCGCGCCGGAACCAAACGTCAGGATCCTTGCCGCGACGAACCATCCAGATCGCCATCGCCAGGTTCGCGCGCGCCAGGCTGTAATGGCCCCGTATGTCCGGATCCAGCCCGACCGCTGCGTCGCCGGACTCGATCGCTCGCGTGAGGGCTTCGGTCGGGTCCGCCCTATGGTTTGATAGCCACTCTCCCAGTAGCCGGAGCGCAATGCATCGCCCGTTCCACAATCCCCCGTCCTTCGGACGAAGGGCCACGCCACGATCGTACGCCTTCACCGCGGACATGTACGACGCGCTGGGATCCTCGTCCTGGTCCGCCTGTTGTTCCCCAAAGCACGAGAGCGAATCGCCAAGGACCTGCAGCGTGAACGGGTTCGTCGGATTCAGCGTTAGCGACGCGTTCGCAGCTTCGATCGAACAGCGATACGCGTCTGCCGGATCCTTGCCAGCACCCCACTGCACATTGCCGAGTCGCTGATACAAGCGCGCTCTCCGATGGTGCAGTTGCGCGTCCTCAGGGCTGCTGGCCAGCGACTCATCCATCCATCGGATCTGTGCCCACCACTGCTCCTCGGCGTCGGTTGTGACACTCATGCGTTCAGGTAAAGAGCGTGAACGCGCCCGCCGCCACGATGGCGATCGCCCAGATCAGGTCCAGGTTGACCCACGCCTTCCGCAGGATCGCCAGGCCCACTTTCTCGTAGACGACGAGCGCGATGATGCCCATCACCACGAGCATGGCGAGCGTGTGCACCAGCACGGCCGCCGCGTCCTGGCCGAGCGAGGCCGAGGCGAGTCCCATCGCGGCGGCGTGATGCGCGTGGTGCCCTCCAGCGTCGTGCGCCTGCGGAGGCAGGGCGAGCAGCACGGGAAAGAGCATGAGCCCCGCCCCGTGCGCGGTCGCCATGAGGAAGGACCAGACACCCAGCTCGCCCGCGCCCACGCGCATGCCCACCCAGCGCGGATGGGCGCGCGGCCGCAGCAGCTTGAACACTCCGAACAGGACGAGCACCACGGCCCCGACGACGCGCACGGGGCGGGGCGCTGCCAGGGTCTGGACCCCGCCCACCAGCGCGACCACGAGCGCGATCGACGCGGCATGGCCGAGCGCGATGGGGAGCAGCGACTGCACGACCGACTCCCTGCGCTTGTCTTGAAGGCCGCGCGCGACCGCGAAGAGCCAGCCCATCCCCGGGTTCACGCCATGGTAGGCGCCGAGCAACGCGAGCGTGACCCAGGGCCAGGCGGTGGTCATGGGTAGCAGTACGAGTCGGAGGACGCGTCGCCGCCTTCCAGGCGGACCTGGTGCGGCCGCTCCCCCTCGAAGCCGACGAAGAAGCGCGGGTCGACGGCGATCCCTCCCTCGGGCTTGACGTCGATCTTCGTCATCCAGCCGCGGATGCCCTCCGGGTAGAACTGCGCGTCCCAGGAGGCATAGAGCGAGTTGGTGAGGTACACCCTGCGCCCGTCGCGGCTCACTTCCACCATCTGCGGTCCGCCGTTGAGCTCGCCGGCCTTCTCGTGCGGGGCGTGCCGGACGATCCCGCCCAGCCGGACCGAACCGGTGAGGCGGGGGTTCATCGGGTCGCTGACGTCGTACTGCCGGAGCTCGCCCGTTCCCCAGCAGGAGACATAGAGGAACTTGTCGTCGAGGCTGAGCTCGATGTCGCTGACCAGCGCGGGCACGGCGTTGAATGGCTTGAGCGCGGGAGGAAGGTCCGCCGGGTCGGCGGGCTCGGGCGGGATCTCGATCACCTTGCGGACGGACCAGTTGCCGTCGTCGGCCCGGTTCCAGCGCCAGATGGAGGCGGTGAGGTCCTTGGTGGAGACCACCACGCCGACGAAGCCGTAGGGCTTGGTGGGATCGTGCGAGGGGCGCAGCTCGAGGACCATCTGCTGCTCCGGGCCCAGGTCGAGCTGCTGGAGGTGCCGCCGCTTGCGCAGGTCCCAGACGTGAAGGGAGTGGCCGTACTTGCCGGCCAGCAGCAACTCCGGATTGAGCCCGCTCTCGACCATGTTCGGGGTGCCCCACTCGCTCGTGATCAAGGTGTCGTAGCCGAGGTGCCAGGCGAAGTCGTAGGCGAGGACCTGCGGGCCCCGGTCGACTTCCCATCGCCCGAGCGGCTCGAAGTTGTCGTGGTCGAGGACCAGGATGCCGCCTGGGCCGTCGCCTTCCTGCGAGCCCAGAGCGCCGACGTAGATTCCGTCGGGCGCGCAGTGGACGGTGTGAAGGCGGGAGTAGCCCGCGCGCTCGGCGACGTCCTCGGGCTCGATGACTTTGACGATGCGCGGGTTGCGGGGATCGGGCTTGGTGTCGATGACGTGCACGCGCGAGGAGCGGAGGCCCGGGACCAGCAGGTAGCGGCGCTCGACGTGCGGGTGCGGCGCGTAGGGGCAGAGGGCGGAGCTGCAGGCGTTCCAGCCGAAGTGGTGGAGCTCGTCGCCGGCATTGGGCATCTCCACGCGGCCGACGACCTGGGAGTACGTGGGGGAGCCGGGGTCGACGTCGACGACGCAGAGCGCGTCGTGGCGGCCCTGGAGGGTGGGGTTGAGAGTGGCGAGAAAGGCGAGCCGCTCCGGGGGCGCCTGCATTGCGAGGCGGGCGGAGGGATAGAAGGTCGGGTCTGGAGTGAAGAACGGCATGAAACCCCCTGTCGCGATCGCCGCGCGGGCGAGGCAAGGAGGGACTCTGACGGACCGAGTCGGGCCAAGCTGCCCTGCGGTCAGGGGGTATTTGCTCTCCCGAGGGCGGGGTGGTCAAGGGGGCGTGCGCGAGCGGGCGGTGAGGGGTACGTCGAGGAGGCGGGTCTGGTTCAAATCGAACCGATCACGGGCCACCTCTTGACCCACGGGGTCGTATGATATATATCATTGGTACATATCATGTCGAAGAAAAGCCGGCGAGCCAAGGTGTTCTGGACGGGTCGAAGCCAGGCCGTCCGCCTGCCGAAGGAGTTCCGCTTCGACACCGATACGGTGCTCGTCCGCCGGGAGGGCGATGCCGTCGTCCTGGAACCTGCCGACGAATGGCCAGAAGGGTACGTCGACTCCTTCGCCGGGGCGCCAGAGGACTTCACCAGGCCGCCGCAGGGTGAACCCGACGAGCGAGATACGCTCGATTGAAGTACCTGCTCGATACGGATACCTGCATCTACGCACTGAAGCAGAACGCGGCGGTGCTGGAGCGGATGCTCTCGCGGAGCCGCGCGGACGTCGCGGTCAGCGTCATCACGGAGGCGGAGCTGCGCACGGGCGCGGCAAAGAGCTCTTCGCCCTTGAAGACGATGCGCCTCGTGGAGAATTTCCTTCGGCCGCTGACCGTCCTCGAGTTCACCTCGAGCGATGCCGCGTCTTATGCAAACTTGCGCGCAAAGCTGGAGCGAGCGGGCAAACCCATCGGTCCGTTCGACACACTGATCGCGGCGCAGGCGCTCGGGCGGAAGCTGATTCTCGTTTCGAACAACGAGCGCGAGTTCGGCAGGGTCTCTGGCTTGCGACTGGAAAACTGGGCGCGGGTTTAGATCAGACCGTCGGTGAGCGCGTCGGCGAGCGCGCCGAGGAGCGGCGCTCCCCGTGTCGCGAGGTTCCGCTTCTGCAAAATGGCCTCTTGCACCGGCGGTGCGGTTCGCCGGGACGATCTGCGGCTCGTACTTGAAGACCTCGCGCTGCGCCACAACTCGTCCCCGGACGGGCCGCACTGCGTCATCGGGCGCATGACACGATGGGCATTCGCGCTACACTGCCGCCCGTGCCGAAGACGTCCGCGCGCACCTTGGTGCTCCGTCCGGCCGACCCCTTCGATCTGATCCGCTGGCTGGCCCGTTCGCAATCCGATCCGCGCAAGGCGGTCGCAGAGCTGGTCCAGAACTCCATCGATGCGGACGCGCGCCACATCGTCGTCTCGCGGCGGCGCCTGCGCGGCGGTCCGGCGCTCACCGTTCGCGACGACGGCGAGGGCGTCTTGCCGGGTCTCGGCCGCGAGGAGGCGCTCCGCTACATCGCGACGAACATCGGGAGCTCGCGGAAGCGCAGCCTTAGCCCCGAGGAACGCCGCCGTCTGGTCGTCACCGGGCAGTACGGCGTCGGGCTCCTCGGATTCTGGTCGATCGGACGTCGGATGGAGATCCGCTCGCGCGTGGCCGGCTCCAGCGTGCACGTGCTCCGCTTGGTCGAAGACGAGCCCCGCGTGGCTCTCGACGAGCTGTCCGTCGAGATCGGGTCGCCGGATACCTTCACCGAAATCGTGGTCACCGAGCTGCACGAGACCGGCTCGCGCGCGCTGTCCGGCCGCCGCCTGGCGGAGTATCTCGCTGCGGAGCTTCGCGGGCCCATCCTTGCGTCCGGCGTCGAGATCGAGGTCCACGATGCCATGGCGAAGGGCACCGCGCAGAAGCGCTTCTCCGTGGTGCCGCGCCGATTCACGGGAGAACCATTGCGGCTCGCTGCGGACTTGCCGGTGGCCGGCTTTCCGTCCATCCACGTCGAGCTGTACCTCGCCCGTGGAGCCGAGCGGCCCGCCATCCAGGTGAGCTGCGCGGGGACGCTGGTGGCCGACGACATCGGCGAGCTGCACGCGCTCGATCTCGACACGCCGCCTTGGGTCGGTTGCGAGCTCTCCGGGTTGATCGATTTCCCGGGGTTCACGGTGCCTCCGGGTTCGCGACGCGGGGTGGTCCCGGATCGCTCGGCCGAGGCGTTCGCTCGCGCGATGATCGACTTGCGCCCGCTCGTCGAGAACGAGCTCCGGCGACTGGAGCGTGAGCGTCGCGCCGCGGCCGACCGGCACGTCGTCGAGGAGCTGCGCCGCGCGTTGCGCGGTCTGCGCGGTCGCCTTCCGCAATATGACCTTCCTCCGGTTCTCGGCTCCCGCGGCGGCGTCGTTTCGGACGGACCCGGCGCACCCGAACCGCTCGATCCGGAAGAAGCGGCCCCCGCGGAACTCGAACTGTTTCCCGCCGGCGACCTTGCGACGGTGAGCATCGCACCCGATCCGGTCGAGGTCGCGCCTGGGCATGAGCATCGCGCGCGCGCCGAAGCTCGCGATGGCGACGGGCGGCTGATTCGCCGTGGCGTGACCTACCGCTGGTCCATGGAGGGCGCAGGCTTCTCACTGCGCGGAGAAGGAGCGCGCCCGGCGGTGACGGCAGAGGCGGCAACTCGCCCCGGAGCGACCGCGCGCTTGCGAGTCGAAGTCGAGCAAGGGGCCCGGACTGCAGCCGCGGAGGCCACGGTGGAGGCCGTCGAGCCGCTCCCCGACGAGGCGGGCTTCGGGATCCCGGAGCCGCATCTGGTCGACGCTGCCGGCGAGACCTGGCGGAGCCGGTTCGATGGGCGGCGCTGGGAAGTGAACCAGATGCACGAGGACTACCTCGCCCTGAAGGGCGAGGCGCGGGCACGGCTGCGGTATCTACTGGCTCTGCTGGCGAAGGACCTGTCGCAGCACGCGCACCGGGTTCCGGGAGCGGTCGAGGCATCGGAGGACGTCGCGGCGATTCTGGCGCTGGTGGAGCGGAACCTGCGCGGGGCGTGATTTTCGAATCAGGCTTCCAGGTCCGAACGCGCAAATGGCTACAAAAGGAACGACCGACGCCCCGGCCGATGTGCCGAGGCGTCGGTCGTCGCCGGTTGGGGTCACTTCACCAACGTGTACACCGCCGCGTGCGCCACCTCGAGGCCGAGGACGCTGCTCACGGAGAGCGTCGCCTGGTGGTGGTTGAGCGCGGCGCCTTTCGCGGCGTTCATGGTGACCACGGCGGTGCCGGACTCGCCCGCGGCGAGGGTGAGCGTGGACGGGCTCACCGAGAAGGACACGCCGCTCGAGGTGACGTCGGCCACGGCCAGCGAGAAGCTCCCTCCGCCGCCGAGGCTCGTCACCGTGACCGCGACCGAGCGGCTCTGTCCGGACCCGGAGGGTACTGCGCCGAAGCTCACGCTGACGGGATCCAGCGCGACTCGAGCCCCCACCGCGGCGAGCAGGTTCTCGCGTCCGGCGCCGATGACGTTCACGTCGCTTTGCGGGCTCGCGGTCTGGTAGGTCTTCAAGACGTCTTGATCAGCGGTGTTGACGACCGCCGAACGCACTGCCGCGGCCGACCAGGTCGGGTGCTGCTGCCGGACCACCGCGGCCGAGCCGGCGAGGTGCGGGGTCGCCATCGAGGTGCCTTGGAAGAACGCCCAGCAGGAGGGGGAGGCTGGAGCCGCGCAGAACTTGGCGGGAATCGAGCTCAGCACGTTGACGCCGGGCGCGACCACGTCCGGCTTGACCCGGAAGTCCACGTCGGTGGGCCCCTGGCTGCTGAACCCGGCCATGATGTCGCCGTTCGACGTGCTGAAGTACGCGGCCGTCGCGGAGATGGTGGTGCTCTTCCCGTCGCTTCCGACCAGCGCGGCCCGGTCCGAGAGGGCGACCATGTAGGCTGCCACCGTCGGCTGGTTGGGAGTTCCGTCCGAGGCCATCCCTGTCGGGTCGCCCGCCACGTTGTTGACGACGAGCACGGCGACGGCGCCGGCGTCCTGCGCGTTGCGGATCTTGGTCGAGAACGTGCAGGTCCCGCGAGAGATGAGCGCAATCTTCCCAGTGAGCGACCCCGCAGGCAACGCGGCGCAGGCAAAGCTCAGAGCCGTTCCGGAGGTGACCACACCCAAGGGCGCGGTCAGATCGATTTTCACTGGCGCGAAATCGGCCGACGACGCCGCTCCGAAAACACCACCGCCGACCGTCACGGGTACACCGACGAAGTGCGGCACCGTGCTGGCCCCGGCGGCAAGAGCGCGCGCGGCGGAGCCCGGCGACTCCACGGTGAAGTGCCCGGGACCGGAGTTCCCGGCGGCTACCGCGAACACCATGTTCGCCTCGTCGAGGTCGTTCACCGCGATCGTCAACAGATCCTGGATGCCGTGGGAGCCGCCGCCCAGGCTCATGTTGCCGACGTCGAAGCCATCCGCGTAAGCAGCCTCCATCGCGTTCAGGATGTCCTCGGAGCGGGCATTGCTCACGTCACCGGGAAAGACGTTGTAGTTGCCGAGCAACGCCCGGGGGGCGACGCCGGATACCTTGTAGGGGATGGTGACGCCGCTCACGGTGGCGGGCGTCTCGAAGTTGCAGGCGACGGTGCCGGCGACGTGCGTGCCGTGGTCCTGGATCGCTTCCGCGGTATAGCCGTGCGAGGGCGTCTTGTTGTTGAACACCTTGGCCGCGATCACCTTGTTGTTGGTGAAATTGCCGTCGCCGAGCTGGTTCTGGGGCGCGTAGCCCGCATCCTTGAAGCAGGGGTGCGTCACGTCGATGCCGGTATCGATGATGGCCACTTTGACCCCGGCTCCCGCCGTCGCCGCGCCGCCGCGGCCTCCCCAGGCCGCGATGGCGTTGATGAGCCCGAGGTCGGGATCATCGGCCGTCGGGTAGTAGAGGCCCTGGTATTCGGCGCGCTGCACCATCGGGGCGGCGGCGATCGTCTCCAGCTTCTCGCCATTCAGGCTCAGCGACACCGCGTTCAGCGAGATGTCGAACTCGCCGGTCACCTTCGCCGCGGGGGCCTTGGCCCGCAGCCAGGCTTTGAAGTCGTTTCGCAGGGCCGAGAGATTGGCGCGGTATGACTTCACCGTGGCGCTGTTGAAGTCGATCTTCTTGCCCTGCGGCGGCTTCGTCTTCGCCGACGTGGCGAGAGGATCTCCCTTCAGTTGGACGATGGCACTGGCCTTGTCCTGTCCTGGACGGGAAGTCGCCCCGTCGGAGGGAGCCCCGATGGCCGCTGACGAGACCGCAAAGAGCGAGAGCAAGGCGATGGCTGCAATTGGACGCAACGTGTTCACGTGTCCTCCGCTCAGAGACGGCGTTCTTCCAGCTCCCCGAATCGGGGAGAACGCCCTTACGAGAATTTGCTAGAGCCTGAGAGGGCGCGATTTATGTGGTGCGGTGAAGTCGTGTCAAGTGCCGGGCGGTCGCCTGGTGGATCAATTCATGATTTTCGGCAGTACGCCCTCTACTTGTCTTCCAACTCGGACAGGATGCGAGCGAGATCCTCGTCGCCGGGGCCGATCTCCACCGCGCCCTCGCTGCCGACCACGGTTCCTGGCTCCTTGCCGCGCTTTCGCGGTGGGGGCAGATGGTCCTCCGCAGCAGGCACCTCGTCAGGCCCCGTTTCGGGCGTGGCAGTCTGCCAGTCGGTGCGCTTCTCCATCCATTCGCGGTAGCGCGCGAAGGTGAAGAGGCCGTCGTTGCCGCCAGTCTCCAGGGCCGTCTGCAACTTGAAGAACTGTCCCTGGCGCACGATGGCCCGGACCGACTGCGTGCCGAGGAGCACCTCGCATTCGGGCGCGCGCAGGCCGTGCGACTCGATGAAGCGCATGCGCTGGCACACCACTCCGACCAGGCAGTCGGCGAGCTGGGCGCAGATGCCGCTCTGTATCTCGGCGGGAAAAGCGCTGACGATGCGCTGCAACGCTTCGGCGCAGCTGGAGGAGTGCAGCGTGGTCAGGACCAGGTGCCCGGTCTCGGCAGCGTTCAGCGTAAGGCGCATGGTCTGCGGATCCCGGAGCTCGCCGACCATGAGCACGTCCGGGTCCTCGCGCAGCGCATCGTAGAGACCCTGCTCGAAGCTCGGAGTGTCGCGGCCCACCTCGCGCTGGCGAATGAACGCCTGCCGCGGCACCAGCGCGTACTCGATGGGCGCCTCCAGCGTGACGATGTGGCGCCGCTCGCGCGCGTTGATCTCCTGGATCAGCGCCGCCAGCGTGCTCGATTTCCCGGATCCGGTCGGACCGCTGACGATGACGAGGCCGTTCTGGGACTGCGCAAGGCGCAGGAGATCGGGGTGCAGGTTGAGCTTCGCCAGCGACGCCTTGAACGAGGCGAGAAAGCGGACGGCGAGGCCTACGCCGCGCGAAGTGCAGAGCACGTTGATGCGGAGGCGCGCGCCCGCGACCGTGCGGGAAAGATCGCACGAGCGCCTCTCCAGGAACTCCGGCCAGCGCTCCTCGCCGACCAGCTCGCGCGCCATGGCGAGCAGCTCGGCGGCGGGGATCGGCTCACCAACGCTCCGGAGCTGGCCGCGCACGCGCAGGGAGGCGGGCAGGCCAGGTTCGAGATGGAGATCGCTGGCCTGCGCCGAGCGGCCTGCGGCGATGAGAGCGGCGAGTCTCACGCGGGCCGTCTAACGGCATCGAGCTCGCAGCGCCATGTCGAAGCTGCTCGCGGCGCGCCTCGCGGGATCGCATGATCTAGTTGCGCCAGTGCCGTTGGCAGTGAGGGTGCGCGCGACCGCATCGGAGGCCGACCGGCTCTGAAGTTTGCGCGCGGACGCGCTCTGCTAGGCTCATCGAGATGAAACGGCGAAAAAGGGGGCGATGATGAGCCGCGTTCCAGCGATCTTCTTAATCTCGGTTGCCGCTTGTGGGTCGGGCTCCGTGCCTCCACTCTTCGGCGGCTTTACGCCGACGAATGGGGCGGCAGTCATCCTTGCGCCCGCAACCTGCAACAACATCCCATTCGTCGGTCCCACTGCGATCTCCGGCATTCTCGTCGAGCTTACGAGCGGCGCCGATGCCTGCCACGTCCTGACCCTGGCCAAGCAGTGCGGCAGCGGCTCGGGATCGACCACACTTCTCGCAGGCGCCCTTTCCGGCGTCGTCGGAGGGAGCACCGTCGCCCCCGCTGGTCCGGGCACCTATCCTTGGCTTGCGAACCCGCCCACCGGAACGTTCCTGGCGTCGACCACGACAGCGGCGCAGGTCGACGCGAACTGCACGTCCGCCCCCGGCTCCCCGACGCACATGTCAGGCGGAAGCATCGCCGTCTCGACGGTGACGTCGTCCGCAGTCAGCGGCTCGATGGATGTGCATTTCGACAACGGCCAAGCTTACAAGAACGCCTTCGACGTTCCCGTCTGCCCTGTCTCGATCGACATCTGCTCGCTCTTCGACTTTTGCGGGTCGCACTCGTGCGTGCAACCATAGCGGTTGCTGTCAGGGTAGATCGGGCGGCCGCACCTGGACGTTGCCGCGGATGGAAGGTGCCATGTTCCGCGTATCGCCCACCTCGCAGAATGCGAAGGGGCGCTGCCCCGTGACGCCGTTCAGGGCGCTTCCATAATCCGGAGGGTCGTTCGCGCCCTCTCCATTGTCCTGCACCTTCCAGATCCAGTAGACGGGCTCCGGCGGAGGCGTTTCGGGCGGTGGATAGAAGTGTGTGATCCGCGCCGCCATGTGAGCGACGACCGGTCGCGGAGGTTCGCCTGGCCTGGGCACCGAAGGATCGGGTCCGATGCCGATGCAGACGACGTCCCCGTGCGAGCGCCGCAACAGATCGCCGCGCTTGTCCAGATTGCCGCCAGGATCGGCATCGTAGAGAAATTCCTCGATCTGGCCGTTCACGACGCAGTGGCCGTCAGCGTCCCTGTCGCCTTCGTTCTGGATGGCACTGAAGGAGTAGATGATGTGCCTGCCCAGGTTCACGCCGACAACGGTCCCGATGACCTCGATGTGTCCGGTCGCAGATTGCTTGGGGCACGCTTCTGTCTGTGCCCGCGCTGGTGATGCGGCGAATGCTCCAGCGAGAAAGACGACAACCGCCGAGCCCGCTCGTCCGATGCTCATGGGTGCCTCCGTTTCTTGCGGCCTGATCGCACGTGCCGAATCAGAAGATCAAGGACGAGCGGACGGGGGGTTGGGGAGCGGGGCCAAGGCAGTGGCCGGCGGGGCCAAGGCCGAGGCCCCTCGGGTCGGCCGGGGGCTCTTGGTCAGCACGGTTCATGCCGGAACTGCGGGAGCCGTCCGGCCTTCGCCGGTGCGGGGCGCGAAGGCTGGCGGCTTGTACCCCGGTCTGCGGAGGAGGTCGTTTCGTCCCCGGACGATCGGGTCTCGTCGGACAGAGTCGATTCGGGCCCCCGGAGCGGAACACTGCGGCCATGAGCTCGACAACCTGCATCGCCGCACTGCTGCTCGTCTTGGCGTCCACCGCGCCGCCTCCCGTCGTCCCGCCCGATGCGCTTCCAGAGGTCGTTGAGGCGCACCCAGCGCCCCCTCCAAAGTCGTCCGCAGAGGCGTACGCCGCCTGGGGAGGCCCGTGGCTCCTTCGGCCGAACCTCTACGACTATCGCCTGATCACTTGGTAAGCAGCGAAGGAGGCGGACGATGCGTTTCAAGATTGTCATCGCTGCGCTGCTCGCCGTGGCGGTGGTCACCGATGTCGGCGTGACGCTCTCGACGCGGAGGGCTGAGGCGGTCGAGGGCAAGGTGCCGGCGGTCGATCCTGGCGCCCCCATCGCTCAGCTGCAGGCGCGGGTGAACGAGCTCGAGGGACGGGTGCCCGATCAGGCGATCGTGATGACGCACGTCGCGTATCACTTCACCAACCTCTGGTTTGCGGCCAGGCAACACAACTGGCCTTTGGCTGACTTCTACCTCGGCGAAGTGCGCAAGGATCTGAAATGGGCGGTGCGGGTCCGCCCGGTCCGGGAAGGTCCGGCGGGTGAAGTCAACGTCAAAGGAATCGCTGAGGCAGTGGACAAGACGGAATTCAGCAAGCTCGCGCAGGCGATCCAAGAGAGGCGCAGCGAATCATTCGTCCGCGCGTACGACGAGACGCTCGCAGCCTGTTCCGCATGCCACCAGGCCATCGGGAAGCCGTATCTCCGGCCACAGCGGCCGACGTCGCCGGAGGTGCACGTCATTCAGTTCGATCAGGCCGCCAAACGGGCCCGATGAAAGCCGTTGCTACGGTCGCGCGCCGCCGTCAGGACTGAGGCCCGCAGGCGGGTTCCCACGCTTACGCCTCGACACTCTCCGCCGGGGCAACTTGATCTGCAGGCTCGGTGGTGCGCCGGGCCGATCGAACAACTGCCACAATAGCGTGTCGGCCTCCTCGGCCTTCACACGGAACCGTCCGCTGCGCACAGCGCCCAGATGCCCGGCGCACAGTGCGATGAGAGCCGGGGCATCGTCGGAAGTGCGACCCTGCACCGGGTGGAGGGTCGTGATCGTGCTCCAGCACCCGGGCGCCTCGCAGCGCGGATGGCGCGCGCGCACCTTCTTCTGTGCAAGAAGGTGTTCGACGATCGGCGTCAACTTCTCGAGGATGCGGTGTATCTCCGCTAGTTGGCGGTCTTGCGCCGCCTCCCACCTGTCCCACTCGGCGCGTCGGCGCAGTTCCCGCTGCTCCTTGAAATCGAGAATGGTCATCCCCGTTCCCCTCCCGACACCACGTCGGTCCGACTCTCGGATTAGCAGCAAGGTCTGACATTGATTGGGGCGAGCAGACTCGGGGACTTTCGACGGGTGGAGGAGTTCGACCTGGCCACGCTCGACCCGGCCACCGGCAACGTGAAAGCGGTGTCCCTGCCGAACAGCCAGTTCACGCTGTTGCCGTGGGATTACCTCCACCCGAACCACGCCGGCTACAACGCCATGGGACAGGCGATCGACATCGCTCCGTTCGCGCCGCGGCACCAACGCGATCGCGACTCGCACTAACACACGTGGCCCTGCGGCGCCGGACCTTGTGGGAGGCCTTCGTGGCTCCCCGCTGAGGCGCCGTTGCCAGTCGTGGCGTCTCAGGCCAAAGCATCCCGCTGCGCGAGGAGGGTGTCGAGCTTCGACGGCAGGTCCTCGTTCCGGGCGAAACCACGGGCCGCGATCTGCGCGATGCGTTGCCTGACGAGGGCGAGGTCGAGGCGCGGATTGATCTGCAGGAGCCCGAGAGCGTCATCCCAATCGCGGGCCCGCCCTGTTCGCGCGGCAAGGAGCTTCATCGCGAGCAGGTCCTCGGCGATCGCGACAGGTACGGCGCCGGCGCCCTCGAACTGAACCGGCGTCGCCGCGGCGACGATCTCAGGCTCGATCCCGCAGCTTGCGGCGAGCAAATCGACCCGGAACCCGGCGGGCGATTCGAGGCGTACCACGGCAAGCCGCCGTCGCGCCTCCTGTTCGACGGTTGCGACGGGCCGATAACCAGCTTTCGCCAGATCGGCCACGAGCTTCTCGAGTTCCGAATCGTCGGCGACCGCCACGGCCAGGTCGACGTCACGCGTCGCGCGGACCTCGCCACGCACCGAAATGGCGAGGCCGCCCACGAGCGCGAAGCGCTGACCCCGCCTGCGCAGTTCGGCCGCGGCATGTCCAAGCGCGTCCTCCGGACGCGGGTCAGTCATCGGCGAGCAGCCACTCGCGCACGCGGCGATCGATGTCGGCCTCAGACTCGTCCGGATGGCGCGCGCGCAGTCCAGCACGCTTCAGGCGGACGGCAGCGCGCATCATTTCCAGCGCCTGGCGCGCTTTCTCCTCTGGCGTCGCCCGACGGGCCTGCTCGATGTCGTCCCGCCGCAGGGGATCCACCTCGACAGTATACACTCGATCCACGCGGGGACAGGCGCGTCCATCAGCCCGCGGCTGCCACTTCCATCGTCATGCCGGTGAGCCGCCCTCGCGCGCCGCGCTCGAAGTGCGATTCGTGCCAGGCCAGGTTCATCACCTCGTGCAGCGGTACCCACGCATCCGCGCCATCCGCAGAAGCCACCCGCAAGCTGAGCGCGGGGTTCGGCACGTAGCGGCCGAACGACTCGCGCACCCAGAGCTGACGGTTCGGCGCGTAGGCGCTGCCCGGCTCGTTCCGGGCAAGGAGCCCGTTGACGTAGGTGCGCCGCTTGCGGGCGGCCTTGATCACCACCTCCGGGAAATGCGCGAAAGGCTCGCGGAGGAAAAACTGGCTCGTCACCGCGCTGAAGCGCCCCATGGGCACGCGGTAGAGCTCGTCGAACCGGGCAAGCAGCGTAGAGAAGAGGAAGTACTCGCCCATCTCCCGCCCGATCTGCAGCAGCCGTCCCGCGGCTTCCACGTCGAACGAAGGAGGAGCGACCAGATCGTAGACGGCGCCGAACGCGTTGGCGGCGAACGCCGCGTCGCGATACGCGCGGCGGATCGCCCAATGGAGCGCCGTGCGCCCTGCGTGGTCGCGCGCTTCCAGGCTCGCCCCTCGCGCCAGCAGCGCTTCGACCAGCCCCACGTTGCCGGCGAAGGATGCGAGCATCAGCGGGGTCAGGTTCTGCGGGCTGCGGTAGTCGACGCCGTACTGCTCGGTCCGGGCGAGCACCTCCTTGAAGTTCTTCCCCTCGAATCCGTCGAGCGCGCGGCGGGCGATTCGCTCCCGCTGCGCGTCGTACTGCGCGGCTGGCTCGAAGCGCCCTTCCTCCACGAGGCGCTCCGCCACCAGCCTCTCCTCGTGGAAGCAGGCCAGCTCGAAGAACTGCTGCTTCGCCTTGCCGGATACGCTGCCGGGCGCGAGCGCCTTCGCCGCCAGCGTCTGCAGGTTCGCGCGGTCGAACACCTGCCAGGGAACGGGCCGCAGCCGCAGCACCTGCGCGCGGATCGCCTCGGCCTGCTCCGTCTTTCCCTGCGCCTCCAGCCGGTGCGCTTCCCGCTGCCACTCCTCGGCCGAGGACCTCTCCAATTGCACCGGGGTGGCATTTTCCGCGCGGCCGATGCCGAGCAGCTCCAGGAGCGGATGGCCCAGGTCGTCCTCCACCAGCACCACCTGCCGGACCGCGCGGGTGAGCGCCACGTAGAGCGCGTTGATGAAGAACTTGTACAGCTCCAGGGATCGGTCGCTCTTGTCCTTTGCCCGCCGGTACTCGAGCTCGTCCCGCGCGAGATCGCCGGCCGTCGCGCCCTCGCACAGCTCGGCGAACAGCCGGCGCTCCGCGGAGATCAGGCGGTGCACGATCACCGTCTCGTACTCGAGCCCCTTGGCCTCGTGGATGCTGAACACGAGCGGCGTGTGGAAGCGCTGCCGCGCCTCGGCCTTGTGCTCGTCGCGCAGGACGATCACCGCGACCTTCGTGGACTGCCGCGTCTTCTCGTCCAGCTCACGGACCGCTGCGCTCCCCGTGGCGATGGCGGTCACCGAGCCCGCCATGCCGGCCAGCGGCCGCATCAGGAGATTCGACTCCCGGTCGATCGACCCGAACTTCGCGTGCTTGAGGCGGAGGACGCCGTTGGCGGCGCGCGTGACCTCGTCGCTGTTGCGGTAGCTGACGTCCAGCAGGTGGACGTCGGCCTGGCGCGCTTCCCCCAGCCCGCGCCAGAAGAGGCTCTTCACTTTCGACCAGGAGAAGAAATTGGGGTGCACGATCTGGTTGGCGTCCCCTGCGATGATGAACTGGCCCGGGACCTTGAGCGACCGCAGGACGAGCGCGAGCTGCACGTTGGTCAGGTCTTGCACTTCGTCCACCGCGACGAAGTCGTACGTCGGCTCCATCCGCGGCAGCCAGGCGTGGGCGACGAGATTGGGCTCGTACAGGTTCTCGGCCGCGAGCCAGGCGCGGTAGCGGTCGAAGAGCGCGAAGATCATGGCCCGCTGGCCGGCATCGAACATCGACTGGCGAACGCCGAGGCCGAGATATGCTTCGCGCGAGAGCGGCCCCTCGGGCTCGGCGGTGAGAACGCCGCGCAGCTCCTCGTACACCTGGTGGGCGTCCGCGAATCCGATGGCCTGCCGGTGGCGGGCGAAGAAGCCGGCAAACTCGCGGAAGGTCACCGGCCGCCCTGCGGGGACGCCGACGGTTTCGAGCAGCTGACGGTAGCTGAGGAAGTCGGCCTGCTGTTCCTCGGGCGCGCCTTCGCAGGCCACGTAGAGGGCGCGCGAAGTCTCGGCGAGCCAGCGCGATTCCGTGATGTAGGCCACGCGACCGGCGACGCCCCGCAGCCGCTGCAAGAGCAGCGCGGTCTTGCCGCTCCCCGCCGAGCCCACCAGCACCAGAGGAGGCCGCTGGCGCAGCGCCGCGTCCTGCTGGTCGTCGAAGGAGAGCGGCTTGTCCAGATGATGGAACACCGGCCGTTCCGGATGCAGGTAGCGCAGGGGCTGCGCATCGGACGTCTCGGGCGGACCGGGATCGCCCAGCTTCGACTCGTCGACCCGCGCACCGCGCAGGAAGCGCGAGCGGTCGTAGGCGTGACCTCTGATGATCTCCAGCGCGAGGCAGGCTTTCTCGCCCCGGTAGTCGGCGAACATGAGCAGAAGCCGGCAGGCGTCGTCGAGCTTCGCCCGGTAGAACCCGCGGACGGCCAGCTTCTTCACGTCGGAGGAGCGGAATTCGTCGCGCTCGATGGCCGCGCGGACTTTGTCCACCTTGTCGGCGAGGTCGGCGGGGGCGAGGCCGTGATAGGTCAGGAAGCGCACTGCGTGGCTCCAGGGGGGCGGGGCATGATGCGATCAAGTAGCACACGGGATCGGGGGGACGAAATCGGTCGTCTGAAGGAGCAGCGCGTCTCCTCGTTGTTCGCGCGCGCTCTTTTCAGCACTTCCGGTCAAGACGCAGCAAGTGCCGTGAAGAGTTGATTGGGGACGCCGGAATAGAGCGAGCGGAGGTAGCGCAAGATGGCCGGGCCCAAGTCGCGGATCGCCTCGGTGGCGGCCCCGACGGCAGCAACACGATACGCAACTCAGCGTGCCAACTTGCCCGGCGCCCGCGAGAACCGGGCTCGCGGCTCCTGACGCTGCATCCGAAAGAAGTCGGGCGACGCCCATTCCTTCGAGGTCCATGCCGCAGCAGACCTGGTCAGCAAGCGATCGGTGCTAGAAGTCTCCATCATGCGAGCAAACCGACTCCCCCTGCAGCGGTGATGTCTCATCGAGGCTCCCATGGACGGTGAGGTCTGCCGTATGTGCGGGGATCCGCAAGCAGACGCGGCCGGCGCAGTAGGTCGGAGATGACTTTTGCCGCCCTGGGCTTGTCGAAGAAGTGTCTCATCGCTTTGGAGCGGGAAGGCTTCGAGGCGCCCACGCCCATCCAGGCACAGGCCATCCCTCCTGCGCTGCAGGGCAAGGACGTGGTCGGTTCGGCGGCGACCGGCACCGGCAAGACGCTGGCATTCGTGCTCCCCATCCTCGAGCGCCTGGAGGGAAAGCACGGCACCCGCGCGCTGGTGCTGGCACCGACCCGGGAGTTGGCGCTGCAGATCCACGAGCAGCTCGAGCGGTTTCGCCACGGGCACCACCTGCGCAGCGCCGCAGTGATCGGCGGTGTGGGGTTGGCGCCGCAGAGGCAGGCGTTCGCGAAGGGAGTCGAGATCGTGGTGGCCACGCCGGGCCGGCTGAACGATCACCTGGATTCAGGGACTGCGCGGCTCGATCAGATCGAG
>Ga0209237_1000891_pt1 | contig 17350 bp, 16 predicted proteins | sample GraSoi013_1_40cm_2_FD_185820 | JGI IMG/M metagenome (GOLD analysis project Ga0209237, IMG submission 185820) | Grasslands soil microbial communities from the Angelo Coastal Reserve, California, USA - Sample 10_02_2013_1_40cm (SPAdes) (version 2) | ecosystem: Environmental > Terrestrial > Soil >... | reverse complement strand
CGGCGTTTGCGGCAGGGGTGCTGGGCGACCTGCGGCGGCTGGGCGACCGCTACGGGAGTAACGACGCCGGCGGCGGGCGCACGGTGGTGATCGACTTCTCCGCGCCTAACGTGGCCCGGCAGATGTCGGTCGGGCACCTGCGCTCCACGATCATCGGCGCGGCGTTGTACGAGCTCCACAAGTTCGTAGACTACCGCCCGATCGGCGACAACCATCTCGGCGACTGGGGCACGCAGTTCGGGACGCTGCTGTATGGATACCACACCTGGCTGAATCGCGAAGCGTATGAGCGTGACCCGGTCGGTGAACTGCAGCGCCTCTACGTGAAGTTCGATGCGGAAGCCCGCCGCGATCCGTCGCTGCGGGACCAGGCCCGGCAGTGGCACCTGCGGCTGGAGCGGGGAGACCCCGATGCCCGCTGGCTGTGGCAGGAGTTTGTCCGTCACAGCCTGGCCGCGTTTCAGAAGATCTACGATCTGCTCGAGGTACGATTCGATTACACGCTGGGGGAGAGCTTTTACGAAGACAAGATGGGCGAGGTGATTGACACCGCGCTCCGCCTGGGCATTGCGGTGGAAGATCAGGGCGCCTTGATCGTCCGGCTGGACGACGTAGGGATCAAGACCCCGCTGATCCTGCGCCGCAGCGACGGGGCGACCCTCTATCACACGCGTGATCTGGCCACAGCGATCTACCGGCTCCGGACATTCCATCCTGCCAAGATCCTGTACGTCGTCGGCTCCGACCAGCGGCTGCACTTCCAGCAGTTGTTTGCCACCCTGCGCAAGCTCGGGTTCGGCGACGTGGACTACGTCCACGTGGATTTCGGACTCATCCAGCTTCCCGAGGGACGCATGAGCACCCGGCGGGGCCGGGTGGTCTTCCTGGAAGACGTCCTGCACGAAGCGATCACGCGGGCCCGCCGGCTGGTGGAGGAGAAAAACCCGGAACTGTCAGAGCCGGAAAAGGATGAGGTGGCGCGGATCGTCGGCATCGGCGCCATCAAGTATGCGGACCTGTCGCAAAATCGCGTGAAGAATATCGTCTTCGATTGGGAGCGAATGCTGGCCCTGGACGGGGATAGTGCGCCGTATCTCCAGTACACCTACGTTCGCGCCCGTGGCATTCTGCGCAAGGCCGGTGACCACATCCCGGAGGACCCGTTTGATCCCGGGGTCACCGCCACCGCCCCGGAGTGGGCGCTCATCATGTCCTTGGGCAAATTCCCCCAGGTCGTGCAGGAGGCGGTGCAGGCGTACCACCCCCACCTGGTGGCCAATTATCTGTTTACGCTGGCACAGGTCTTCCACGGATTCTATCATGCCGTGCCTGTGCTGCAGGCCGACACGGAGGCGCTGCGCCGCAGCCGCCTGCAGTTGGTGGCCGGGGCCGCCGCGGTGATGCGGATCGGGCTGGGCCTGTTGGGGGTCCGGGTCCCGGAACGGATGTAGGCCGAAGGGGAGCCTGGGAGGGAACGGATGAGGTATAATAGGCTTGGGGCTGGGCAAGAAACGCCGGCAGGGATTTCTCGGAGTATAGAGAAACCACCGGAGGGCCTCTCGACCAGTGGGAATCCCCGACGGCGTCTAGGTTCCGAATCTACGCCCGCCCGGCTCACTCGCACGGCTCAGGACGCCACGCACGTACCCTGGACCCATCAGCCGGCGGTCACCTGATCAGCCACCTGTCATTCCCAACAGCGAACGAGCCATAGGGGAGATCGATGAAGACACGAACGAACCGTACCCTGCGCCTGCGCGGATGGGGGACGCTCGTGCTGGTGGCGATGATCGTCGCCCCGGCCTGGGGCGCCATCTTCACCGACATCGCGGGTCTGCCAGCTCAGCGCGCGATTGAACGCCTGGCCGCCAAGGGCATCTTCAAAATGGGCACCGACACATTTACCCCTACCGGAACGCTGTCCCGCGGGGAATTTGCCGTCCTGCTCACCAGGGTCCTCGGCGTCTCTGGTCAGGGTGTCCCGCTTCCCGCCTTCAAGGATGCCGCCGAGATCCCCAAGGAGATGCAGCCGGCCGTGGCGGCCGTGACGAATCTGGGGTCGGTGTCACCGGTCCGGTCCGAGGTGCGCAAGGATGCTGTGGTGTACGTGCTGACGACGGACAAGCCGGTCTACGGACCCACGGATGTCGTGGAGTTGCGTTTCACAATCACCAACACCGGCAAGGAGAACGTGAAGTTCGAGTTTGTCAACTCGCAGTTTTACGATTTCATCATCAGGAACGGTGAGGGAGTGGACGTTGCCCAGTGGTCGCTGGGCAAGGCGTTCCTGCCGGTGAACGGGCTGATCACGCTGGCCGCCGGAGAGTCGTTCGTATACCCCACGCAGTGGAAGCAACTCGATCAGAACGACGAGCCCGTCCTGCCCGGCCGCTATGAGCTGATCGCCGTCCAGACGACGAAAAAGGATCCGACCACGCTGTCGCTGGCATTGTACCGAGGAGCCCTCCCCGCCTACCCGGACAACACCTTCCGGCCAAAGGGAGAGATCAACCGCGTGGACCTGGCGGCGGTCCTGGTCAGGGCGCTGGGGCTGGGTGAGTCGCCGTCGCAGCCGCCGGTGGTGTCCGACGCGGCAGAGATTCCCGCGGCGCTGCGCGGCACGGTCGGCGTGGCCGTCGAAAAAGGCCTCGTGCCCATCCTGCCTGATCGCACCTTCCGGCCCGCCCAGCCGGCGACGCGAGCGGATGTGGCCTGGGCGTTGGACAAGGTGATGGACCAGCTCGGGCGCTACGACTTTTCCAAAGGAATGCTGAAGGACATCCGTGTGGGGACGCCGACGCTGATGGTCATTGAGGAGTTGAATAAGGCCCAGCGTACGTTTCGCGTCGCCCGGGCGAATGCGGTGTACCGTAACAACGCCGTCGCGGAGCTGAAGGATCTGCAGGCCGGCGATAGGCTGCTGTTCTTAAAAGTCGGCGACGTGGGCGACGTCGCCTACATCGAGGCCATCGGAAAGTGATCTGGAAGGGGATGCTGCGATGAAATTCTTTCTTGACACCGCGAACCTGGAGGAAATCCGCACCGTGCACCGCTGGGGGATCCTCGACGGTATCACCACCAACCCCACGCTGGTGAGTCGGGAAGGCATGGACTACCGCACCGTGGTGCGCGAGATCGCGTCCGTCACCAGCGGTCCAATCTCCGTGGAGACAACCAGCGACAAGGCAGACGAGATGATCCTGCAGGGCAAAGAGTATGTGACCTGGGCTCCCAACGTCGTCGTGAAGGTCCCCGCCACGCCAGACGGTATCATGGCAGGAGCCGCGCTGGTGCGGGAGGGCATCCGCATCAATGTGACCCTCACCTTCTCCGTCAACCAGGCGCTGCTAGCGGCCAAAGTAGGCGCGTACTTTGTCAGCCCCTTCCTGGGCCGGCTGGACGACATCGGCCAGGATGGGATGCAGGTCGTCCGCGACGCCGTGCAGATCTTCAGGACATACGGGTTCACCACACAGGTGCTGGCCAGCAGCCTCCGGCATCCGCTGCACGTGACCCAGGCCGCCCTGGCCGGCGCGCACATCGCGACCATCCCGTTCAAGGTGGTGGAGCAGCTGTTCAAGCACCCTCTCACCGATCTGGGACAGGAGCGGTTCCTCACCGACTGGCGGAAACTGCAGAGTGAGCTGGAGCGGCGGACGACCAAAGTATAGACTTCACGCGGCCACAGGCAGGACAGATGAAGACCAACGCCCGCGGCGGGGACGGCTGTCTACCCGCGAGCGGACCGTGGTATACACGCACCCGGAGGTGCATGTGCAGTGACGGCAATCGCTGAGTTAGAACCCAAGACGATCAATGAGCTCCAGGACATGGCCAAGGAGCTCAACATCCCGAGCTACAAGCGGTATCGCAAACAGGAGTTGATCATGCGAATTTTGCAGGCGCAAACTGAACAATCCGGGCTGATGCTCCGCTCGGGCATTCTCGAGATCATGCCGGAGGGGTACGGCTTCCTGCGCCACGAGGGCTACCTCCCGGGGTCGGAAGATATCTACGTGTCCCCCTCACAGATCAAACGCTTCGGGCTGCGAGTCGGCGATGAGGTGCTGGGCCAGGTCCGGCCCCCCAAGGACAACGAGAAGTACTACGCGCTGCTGCGGGTGGAGGCCGTCAACGGCCTGGATCCCGAACAGGCGCGGACCCGGCCGGATTTTGAGCGGCTGACGCCGGTCTTCCCGCATGAGCGCATCAAGCTGGAGAGCAATGGTGACATCACCACGCGCATCGTCGATTTGTTTGCGCCGATCGGCAAGGGCCAGCGCGCGACGATCGTCTCGCCGCCCAAAGCCGGCAAGACGACGCTGCTGAAGAAGATCGGTCAGGCGGTGGTCGCCAACTATCCGGAGATCTACCTGATGGTGCTGTTACTTGACGAACGCCCTGAAGAGGTCACCGACATGCGCCGGTCGGTCGAGGCGGAGGTGGTGGCGTCCACGTTCGACCGCCCGCCGGAAGAGCATATTCAGGTGGCCGATCTGGTGCTGGAGCGTGCCAAACGTCTGGTGGAGGGCGGCCGCGATGTCGTCATCTTGCTGGACAGCCTCACCCGGTTTTCCCGCGCGAACAACCTCGTCATCCCGCCGTCGGGGCGCACCCTTTCGGGCGGTCTCGACCCCGCGGCGCTGCACCGGCCCAAGCGCTTCTTCGGTGCGGCGCGCAAGATTGAAGAGGGGGGCAGCCTGACCATTGTCGCCACCGCGCTGATCGATACCGGCAGCCGCATGGATGACGTGATCTACGAAGAGTTCAAGGGGACCGGCAACATGGAAATGCACCTCAACCGCAAGCTCCAGGAGCGCCGCACCTTCCCGGCGATCGACATCAAGATGAGCGGGACCCGCCGCGAGGAGTTGCTCCTCACCGAGGACGAGTTGCGCAAGGTCTGGGTGCTGCGCAAGAGCCTGGAGCAGCTGGACACGGTCGCCATAACGGAACTCATCCTGGACCGGCTGCGCAAGACCGCGAACAACCCGGCTTTCTTGAAGTCCATCGTGAAGAGCGCCGAGGAAGACGCGCAGTAGCTGCCTGCTGTGCTCATGCGGTGGAGCGAGTGTTCGCCGCCGCTGTGAGCGCCACATCATCGCGAAACAACGAGCCTGCGCGAGCACGCGCGAGATCGAGCGCGCCTGGGCGCTTTCCTGGCGGGGCGCCTGCCTCCACTGTCTAAAAGCCCCGACCCATGGGCAGGAATTCGATACCCTGAGGCGAATACGGACGAGGAATTTTTCCCGGCACGCTCATGTGTCCGGCCCTCCCCCGTTCCCTCGGCTCGTTTCCGGAGATAGGTGGACGAATGCGACGGACGGCACGGCACTATTGGGGCGGACTGCTGGTCGTCGGCCTCCTGGTTCTTCCGGCGTTCGACTCCTCCGATACTCCGCTGGGGTGGTCGCCGTCTCATCCCGTCCCATTCCTGGCCGCCGCAAGTGCCCAGAGTCGTGCGCTGCAGACGCTTTCGTCATCCGCCACCATCCCGGCGATTTCGCTGACGGCGCCACTGCCGGTGGCCGCCGCAGTGCGAACGGCTTCGCGCACCACCGTGCGCGGCACGTCCGCGTCTCTCATCACTCCGACCGCCAACGTGGTGTCGAGCGAAACGTCTCTCATCGTGCAAGACGGACAAACCCTGTGGCAGATCGCGCAGACATACGGTGTGACGGTCGAGGCGCTGGTGGCAGCGAATGATATCGGCAACGACGATGTGATCCAGGTGGGCCAGGATCTGGTGATCCCTGGTCCGTTCACCGCGTGGGCGCCGGCGGGGAAGACGGCAGCATCGACCCCGCCATCGCGGGGAGTGCCGCGGCCAGTGACGGTCGTCGTCGGTGAAGGCGAAACGCTGTGGGAAATCGCCCAGGTGCACGGTCTCTCCGTGGACGCCATTGTCGAAGCCAACGAACTTCGCAGCGGCGACCTGGTCCAATCGGGACAGCGGTTGGTCATCCCCGGCCGCGCGATCGATATTCCGCGGCGGGTCACCGACGTGCGGAGGGGAGCCGTCGTCAGTATCGCCCAGAGTTTCATCTGGCCGGCGCGCGGCGCGCTTTCGTCTCGGTTCGGATGGCGATGGCAACGCCACCACAACGGGATCGATATCGCCGCGCCCTACGGGACGCAGATCTATGCCGCCAAGGCGGGACGGGTGACCTTCTCGGGGTGGTACTACGGGTACGGTAGGGCTGTCATCATCGATCACGGTGACGGAGTCAGCACGGTGTATGGGCATGCGTCCAAACTGCTGGTGCGCGTCGGGGACATGGTCGGGGCCGGGCAACCGATTGCCCTGGTCGGTTCCACGGGCATCGCGACGGGTCCGCACCTGCATTTTGAGATCCGGGTCAACGGCCGGCCCCTGAACCCGCTCAAATACCTCTAGTCAGCAGTCGCCAGTCGGCAGTCAAGGCCTGACGGCTGGACCGGACCGGAGCACTGGACTGCCGACTGCTGACGGCCGACTAGGGACTGTGCTATAATCCGCCTGGCTTCCAACAACTAGTGAGGGGTTGTTTTGATGAAGAAAGGTATCCATCCCCAGTACTACCAGGCCACGGTCATCTGTGGCTCCTGTGGCACGACCTTTGTGACCGGTTCCACGAAAAAGGACATTCGTGTCGAGATTTGCTCTCGCTGCCATCCGTTCTTCACGGGGCAGCGGAAGTTCATCGATGCCGAAGGCCGCGTCCAAAAGTTCGCCAAGAAGTACGGCCTCAAGGTCTGACAAAAGGGAAGAGGGAAGAAGGAAGAGGGAAGAGGGGAAAGACGGGTCGGCAGGCGTCCGAACTCCTGCCTCCCTTGTCTTTCCCTTCTTCCCTTTTCCCTCTTCCTTCTTTCTTCCGTGGGGTGTGTGCAGCCGGGATTCATCGCGGGTGGGAGGGAGCGCAAAGTGGACGACGGGCGAGCGCGAGGGCGGATCGAGATCATCTGCGGCAGCATGTTCAGCGGGAAGAGCGAGGAGCTCATCCGCCGAGTGCGACGGGCCCAAATCGCCCGGCAGCGCGTTCAGGTGTTCAAACCTGCCCTCGACGACCGATACAGTGTAGAGCAGGTGGCCTCCCACGACGGATCGCGGCTGGAAGCGATTCCGCTTCGGCGCAGTGAGGAGATCCTCGAGCGGCTAAGGGATGCCGTGAACGTGGTGGCGGTGGATGAAGCGCAATTTCTCGACGAGCGGCTCCCGGAGGTCGTAGAGGAGCTTGCCGACCGCGGTGTCAGGGTGGTCGCGGCTGGATTGGACATGGATTTCCGCGGCGAGCCGTTCGGGCCGATGCCTCGCCTGCTGGCGATCGCCGAGTCGGTCGACAAGCTAGAGGCCGTCTGCATGGTATGCGGTGCGCCGGCGAGTCGCACGCAACGCCTGGTGAACGGGGAGCCGGCACATTTTTCCGATCCGATCATCATGGTGGGTGCGCGGGAGGTCTATGAAGCGCGATGCCGTGAGCATCATGTGGTGCCGGGGAAACCGACGTGGTAAGGCAAGAGGGAAGCAGGAAGAGGGAAGCGGGCGAGGGGCATGTCCCCTTTTTCCTTCTTCCCTTTTCCCTCTTCCTTTCGGCGGAGCGGCTACTCATCGGCGGCCAAGCGGTGATCGAGGGTGTGATGATGCGGTCGCCGCGATGGACGTCGGTCGCCGTGCGCACGCCTGACGGGGCAATCGCGGCGTTCACCGAGGCGCGCGTGTCTCCGCTCGTCCGTTACCGCTGGTTGCGGCTGCCGGTACTTCGTGGGGTGATCGTGCTCTACGAAGCCCTGGCCATCGGCATCCGGGCGCTGCTGCGCTCAGCGGGTGTCGCCGCCGGGGCGAACCAGCCGCTCACGCCTCGCCAGGTCGGGGGTATGGTCGCCGGCGGGCTGGGCCTGGCGGTCGGGCTGTTTTTCGTGTTGCCTGCGGTGCTCATCAGGCTGGTGGACCGCTACATGGGAGACGTCTATACGCTTAACCTCGCCGAGGGGGCGTTGCGTGTCGCGGTGCTGGTGAGCTATCTCGCCGTGATCGGCCGCGTCCCCGACATGGCCCGCGTCTTCGCCTACCACGGCGCAGAACACAAGGCTGTCAACGCCTATGAAGCCGGCGCGTCGCTGGGGGTCGGCCCTGTGCGGACATTCAGCCGGTATCATCTCCGCTGTGGGACGAGTTTCGTGCTCGTGGTCATGATCGTCGCCATCATCGTCTTCTCGTTCTTAGGGCGCCCGCCGCTTCCGTTGCGCATCGTGTCGCGCGTGGCGGTGATTCCCTTCGTCGCCGGGATCAGCTACGAGGTCATCCGTGCCGGTGGCCGCCATCGGTGGCTGCGCCCGCTGATGCAGCCGGGGCTGTGGTTGCAGCGGTTGACCACCCGCGAGCCGGATGACCGGCAAGTCGAAGTCGCCGTCCGTGCGCTCCGCGAGGTGGTCGAGCGGGAAGGCCAGATTCCCTCGTTTATAATGAGTGCGTGATGAGCATTGACCGCCGCGTGATGCTGGACAAACTCCAGGCGCTGGCAGCCCGCTACGACGACCTGTTGCACGCCATGGCCGACCCGCGGGTGCTGGCGGATCAGGAGCGCTTCCAGCAGGCAGCGCGCGAGCAGGCCTCGCTGGAGGAGACGGTCAGCGCCTTTCGCGAGTACCAGCGGATGTCAAAGGAAGCCGATGAGGCCGCGAGTATGGCGCGCGAGGAGCCGGATCCCGAACTGCGGGAGTTCGCGCGGGAGGAGGAAGCGCGGCTGCGGGTCCGGCAGCAGGCGCTGGAGGCGAAGCTCAGAGACCTCCTGACTCCCAAGGATCCGCTGGCCGACCGCAACATCATTATGGAAATCCGCGCCGGCGCCGGGGGCGACGAGGCCAGCCTTTTTGCGGGCGACCTCTTCCGCATGTACTCGCGGTATGCGGAACGCACCCGCTGGAAGGTGGAGGTGCTGCAAAGCAGTCCTACAGAACTGGGCGGGTTCAAAGAGGTCATCTTCAGTATCCAGGGCAAGGGCGTGTATCGCCGGTTGAAGTATGAGAGCGGCGTGCACCGGGTGCAGCGGGTGCCCGCGACGGAGTCGTCCGGAAGGATTCACACCTCCACCGCGACCGTGGCCGTGCTGCCTGAGGCCGAAGAGGTGGACGTGCAGATTCGGCCGGACGAGATCGAAATCGAAACGTTTCGTGCCGGCGGCGCCGGCGGCCAGAACGTCAACAAGGTGGAAACCGCCGTGCGGATCCACCATCTCCCCAGCGGCCTCGTCGTGACCTGCCAGGACGAGCGGTCCCAGCATCAGAACCGTGAAAAGGCGATGCGCATCCTGCGGGCCAAACTGCTGGAGAGAGAGATCCACCGCCAGCAGCAGGCTATCGCACTGCAGCGGCGCATGCAGGTGGGCACCGGCGAGCGCAGCGAGAAGATTCGCACCTACAACTTTCCACAAAGCCGCGTCACTGACCACCGCATCGGCCTGTCCCTGCACCGTCTCGACGCCGTGCTGGATGGAGACCTGGATGAGCTGACCGAGGCCCTGGCGGCAGCCGAACTCGAGGCGTTGACTTCTTCGCCGACATGAGGGGCTACCCGATATACGTCTACGAGGTCTACTAGAGTCTTCCAGGTCGTCCGGGTCGGCCTGCTTCTGAGACGGTCAGTGCTTGTAGACCGAGAAGACCCCAGGAGACATGGTAGCCTTGATCGACGCACGCTGAGATCGATGCCGATGACTGTCCGAGAGGCGTATCGACAAGGCCGCGACCACCTCGCCGCGTCGAGGAGCGCAGAAGCGCCGATCGAAGCTGAGGTCCTCCTCCGGCACGTCCTCCAGCTGGACCGCGCGGCGTTCTACGCGGGGTGGGACCGTCCGATCTCCGAGGATGCGTGGCACCAATTTCAGCGCGTCCTGGACGAACGTGCGCGCGGCCGGCCCGTTCCCTATATCGTCGGGCAGCGTGAGTTTATGGGGCTCACCTTTGCCGTCGATGAGCGGGTGATGATTCCCAGGCCGGAGACGGAAGTGCTCGTGGAGTTCTTGGCGCAGCACTTGAAGGAACGGGCCGAGGCTCGTGTGTTAGTCGTCGATGTCGGCACCGGGAGCGGATGTATCGCGGTGAGCCTGGCGCAACTGCTGCCGCCGGCGATCGTATTCGCCACAGACATTTCGATGGAGGCGCTGGAGGTCGCTCGCGCCAACGCGGCCCGCCATCGGGTCGGCACTCGCATCACATTTCTGCAGGGGGATCTGCTCGCGCCCCTGCCCCCGCGTCTAGCCGGACGGGTGGACGCGGTAGCCGGCAACCCGCCGTACGTGCCGGTGTCGCAGCGCGCGGCGCTGCCGCGCGAAATCCGCGACTTCGAGCCGCCCGTCGCCGTGTTCATCGATGGAGACGGCATTGCGGTGCACCGCCAGTTGATCGCAGAGGCCCCGCGCTGGCTGCGCCCGTCGGGATTGCTGGCCATGGAAGTCGGTGCGGGCCAGGCGGACGCCGTGGCCGGCGCGATGGCCAGCGATGGCAAGTACGCGCGCGTCCGCACGCTGGAGGACTACAGCGGGATCCAGCGGGTTGTCGTCGGCGAGCGGGCGGCATCGCCATGACGCTCCAGAGGGAGGGCGGAGGGGTGAGCGGAAATAGTAGGGCGATGCCCTACTACAATCTTACCTTTTCGAATCTTCGTCCATTCGATCTCGGTCAGGTCCCGATCCTCCGCGTGTCGGGTGAGGACGGCCAGCTGCCGCGCCGGGCGATCGAGGCGCTGCGGCAGGGACAGGTAATCGTCTATCCGACCGATACAGTCTACGGGTTAGGGTGCCGTATCGACCACGAGGACGCAGTGCAGCGCATTTTTGCCATCAAGCGCCGGCCGCTGGCACAGCCGTTGCCGGTGCTGCTGGCCGATCCAGTCCAGCTCGATGACTACGCCCGGGGGGTCGGCACGGCAGCCCGGAAGTTGATCAGTCGCTTCTGGCCGGGAGCGCTGACGCTCATTTTTCGTCGGTCCGACCGTGTGCCGCCCACCGTAGCCGGCGGCAGTGACACCGTCGCCCTGCGTGTTCCCGGGCATGCCTTGCCGCGTGCCCTGATCCGGGCCATCGGGATCCCGATCGTGGGTACCAGCGCGAATACGCATGGCATGCCGCCGCCACCGACCGCGCAGCTGGCGATCTACGACCTCGGCGACGGCGTCGACTTGGTGTTGGACGGCGGTCGGGCCCCGCTCGGTCGAGAGTCCACCGTGGTCGACATGACGGCGGACGTCCCCAGGCTCGTGCGCGAAGGGGCGATTCCCGCGCGCGACCTGGGCCTGTGACATCGTATGAAGATCGCCATCGCCAGTGATCACGCCGGCTACCGGCTGAAGGAAGACATCAAGCTGCTCCTCCGCGAACTCGGTCACGAGGTGCGGGATTTCGGGACGCACTCCGGCGACCCGGTGGATTACCCGGATTTTATCGCCCCGGCGGCCGAGGCCGTGAGCCGGGGCGAGTGCGAGCGGGGTATCGTCCTCGGCGGGTCTGGCAATGGGGAGGCCATGGTGGCCAACAAAATCCCTGGGATCCGCTGCGCGCTGTGCCACGACGTCACCACGGCCCGGCTGGCGCGCGCGCACAACAATGCCAACATCCTGGCCCTCGGCCAGCGCATCGTGGGGAGTGAGGTGGCCAGGGATGTCGTCCGGGCATGGCTGGAGACGCCATTCGACGGAGGGCGGCACGAACGAAGGCTCAAGAAACTCGCCGCGGTAGAAGGAAAAATGTCGGCACTGCGGGAGCGCGGGATCCCCCACGCCGGCGCCGCCGGCTCGGGGCGGAGCGCGGGAACGCGCAAGGGCCGGAGGAGACCATGACGACCGGAAAAGTGTACATCTTTGATCACCCGTTGATTTTGCACAAGTTGACGATTCTGCGGGACAAGCGCACCGGCCACAAGGAGTTCCGCGAACTGGTAGAAGAGCTGGCCATGCTCATGGCGTTCGAGGTGACGCGTTCACATCCCACCCGCGAGGTCGAGGTGGAAACACCGTTGGCGAAGATGAAAGGCCGCAGTATCGCCGGACAAGAGATCGCGGTGGTCCCGATCCTGCGCGCGGGACTGGCGATGGAGGTCGGCGTCACCCGCCTGATCCCGACGGCGCGCGTCGGGCACGTGGGCATCTACCGGGATCCGGAGAGTCTCGAGCCGGTCACCTACTACGCCAAACTCCCGGTCGACATCGCGGAGCGAGAAGCGATGATCGTCGACCCCATGCTGGCCACCGGAGGATCCATCGTGGCGTGTATCGACGCCCTCAAACAGCGGGGCTGCAGAACGATCAAGGTCATGGCGATTATCTCCGCGCCGGAAGGGATCAAGAAGGTCCACGATGCGCACCCGGACGTCGAGATCTATACCGCGGCCGTGGACAGCCACCTCAATGACCACGGGTATATCGTGCCAGGATTAGGGGATGCCGGTGATAGGCTCTTTGGAACGAAATGACGTCTATTGCGTCCATCGCGTCCCTTGCGTCACGGTGCAGCAGCATCCCATGTCTGGAATGGAAGTGACGCCATAGACGCGACAGACGCCACGAGACGCGAGAGACGCAATCGGACGCCAGGAGACACGATGAGACCATCGTGGGACGAGTACTTTATGAGAATGGCGCTGCTCGCGGCGTCGCGGTCGACGTGCGTGCGCCGGCACGTGGGCGCGGTGGTGGTCAAAGACCGCATGGTTCTCTCCACCGGGTACAACGACACGCCGCGCGGCCTGGCGAACTGCGGAGACGGTGGATGCGACCGGTGCGCGTCCGGCACGCCGTCCGGGACGGCGCTGGACACCTGTCTGTGCCTGCATGCCGAACAGAATACGATCATCCAGGCCGCCTACCACGGTGTCGCGATCGCCGGTGCGACGATCTACACGACGCACCAGCCCTGTCTCACCTGCGCCAAGATGATCGTGAACGTCGGCATCCGGCGCATCGTCTTTGCCGGTGACTACCCTGATCTCCAGGCGAGGCAGATGCTTGAACAGGCGGCTGTGGCGCTGGAACAGGTCGCGGTGGAGCCCATCCTAATCCCCGGCTGACCAGGAACCCAAGGTATCCTGGTTTCGTCGTTTCGTGCTATAATCGCCTTCGGCTTTCGGCCGGGGAATCGCCGGCTTTTTCGTTTGGAGGTATGCCATGGAGCGGGTGACAGTGCAAGCGAAGCGACGGGACGGTCTGGGGAAGAACCAGGTCCGCAGGCTCCGCCGCGATGGGTTGATCCCGGGTATCGTGTACGGGCGGGGGAGCGATCCGGTGCCGGTGGCCGTGGAGAGCAAGGCGTTGCGTGCCGCCCTCCATACGACCTCCGGCATGAACGTCCTGATCGATCTGGCTCTCGCCAACGGCGACCGTGAGTCTCGGACCGTCATGGTCAAGGATCTCCAGCGTGATATCTTCCTGCGCAACATCACCCATGTGGATTTCTACGCCATCGATCTGACCCGCACGGTTGAGGCACACGTCCCGATCACCTTTGTGGGGCATGCTGCCGGGATCGCCGAAGGCGGCGTCTTTGAAGTGCACCTGCGCGAAATCCTGGTCAGATGTCTTCCGATGCAGATCCCGGAGCACATCGAATTCGATATCAGCGCGCTCGAGGTCGGCGATGCGATCCACGCGCGTGATCTCGTGGTGCCGTCCGACGTCGCCGTCGTGACTCCGCCCGAGGAAGTCGTCGCCACCATTGTGGTCCCGAAGGTCGTTGAGGAGGCGGCGCCGGCCCCCGCGCCGGAGGCGGCGGCGGCCGCCACAGGGGAGGCGCCCGCGGCTGCAGCAGCGGCGCAGGCCTCCGGCGAAGCGAAATCCGCCGCGGCGCCTGAGAAGCCAGAGAGGCCCGAGAAGGCGAAGCCTGAGGCGCCTGCCAAGGCAGAGAAGGGTAGCTAGCGGTCAGTCTTCCAGTCAGCAGTCGGCAGTCTGCAGTTCGTACTGAGGCACGGGGCGGACCGGGTTCATCGCCGCGCAGCAGGTGACGGCAGACTGGTGACTGCTGACTGCTGACTTTCCATCAGTCATGAAGCTCATTGTCGGCTTAGGCAACCCTGACCGTCGTTACAGGCACACCCGCCACAACGTGGGGTGGGAGGTCATCGACCGGGTGGGCCGGCGTTTGGGCATCGCCGTGGATCAGGAGGACGGGTGGGCCACCGTCGGCGGTGGAGCGGTCGGGCGGCGCCGGGTGCTCCTGGCGAAGCCGCAGACGTACGTGAACTTGAGCGGCAGCGCCGTCGCGGATCTGCGTCGCCGGCATCGAGTGAAGCTCGAGGATCTGGTCGTCGTCGTCGACGATCTGGATCTTCCGCTTGGACGGTTGCGGCTGCGTCCGGGTGGGAGTCACGGCGGGCACAACGGGCTGCGTTCCATCATCGACGCGCTGAGGAGCGATGCGTTCCCCCGGCTGCGGGTGGGAATCGGCCGGCCGCCGGAGAGAATGGATCCCGCGCAGTTCGTGCTCACGCCGTTCACCGCCGAGGAACGTGCCACGATGGACCCGGCCTTAGAGCGGGCCGCGGAGGCCATCGAGACGGTCATACGAGAAGGGCTGCAGGGGGCGATGAACCGATTCAACGCCAAGCCGGCCGCCGTCAGCCGATAGCAGAAGCGGTCGGGGGGCAGGGATCGGGGGTCTGGGGTCAGGCCAACCATCTAACAGGTACTGACCCCTGATCCCCGACCCCTATAATGGGAAAGACTGCACCAGCCCGGCGTGCGGGTACGGCGACGGTACGACGTGATGGGGGCGCAATGAGCGAGGCGACGATTTCCTTACCGCAGTTTGGGCCGCGAGAGACACTCCTGTTATGGATCGTGCTCCTGAGCAGCGTCATCGCACTGGCATACGGGGTGTACCTGCGGCGGCAGGTGCTGCGGCAGGATCCCGGCCCTGATTCCATGGTCAAAGTGGCGACTGCCATACAGGAAGGGGCGATGGCCTATCTGGGGCGGCAGCTGCGCACGATGGTGCCCTTCATCGTCGTGGTCACCGCCGGACTCTATCTGCTCTACCGCCCCATCTACGCTCAGCACCCGCTGCTGGCCGGTGGTGTCGCTGCCGCATTCCTGCTGGGGTGCTTCGCTTCGTACGGCGCCGGCTTCGTCGGCATGACCTCCGCGGTGCACGGCAACGTGCGCGTGGCAAACGCCGCGCGGCGCAGTTACCGGGAGGCGCTGCGCACCGGATTCCAGGCGGGCACGATCTCCGGAATGTTCACGGTGGGCCTGGGGCTACTGGGCGCCACCCTCATCTTCATGGCGTTCAAAGAGAATGCGATGCGCGTACTGGTCGGCTTCGGTTTCGGCGGCTCCTTGGTGGCGGCCTTCATGCGTGTGGGCGGCGGGATTTACACCAAGGCTGCGGACGTGGGCGCCGATCTCGTGGGGAAGGTGGAGGTCGGGATCCCCGAAGACGACCCGCGGAACGCGGCCGTGATCGCCGACAATGTGGGTGACAACGTCGGCGACTGCGCCGGGATGGCGGCCGACGTGTTCGAGAGTTATGAGGTGACGCTCGTCGCAGCGATCATCCTGGGTGCCGCGGCCATGCTGGACCCCGAGTTCGTGGCCCACTACGGTGGACTCGCCGGGGCGGGCGCGTTTGCGCTGAAACTGATCATCTACCCGCTGCTGGTCCGCGCCATAGGCGTCTTTGCCTCCATGATCGGCACCTGGGTCGTCCGAGGAAGGGATGAAGCGATCGGCGATCCGATGCATCCGATCAACATCGGCTTCTGGACCGCTGCAGGGCTCTCGACAGTCGCCTTCGGGCTGGTCAGTCTCTTCTACCTGCGCGACCCGGTGACCGGTGACCTGGGATGGCGCTTTGGGTTGGCCACGTTCGTCGGCATCGGCCTGGCGGTCGTGATCGGCAGGCTCACCGAGCTGTTTACGCACCCGGACCGTGCGGCGGTGAGCGAAATTGCGTACTCCGCAAAGACCGGACCCGCGACCCTGTTGCTGACCGGATTGGGCAGTGGGCTAGAGAGCACGGTGTGGTCCATTCTGGCCATCGCCGTCACACTCTTTGCCTCGTATCAGATCTTCGGCGGCAGCGTGGCGCTGGCGGCTTACGGGATCGCCCTCGCCGGATTGGGTCTGCTGACCACGACCGGCTTTATCCTCGCGGAAGACACCTTCGGCCCGATCGTGGACAATGCGAACGGAATTTTTGAAATGTCCGGGGTGGAGCACGGCGAGACGCAGGCCGGACGCATCGTGGCAAGATTGGACCAAATCGGCAACACGACCAAAGCCTTGACCAAGGGGTTCGCCATCGCTACCGCAGTCGTGGCCGCGATCGCACTCTTCCGCTCGTTCATCGATGAGGCGGGTCTGTTTGTGAATATCCAGGATCTCATCAGCGCAGGCGCGCAGCAGGCAGGGGGGATGCTGTCGCGTGTGGGCATCCAGGTGAATCTGCCGCTCATCTTCATCGGCCTGCTGATCGGCGGGGCAGTGCCGTTCCTGGTCTCGGCGTTCCTGATCCGGGCGGTGGGCCGGTCGGCGTTCCTGGTGGTGGAGGAAGTACGACGGCAGTTCCGCGAAATTCCCGGCCTGCTTCAGGGCAAGGCGCGGCCCGACTATTCGCGATGCGTCGATATCGTCACGAAGGCGGCCCAACGGGAACTGCTTGGCCCCGGGCTCATCGGCATCGCGGCGCCCGTCCTCGTCGGCTTTGGGTTGGGCGCTGGCGCGCTCGGCGCGTACCTGGCCGGGGCCATCCTGACGGCGCAGCTGCTGGCGGTGTTCATGGCGAACACCGGCGGCGCCTGGGACAACGCGAAGAAGAAGATTGAAGACGGCTATCTCGGCGGCAAGGGCACCGATGCCCACAAGGCCAGCGTGATCGGTGACACGGTCGGCGACCCACTCAAAGACACCGCCGGCCCGGCGCTCAACCCGCTCATCAAGGTGATGAACCTGGTGGCGATCCTCATCGCCCCGGTGGTCATCCAGCCACTCGCTCCGGCCGTACGGCTGACAGTAGTCGGCGTCGCGCTGCTGGCGGTGGCCGTGGCGGTAGCCATCAGTCGGCGGACGTCAATTACCGAGGAGTCTGCGCGTCCGGGCGGGGCGCAGCCACCCAAATAGATCAAAATGCGGGAACGCGGAAGCGCGGGAACGCGAATGATGAGACTCGCCTTATTGCCTGCTCCCCTGGATCCCTGGTCTCCTGGTCCTAGGCCATGATCAGAACGGCACTGAAGCGCGCGTTGATCGGCCCACCGCTGGCGACCACCCAGCTTCTCCACGAGCGCATCTCCAAACTCAAAGGGCTGGCGGTCTTTTCATCGGACGCCCTCTCCAGCACGGCCTACGCCACAGAGGAGATTCTGATTGTGCTGGTGATGGCCGGCG
>Ga0209237_1000888_pt1 | contig 17368 bp, 16 predicted proteins | sample GraSoi013_1_40cm_2_FD_185820 | JGI IMG/M metagenome (GOLD analysis project Ga0209237, IMG submission 185820) | Grasslands soil microbial communities from the Angelo Coastal Reserve, California, USA - Sample 10_02_2013_1_40cm (SPAdes) (version 2) | ecosystem: Environmental > Terrestrial > Soil >... | reverse complement strand
CCGGGGCCGCCGACGGCTTCGCCCGGAATGACGATCGGGCGGAGCGCCCCACTGCTCTGCATAGGTGTCTCTCTCTCACGCAACGCGTCGAAACCGAGGCGGCTACTTGAGGCTTCCGGTCTTTGCGACGCTCTCAGATCCGCTGGTCTGCTTTCAGAATTCGGGTCTCCACGTTTCCCTTCGTTTTCGCGTTGAGCCGCTCGAGGAACTCGGTCTGCAGCCCGGCGGGCATCTCGACGACTCCGAGCCACGCACCGGTCGGAGACCATTCCTCCTTCAGGATCGTGCCGAACGACTTGAGGTCGCCATACGCCTTCGCGCTGTCCTCGGCGCTCAGCTTGACCGCAATCCGGACCTTCTCGAAGCGAATCGGGATGAGCGGCCGGAGGGCATCGAGGATCTCTTTGACCTGTTCCTCCACGCTCTTGAACGGATCGACGTGCACCTTCGCCTCTTCCATCGCGTTCTCGATCCGTTGGGGCGGATGGGGCGCGCCGGTCTGCGGGTTGATCGCGTTCGCGGCGATGTACTGCACGATCTGCTTGCGCTTCGCCTCCAACATCTGCCGGCGTTGTTCCGTCGTCAGCTGAATCTCGCCGCGCTGGACGATCTGCTTGGCGACCGCCAGGGGTTCCGTCGTGCCGAAGAAATCCATCATCTTCTCGTCGGACGCCTTCGAGCCTTTGTGAGCATCCTTGAAAATCTCGTCGATGGCGAGTTCCCGAAGGAGGTCGACCTCTTTGCCGTCCCGGATCCGCTGGACCGCGTCCGGCTTCACGAGGACCTCGAACTTCTCGCCCGCCTTCTCGATGCGGGCAATCACGTATTCCTTGAAGATATCGTCGCGACGGTCCGATCGGAGCTCTTTAGGCATGACCTCGCTCGCCTACGACGCTGTCGGGATGCGAGTGAGATACTGGCCGACCTCGGACTCTGAGAGTCGACGGAACTTCTCGCCTTCGACGATCAGGCCGACCTCGATCGCGCGGGCATCGAGCTTCTCGCCCTCGGCGGCCTTCTGCAGGCCCTGAAGGCCAAGGATCATCGCGTCGTCCTGGGCCATGTTGTCCTTGTACTTCTCCTCCAGGAGTTCCATGACCGCCTGGCGGCCCTGCCCGATGCTGCCGGCCTTGTATGACACAAGGGCGCCGCTCGGGTCCGTCTCGAACAGATGGGTCCCAAGGTCGTCCACACCCGCGACGAGGAGCGCCGTCCCGAACGGACGGACGCCGCCGTATTGGGTGTAGTTCTGTTTGTAATCGCAAATCCGCTTCACGAGGAGGTCGACGCCGATCTTCTCGCTGTACGTGACCTTGTTGATCTGCGCCACGAGCCGGGCATAGTCCACGAGGACCCGGGCATCGGCGACGAGGCCGGAGGTCGCGGCTCCGACGTGCTCGTCGATCTGGAAGATCTTTTCGATCGATGAGGTTTCGACGAGCCGGGAGCCGATCTTCTTGTCGGCCATCAGCACGATGCCGTTCTTGAACTTCAGACCCACGGTGGTGTTGCCGCGCGTGACCGCCACGCGAGCGTACTCCACCTGGAACAGGCGGCCGTCGGGGCTGAAGACCGTAATCGCGCGGTCGTACGCCATCTGGCCCGGCTGCATATGATGAACCTCGGGCCGCTAATCAAGCGGTCACTTATAAGGGTTCTTTTCGGATTCTCGGCGGACTGTCCGGTCGGCTCAGATACTTGCGAGTCGCCGCGCGAATCGTCCCGGAGGTCCCAACGGTCGTCACGCGGACCGATTCTCCCCCGAGCGTTCCGATGGCATTCAGCGCGTGGATCGCCGCGTCCTTTTCGAGATGGGTTGTTCGGACGAGGCCCGATGAACGTGCGAAGTCCACGAGCCACAGTCGAAGGGGCATTGTCCGCAGGACTTCCAGCATTTCCTCGCGTCGGAAGGCCCGAGGACCGTCCACTCGGAACGCGATGTATCGATACCGCGGGCGGCGGGTGCTCACGCTCGGCTATGGGAGAGAAATGGAAAAAGGTTCGGGTAAAAAGAGGAGGAGGTCAGCGTACTTCGTCCACTTCGGCGGACGTCTTCACCGGACCCGTGTAGATTTCCTTGCCCAAGAGGGACTTCGACTTGACGCCGGTGATCACGAGCAGGACCCGGACTGTGTTCTGCAGGTCGTCCTCGACGGAACAGCCCCAGATGATCCGCGCCTGCGGGTTGATCTTCTGGCCCACGATCTCCGCGGCCTTCTCGGCCTCGGACACGGTCAAGTCCGGCCCGCCGACGACACGCACGAGCGCTCCGCGCGCGTGGGTCAGGTCGACCTCGCCGAGCAGCGGGGATTCAAGGGCTTCGTTGATCGCGTAGTCGATCCGGTCCCGCTCTTCCTCGCTCTCGCCGATCCCGATCATCGCGACGCCGCCGCCTTTCATGATCGTCATGAGGTCGGCGTAGTCGAGGTTGACGAGTCCGGGCTTCGTGATGATCTCCGTCATGCCTTTGATGGACTGCATGAGGATTTCGTCCGCCACCTTGAACGCCGCGTTAATCGGCAGGCGGGGCACGAGCTCGAGGAGCTTGTCGTTGTAGATCACGATCGTCGTGTCGCTGAACTTGCGGAGCTTGTCGAGTCCGGCCTCCGCGTTCTCCATCCGGATGCGGCCTTCGGATTTGAACGGCATTGTGACGACGCCCATCGTCAGGGCGCCTTCCTCCTTCGCGACGCGAGCGACGTACTGTGCGGAGCCCGTCCCGGTCCCGCCACCCATGCCCGCGGTGATGAACACGACGTGCGAGCCCCGGAGGAAGTCCCGAATCTCCTCTTCGTTCTCGTGGGCGGCCTGTTCGCCGACCTCCGGGAGGGCACCGGCCCCGAGCCCTTTCGTGAGCCGCTTACCAATGAGGATCTTCTTCGGCGCATGGACGGACAGGAGGTGTTTCGCGTCCGTGTTCACGGCGGCCAGTTGGGCGCCCGTGATGCCAGCCTCGCTGCATCGGTTGATCGTGTTCGACCCACCGCCGCCGCAGCCGACGATCTTGATCGAGACGTTGATCGACTCGACGATCTTTGCGATCTCCTCGTCGTCGCCGTTCTTCTTCTTTTCGACGACCTTGGCCTTCTCGGACTCGCGCTCTTCCTTCGCCTCGGCTTCTTGGTGTCGAGCCAAGGCTTCGTTGAGAAGTGATTTCATTGTGCCATCCCATCCCGATGGAGACTGACGGCCGGACGAATCCATCTTACCCTATTTAAAAGTAGTCATACATCTGTCAGACAAACGCCGCGTTGACATCCGCCGCGGGGCTGCCACGGAAACCGGGCTTTCAGTGGGCGACCGCCTGCATCGGGCCCATGTTGATGACGATCCCGGCGTTCGTGATATCGAACGAATACACGGACTCGTCGTGGGACGAGCCCTTGTACTTCTCGACGGAGAGGAACCGCTTGATGCCCGTCTCGTCCCGGAGCTTGTGGAGGCGGATCTCCCCGCGGGCCAAGAACGCCTCGGGGGGGACCTCGCCTTCTTCCGGGAGCTCCATGGTCAACAGCGAAGTCACCTTCGACTCGGCGAGGTAGCGCATGAACGACTGTGTCGTCACGGTCTCCTCGAACTCTCGCATGCAGAAATACTTGAGAGCCGTCATGGAGTCGATCACGACCCGCTCGTAGTTTCTCTTGATGAAGAGATTCTTCAGGAGTTGCTGCAGGGAGTGGACGCTGACTTCCTTGCTCTCGAAGTCCGGCGTCTTCCGGATGCGCTCGCCGATCGATCGCATCTTCGCGGGCTCTTCCTCCGTGGAGATCTCGAGGATCGGCGTGGGCTCGAAGCGTCGGATGTCCGAGTTCGCGTCGAGGACATCGAGGTCATCCAGGTTCCAGCGGAATCCTCGCATGTTGATCTTCAACTCGTTCGGAGGCTCTTCGAGGCAGACGAACAGGCATCGTTCTCCTCCTTCCAGGCCCTCCCGCAAGAATTGCATCGCGAGGATCGTCTTGCCCGCACCCGGAGGACCCGAGACGATGTACGGCCGTCCGGGCACAAAACCGCCGTGGAGCATCTTGTCGAGACCGGGGATCCCCGTCCGGATCTTCGCCGCGGCGGTCAGCGGATCACCTGCGGCGGTCGCGGCGCGATCGAGACCGGTGGCGGGGGCGGAGCTTGTGCCAGACGCTCTTTGATCTCCGCGTCGCACGCGAGCGCGAGCTTTATCGCCTTCTGGTAGTTCCGCCGTTGGAAGGCGAGCATTGCCCGAGACAACGACACCTCGATGTCCCGGATCGGGACCTGGCGCCGGTGGGCGTCTTCGATCTGACGCATGATCGACTCGATCACGTTCGAGACTTCGTCGATGAGTCGAGTTTCGAGGAGCGATTCTCCCGGCTTTGGGGCGGGGCTCGACACCCGTGTCTGAGCGGGGGCGTCTAGGTAGACGACCATGCCGTTGTCCCCGATCGAAATGGGATGCATCCGGTCGTCGAACGAGGAACCGCGAAACTTGTCAATCGAAATCGCGCGGCGGATCACGCTTCCGTCGATCCACTTGTGGAGCCGCAGCTCGCCACGCGCGAGGAAGAATTCCGTCTCGAGGATCTTTTTGTTCAACCGTTCCGAGATGATGAGGGTCGTCGCCTCCAGTTCCGCAAGGAACCGTACGAACGACTGAATCAGGATCCGGCTGTCTTGGCCCTGCATCGAGAACATCTTCAGCGCCGTCATCGAGTCGATCACGACTCGCTTGTACCGCTGCTTCGTCCGCTCGAGGTGATGGGAGAATTCCTGCTTGATCATCTTCTGCACGCTGTGCACCGTGACCTCGAGCGCGCGGATCTGGGACGACTGGCGGATCTCCGTGACGTCTTCCATGTCGCGCACGTCGAGGGACGTCCCGACGTCAATCACAGAGCGCTGGCGCTTGTGCGCCCGGATGTCCGGCGTCGCATCGAGGATCTTGAGCCGATCCAGGTTCCACCCGAACGTGGCCATGTTCGACTTGACCTCGATCGGTGGCTCATCGAGTGTGACGAGGAGGCACGGTTCCTGCTGCCGGAGCCCCTCGAGGAGGAAGTGGACGGCCAGGATCGTCTTGCCGCTACCCGTCGGGCCCGAGATGACGTACGGTCGGGCAGGCAGCAGGCCGCCGTTCAGCATCGTGTCGAGACCCGCGACGCCCGTCTTGACGCGATCCATTGAAAGCCTGCCGAGCGCGCGGACGACCCGGCCCATTACCCATAAAAGCTCCGTTGTGAGAATCAGGCCACGCGAGGAGGCGCCGGAGAGAGACGAAGTTAACCTTAAACAAGGTTAACTCTCTCGGTCTTTGCGAAGTCGCCGCGATGGCCCTGCGAAGAAGACCGCCGCGCAACGTCGGAACTCGATAGCGGGGGATGGACTTTCCGGGCCTGAGGTCGTTCCTCGCTGCCCTTTTGAACCATCGATCTCCGGGTGTCTCACCGGGGACCTGGGAGTCCCGGGGTATGAGCCCGACGGGATATCCTGGCTACCCCACCCCGCTACCTCAGCACATCGAGTCACGGCGCGCCGGCGGTCGTCCGTCCGCATTGGAACGTGTCGGATAAACCTATCGCGCGCCCGGCTCAGAAGAATTTCCGGAAGCGGGCGAGATCCTCGAGACTTCCCTTCAGTTTGATTTTCCCCGTGGCGTACGCCTTGAACGGCCCGATCTCGCGCAGGATGAGCCCGCGCAACGTGTCCGCATCGGTCGCGATCGTGATGTCCGCGGGGTCGACTCCGCCGTCGACGAGCCCCGCGACCTTCTGGTCCGCAAGTGTGAAATGATATTTCGTGCCGTCCTTCAGCTCGATCAGGACCGTCTTGCGGAGACCGACGAGCTCCGCGCGGAGCGCCGGGTCGGAGGCGACCTTCGCGTTGAATTTGCGAATCAGGTCCTCGAGCATCTCCCGCATCATGACCGACCGCCGAATTCGTCGAGCTTGCGGATCCGGGACTCCGCGAGCAACCGCCGCGCGGTGTCCCAGGAGGTCCGCGTGTGCGGCGGCAGGGTCCCTTTTTTCTTGATCCACTTCTCCAGAAACGCGATCGTGTCCGGATCGGACGAATAGCCCGAGCCAATCGTGTCGCCGATCTCTTCCTCGATCACGCGCATCTCGCGGTCGCGGCGGACTTTCGCCAAGATCGATGCCGCGCTCACGACCGGGAAGAGCTGGTCGGCATTGTGCTGGGACACGACCTCGACCGCGAAGCGCAGCTCTCGTTGGACACAGCGTTTGAACTCGATCTCGTCCACATCGGCAGCGTCGACGTACGCAGTCTCCGGATGCAACCGCTCGATCAACTGCGCGAAGAGCTTCGCCTCAAAGTCGTTCAGCGACATCTCCGCGCGCATCATGTCGATCTCTTCGGCCGGGACCACGAGGAGGTCCCACGTCGCACACTTCTCGATCTCGGGCGCCAGCGCCTCCCGTTTCTCCGGGGAAAGTTTTTTCGAGTCCCGGACGTTCAAATGCCGCAACGCGACGTCCGACTCGACCGCGACGCCGGCCACGACGAGCGGACCGAGGACGGGGCCTCTCCCCGCTTCGTCGACGCCGAGGATCACGGCTCACGCCTCGAAGAGCTCGCGGGCCGTCTCTTGCGCTCGAGCGATGACGTCCGCCTCGTCGACGGTTCGCACGACGCCACCCGCCATGAGGACCTTGCCATCGACAATCGTCGCCCGCACATCGCTCCCCCGGCCGCTGTAAACCAGGTGCCGGATGACGCTCTCCGGATAAAAAGGAGTTGTGTGGGCGCCTTTCAACGAGACGACCGCGAGATCCGCGCGCTTCCCGACCTCGATCGAACCGATTTCCTGCTCGACGTGTAACGCGCGGGCCGCGTGGATCGTCGCGAGGTCGAGGACGGTCTGCGCCGGCATGATTCGGGCGTCCCACCGGGTCGCTTTGTGCAGGAGCGCGGCGACCTTCATGTCCGCAAAGACGTCCATGCCGTTGTTCGAGATCGGGGAGTCGGTCCCGAGGCCGACGACGACGCCCGCCTCGAGCATCTCCGGCACCGGGGCGACGCCGCCACTCGCCAGTTTCATGTTGGAAACGGGGCAGTGGGCGACGCTCACGCCGGACCGGGCGAGGGCCCGCACCTCGTTCATCGTGACCCAGGTGCAGTGCGCCGCGGTGACCCGTTCACCGAGGAACCCGATCTTCTCGAGCCACTCCACGGGTCGGAGGCCGGTCTTCTTGCGGTGGGCCTCGACCTCGCCGCGGGTCTCCGACAGATGGGTGTGGAGCCGGACGTCGCGGCGATCGGCGATCTCCTTCGCCTTCGCGTAGGTTTCCTCCGAAGCGACGTAGACGCCTTGGACGCCGACGGATGGGGTGACGAGCGGATCGTCCTTCTGCTTCGCGACGAACGCATCGGCGTTCTTCAGGGGACTTCCGTGCTGCGTCGTGAACGCGTCGTCGAGCGTGACCCATGACAGAAACCCGCGCATCCCCGATTCGCGCGCGGCCCGGGCGACCTCGTCCTCCCAGTAGAACAGGTCGTGGAAGCTCGTCGTCCCGGACCGGATCATCTCCACGCATCCGAGGAGCGCGCCGATTTGCACGTCCCGTCGCGTCAGCTTCGCGTCGATCGCGGAGGCTCTCAGGAGCATCTCTTCGAGCGGGACATCGTCGGCGACGCCGCGAAGGAGCGTGTTTGCGACGTGCTGGTGGAGATTGATGAAGCCGGGAAGGACCGCACAGCCGGAGCAATCGATGACGTCGTCCGCGGATCGGTCGACGTCGCCGACCGCGACAATCCGCCCGTCTTCCAGGAGTACGTCCCCGGTCACGACGCGACGCTTCTCGTCTTGCGTGACGACGAGGCCACCGCGAAGGAGAAGGGACATCGGGAGCCGTCGATGGGGCGAGCCGTAGAAAGGGTTTTCGCGGCTCTCCACGATAGTCGAAGACGCAATCGAAGCGGCTGCCGCGAAATCTCCGATGTGAAAGGGTAAGGCGGTCTGAGCCGATGTGCATTCGTGGACCTCGACTTCTCGAAGGCGCTGCACCGGTGCCTCGATCAAGTCGGGCCCGGCCGAGTCACGACCTGTGGAGCGATCGCCAAGGCGTTGGGCGACATTCGGGCGTCCCGAGCCGTGGCCATGTGGATCGCAACCCGTCCGGACACGTCGGGAGGACATCGGGTCGCGCGCGCAGATGGTCGACCGGTCCTCGCATCGGCATCCCGGGAACTCTCAAGGGAGGGCACGCGCCTGTTCCGAGGTCGTGTCTCCGCCGATCGAATCTTGGATCGCTTAGAACCCGTCGGATTCCTCACGGCACTCCGAGCGGAACAACAGATGTTAGGCGACCGAGTAATCGAGCAAGACGGTGGCCTGCACGTCGAACGGATCGCCGGCGTCGATGCCGGTTACGACGGGGATACGATGCACAGCGTGGCGGTCTCCCTCGACGCGAAGGACCTCGCGCTCACCGAAATCACCGCCGTGAAACGTCAGGCTGAGTTTCCCTACATCCCGACATATTTGGCATATCGCGAGTTTCCGGGGATTGAGGCGGCCGTTCGTCGCCTGAAGCGGCGACCGGACGTCCTGCTGATCGACGGCCACGGCCGTCTACATCCGGCGCTCTTCGGAGTCGCGTGTTACGTCGGCGTCCGACTCGACCTCCCGACGATTGGTGTGGCGAAGCATCCACTCGTTGGTCGGCTGAGACCGGGACCCCGTTCTCCGTCGAGAGCGTCCCCGGTCGAGTTCCGAGGTCAGGTCCGAGGATACGCGTGGACTCCACCGGGCCGCGAACGTCCCATCTACGTCTCGATCGGCCACCGCATCTCGCTCGAGCGCACACTCGAAGTGGTCCGTGGTTCCACCCTGCATGGATATCCGGAACCGCTGCGGCTCGCCGATCGAATTGGCCGCGAGATGAAAAGGAATAAGAGGAATGAAAAACGGAAAAAGGGTGCGACGCGATGAGTCGCCGAGCGACATATCATCGCGGGGGCTGGCCGGGCAAGCGCCTATCTCTTCTTTTTCTTGCCCTTCTTTTTCTTGGCCACTTCTTTCCTCCCTATTTTCTGTATACACAAAAGGGGTCTTAAAAGTAGCGAAGCGACAAAAAAACGTCTATTTTGCGATTTATATAAAAACGGAAGGATGCGAAACGCACATCGAAACCGTTTTGGAGTGCGCTCGCATCACACAATTCGTGGAAGTTCTGGTGTTCGGCGCCGGCGCAATCGGAAGTTTCTTCGGAGCTCTTCTTTCTCAACGCCACGATGTGACGCTTATCGGGAGGGCGGAGCACATTTCGGCGATCAAATCCCGTGGCCTCCGAGTTCGCGGAAAGACGGCGATCATTGCGAAACCTCACGCCGCAATTCGCGTGCCGCGCACCGCGAGTCCGGATTTCGTATTCGTCACGACCAAGTCGTACGATACCGCGAATGCGATACTCGCGTTGCGTCCGTTCGCCGACCGAGCGATCTTCGTCACCCTTCAAAACGGCCTTGGAAATGCGGAGACGATCGCGAAGACCGCGCGGCGCGTCGTCGCCGGAACCACGACGCACGGAGTCACGTTCGTCGGGCCCGGCGAGATCCGTCATGCGGGCATCGGCGAAACGGTGCTCGGCGCGTGGAGCGGAGTGGACGAGTCGGATCTCGTCCGCCTGCGGGATCTTCTCGCGGACGTCGGAATCGTCGCGAGTGTGACGAGCGATATTCGAACGGAGCTATGGTCCAAGCTCGTCGTGAACACGTCCATCAACCCGATCGCGGCCCTCGCGGAGCTCCCGAACGGGCGGATCGTGCGTGACAAACATCTTCTCGCCGTCGTCGAGATGGTGTGCCGCGAGGCGACCGAGGTCGCGAAGGCCGAAGGGGCGCGCGTCGATCAGGAAGAGTTGCGGCACCGCACGCTCCTCGTCGCGAAGCGGACCGCTGCGAACCGAGCGAGCATGTTACAGGATCTTGACCGACACCATCGCACGGAAATCGACGCAATCACCGGATCAATCGTACGGGCCGCGAAACGCCATCGGATTCCGGTTCCCCTGAACGCAGCTCTGTACGCGCTCGTGCGAGCGAGGGAGACGGAGTTCCGTCCGACCTCGGCCGTGAACGTTCGCGACCAAAGCTTATAAAGTACTATTTAACTCCCCTCCGTACCAAACCCGTTGCGGTCCCTCCGGACGGCTACGGGATGGTGGTGTAACTCTGGCCAAAATCAAGATTGAGAACGTCGTCGCCTCCACCTCCCTCGGGGAGCAACTCGACCTCCAGGCGATCGCCCTCGCCCTCGGCGGGGCCGAATACGAGCCGGAGCAGTTCCCCGGACTCATCTACCGATTGAAGGAGCCGAAGACCGCGACGCTCCTGTTCCGGAGCGGGAAGGTCGTCTGCACGGGGGCGAAGAGCCTCGAGCACGTCAAGACCGCGATCGACATGGTCGCGAAACAGATCGAGGCGGCCGGCATCCCGATCAAGAAGAACCCGGTGATCGAGGTCCAGAACATCGTCGCCTCGTCGGACCTCGGGACTGAAATCAACCTGAACGCGATCGCGATCTCGCTCGGCCTCGAGAAGGTGGAGTACGAGCCGGAGCAGTTCCCCGGCCTCGTGTACCGCATCGACGTACCGAAGGTCGTCGTCCTCCTGTTCGGGAGTGGCAAGCTAGTCTGCACCGGCGCGCGCAAGCCTTCCGACGTCGAGGAGGCCGTCGAGAAGATCACGCAGGAGCTGAAAGCCGCTGGCTTGCTCCGCTAGGCGATGTTAGAACTTCGGACCGAAGTCGAAATCGACGCGCCCGCCGAACGCGTGTGGGCCGTCCTGCTCGATTTCGAGAGGTTTCCGGATTGGAACCCGTTCATCAGGCGAGTCCACGGGGACGCGCAGGTCGGTTCCCGACTCGATGTGCTCCTCGGGGCGTCGGGTACGCGCGCGATGCGATTTCGACCCACCGTGAAGGCCGTCGTCCCGAATCGCGAGCTGCGCTGGCTCGGCCGGCTCGGCCTCCCTCGCCTCTTCGACGGCGAGCACATCTTTCAGATCGAGCCGCTCGGGCCGATGCGTTCCCGGTTCGTTCAACGGGAGCGCTTCCGGGGTCTGTTCGTCCCGCTGCTCGCCCGGAGCCTGAATCGCGACGCCCGCCGCGGCTTCGAGGAGATGAATCGCGCGCTTCGAGAACGCGTCGCCGTTTCGACCGAGAGTCGGAGTACAACCGGGAAAGCCTAAGAGACCGCCCTCGTTTCGCGATGCGTGGCCATCTTCGACAACCACATCCATCTGCGTGCGAGCTTCAAAGGCGTCGAGGCCGCGAAGGCGTTCGAGAAAGCCGGCGGCACCGCGATCCTGCTGACGTACAGCCCGTACCCCGAGGCGCCGATCACTCGCGAGGACGACTACGAAGCGGCGTACGGACTGACTCTCTCGATGGCCGACGCGGTCCGCGCCGCCACTCACCTCCAGGTGTTCGTCGCGCTCGGGCCGTATCCGGTCGAGTTCATTCGTCTGAGGGAGACGCTTGGCGATGCGCCTGCGGTGGACGCGATGACACGAGCGATCGACCTGGCCGCGAAGTACATTCGCGAGGGGAAGGCCGTCGCCTTCGGCGAAGTGGGGCGACCTCATTTTCCGGTCGGCCCGGACATCGTGCGGGCGTGCAACGGCATCATCGCGTACGCGATGGCTCAGGCCAAAGCCCTCGAATGCGCGGTCGTCCTGCACACCGAGGACCCGACCCCCGCGACGTTCGCGGAGTTCGCGGCGATGGCCACGCGGGCAGGGTTGGATCCCAAGCACGTCGTGAAGCATCATTCGACGCCGTTCACGCGACTGGCGGACACCGCGGGACTCGTCCCCTCGATCCTGGCGAAGGAACAACTCGCCGCGGAGGCCTTGAAAGGTGGACCTCGGTTCCTCCTCGAGACGGACTACATCGACGACCCGTCACGGCCTGGGGCGGTCCTCGGACCCGCGACTGTGCCGAAGAAGACGAGGGCGTGGCTCGAGAAAGGGATTCTCACCAAGGAGCAGGCGTGGTCCATCCACCACGATTTGCCGGAGGAGACGTACCGCATCGAAATCGACTGACTCGCACGGTCGCTCCACCCGGCTAGCGAAGGGCGCGAAAGCCGTGGAATTCTCCGTTCGGCTCGGACCAGGAGACCTCGACCGATTCAACTCGGGCGTAGGGTTGCGACGTCTTGTTCCACTCGATGCAGGTCTCGATTGTGGATCGTTCGCCTTCGAACACCGCTTCGACGCTCCCGTCCCATCGGTTCTGGACGTAGCCGTCGAGTCCCATCGCTTCCGCCTTCTCGGCACAATACGCTCGGAAGTTGACCCCTTGCACGCGTCCGAGGAAGACGACGACCGCGCGGGCTCTCATCAGCATTCGAAATCGAAGCGCCGCGAAAGAACTTACTCCCGCCAAGAACTGTGCAATACGCCGTGCGAAGCACCGCTGTCTCGCGTCGCGGCCACCCCATGTGGCTCCACCATCCAAGCGTCACTTGGCGCGTTTCCGCAGGTACGAGATTGCGAGCAAAACCCCTTCGACGACTGCGACTGCCGCAAGCGCCGCCAGACCGAAGGTGATCGAGCCCCCCTCCCCGGATGGGCTCGAGGGGATGACGGGATTGTCGACAGTGACGTTCACCACGACCTCCGGCGAGTAGTTTGAACCATCGTAGGAGCGAGCCCGGACCGCGTGCGGGCCATTTGGGAGTGAGCGTGTATCCCAGTCGGCCCGCCACATGCTAGTGCCGTTTGCACTCGTCCACGCTTCTCCATCGACCTGGAACTCGACGCGGACGACGACTCCGTCCGGATCGCTGGCGCTACCGGTGAGCGGGTAGACGCCGGCGACCACGGCGTCGGGGGCGGGCGTCGACATCGAGCACATGGGAAGCAGGTTTCCGAGAGATGCGCTAGCCTGGGTCGAGCGGACGCCCTCGCCGGCAGCGTTTCCGGCGGCGACCGCGTAGTAATACCTAGTTCCGCGGGCCACGCTCGAATCCGTGGCAGACGTTACGTTACCAACGCCGATCAGATATGTTTCGCTTCCCGAGGCAGTCCCCCGGTACACTGTGTAGAAGGTCACGTGGGAACCGCCGTCGCTCTCTGGTGGCAGCCAGCGGAGGATGATCGCGCCGCCCGACCCAACGGCGCTTAGGGAGGTCGGGGCGGTGGGTACGGAGCGCGGGGTAGCGGACGCCTCCGTCGAGAGCGACCCCTCTCCCGCGGCGTTCGTCGCGGAGACTCTGAAGTAGTACGTTTGACCGTTCGTCACGGATGTGTCGACGTAGGTTCGTTGGTTCCCCAGTCGGACGAGGAAGATCTCCGCTCTTGGGCTCGTTCCACGATATACCGTGTAGTTTTTGACGACCGCCCCTCCATCGAGAGCGGGACCTTCCCACGACAAAGTTATCGTCCCGTCGCCCGGAGTGCCTTGGACGTTGAGCGGGTCCGACGGCGGGGTCGGATTCGGCGTCCAGGTCGCCAAGCGCGGGTAGTTGTCCCGGCCAGTCGAGAACGCGTACGGAGTGTCGCCGATGCCGTCGGGGTCGGGACACACATTCTGTGAAATCCCGCTACAATCGTCAACGCCAGCATAATCGGACCAGTGGTTGCCGCCGGATGGATAGCCGTTGTCCCAGCGGTTGCCTCCGTCATCGTGCGCTTGCACCGAATTTCCCACGATGTTATTGTGGTAAATGAGGCTGGAGGTGGTCGATAGCAAGTAGATCCCCGCGGTGGCATTTGGGCCATAAGCGTTGTTCGTCACGTTGTTCCCCACGATTGTTGGCCCGGACGAAAACTCTAGTTGGATACCGCTCTGCTGATTCGAGGAGACGTTGTTCTGATCCACAACGGCCCCCTGGGCGAGGTGCAGATGAATTCCCAGGCCGTTATCGATGACCGTGTTGCCGGCGATTCGGCCCCCGTACGTCGAATCGTACCGGATCCCTTGCCCGTTGCCTTCGACGACGTTCGCCTCAACGGTCTCGGAGTTCTCGATCCCTGTATCCGCGTTCCAGGAGACCGTGTTTCGAGAGACGCGGGTGCCCCCCCGGATCCCGACGGTGTTGTTCGTCACGGTGTTTCCGATGATCAAGTCGCCCCCCACGATCCCCAGAGTGTTTCTCGAGACGGTGTTGTTCATGACGAGAATGTTGCCGAGGGAGGACGCTACATCGACCCCCAATCCGCCGCTCGTCAGGGAATTGTTCGCGAGCGTGACGAACTGAGAGGCGACCGTATAGACCCCGGCTCCGTGCGTTGATGTGATCGTGTTGTCGCCGACGCTGATGTTCGAGCTCGACCAGATTACGACACCCCGCGCGTTGTACTGCATCGTGTTGTTGGCGACCGTGATGTTATCAGAGTGGTAGAGGGCGATGCCGTCCAGATTGTTCGAAGAGACAACGTTGTTCACCACTGACACGTTGGCGGAGAAACCGACCTCGATGCCCTCCGACCCCAATTGGAGGTCCTCACCCTGGACGACCACTCCGGTCACGTTCGCGAGGAGGATTTCCCCCGCGCCCGGGGGGACCGTACCGCGGACTGCGTCCGCCCAATAGACAACGGGCTTGCCATTCACCGTGTTCGACGCGTCGATGACATGCGTGTTCCAGTCCGTTAGACGCTGCCCGTACGGGCCGTCGATGTAGATTCCGCAACGCGTGAAGGTGTCGGCGGTGAACGTGACGTTCTCCGTCGAGTTCACCCAAGCCCCCACTTCGTAATTCGCAATGCGGTTGTTCGCAATGATAGCATGATCGGCGAACCATAACTTGATTCCGTCTCCGATCCCGCGCCCATTCAAGGTGAAACCCGAAATGTTCACCCACGGCGCGCCAGATATGAAGAACGAGCCGTCGTCGAGGATCGTGGTGGCCGGGTCTTGGCCGACCAAGGATAGCGTTTTCCCAATGTAGACCTTCTCAGGATAGGAGCCGGAAAAAACGGAGATCGTGTCCCCGGGACTAGCGGCCGCGACCGCGGACCCGATTGTCGTGTAGTTTCCCGGACCCGATCCGCCAACGTACAGCGTGGTCGCGCGCGCCACTCCGGGGAGCAGGACGAAGGTCGCGAAGACCACCGCGAGGACGACAGCCATCGCTGTGATGGAGCTTCGTACGCCCCACCGACGCCTTTCATCGCTGGCCACACGCGTCCCCCCAGACTTCCGTTGATTCATCTCGTTTCGTCTATACGACAATTGTGGAATTGTAAGGGGTCTGACCGTGCGGATCGCCCAGCTGCATGGTCGCTTCCCCTACGACTGGACAAACGCGTTCCTGCCGAGGGCAAAGAAACGAATCGATACTTGGCATGGGCTCTCACCGGGATGGTAAGCCTGTGGCCGGGACCGCGACCACGAAGTCGTGATTCGTACGATGGACTGAGCAGCTTAGTTCCCCGTTGTCGGGCTACGAAAGAACTTTATTATACGCTGGCTCGCTATCGCTCACCCCCTGCAGGTTTTTCCATGAAGCGGAACAAGGTCCAAGACCTTCATGTGTCCGACTTCATGTCCACGGAGCTCGTCACCGCGAGCCCGGACGAGACCCTCGGGGATGTCCTGGGCAAGATGAAGTCGAACGACATCCACGAACTCCCGGTCCTCGAACGCAAGAAGCTCATTGGCGTCGTGACGATGCGCGAGCTCATGCGCCGACGCAACCTCCCGCCGAACACAAAAGTCTCGACGGTCCTCGAAAAACCGCCGGAAATCACTCCCGAGACGCCGCTTCCCGAGGCGGCGGAGAAGATGATTTCGGCCGGGTTCCGTGCGATTCCGGTCGTGAAAGGGAAAGGCCTCATTGGGATCATCTCCCGTTCGGACATCGTCCGCGCGCTCGTCGAGACTCGGGCCTTGGAGGGCGTCCGCGTCTCGGAGTTCATGACCCCGAACCCGCAGGCCGTCGCCGAGGACGACACGGTCGATCATGCGGTCCAGATCATGCGGTCCCTCGGCGAACGATCCGTCCCCGTCGTGGACAAGAACCGCCACCTGAGGGGGGTCGTCGGCCTGAAGGACATCGTCGACTTGTTCGCCCAGCCGAAGGTCCGCGAGCAGTACGGGGACCGCGCAGGGCGCGAGGAGAAGGTTGCCCTCGAGGTGAAGAGCGTCATGCGCTACCCGCCGCTCACGGTCGGGCCCGAGGCGGACGTCCACCGCGCGGCCGAGCTGATGGCGAAGAACCACGTCTCGTCGGTCATCGTCACGGAGAACGACGAGCCCGTGGGGATCATCACGAGCCAGGACTTGATGGCGTTCCTGGCGGGACTCCGGGAGCGCGAGCAACTCTTCGTCGAGGTGGGAGGTCTCGAGGACGAGCCGAAGGACACGTACGACGAGATCTACGAAGTCATCCAGAAAGAGATGCGTCGGATCGCGCCGCTCGTCCAACCGCGGACCCTCGCGATCCACTTCCAGAAGTACAAGCCGGAAGGCGACCGCTGGAAGTATTCGCTCCGCGCACGGTTCACGACGAGCCACCGGATCTACTATGCGCACGAATTCGATTGGGACCTCCGGGTCGCTTTGACCCAGCTCCTCGACACGCTCTACAAGCGGATCGTCAAGGAGAAGGAACGCAAGGTCACGGAGCGGAAGCGGCACCACGCGTCAACGTAGGTTCCAGAACGGTCCGTGGGCCCGAATCGTCGCCTCGATCGCGGTGCGACCGCGGACCTTGTCGTCGAGGTTCTCGGAAAGGACGAGCCGCGTCGTTTGACCGCGAAGGCGCCCCACAACGCCGGTGATGACCTCGCCCAGCGCTTCGAGATGATATCCACCCTCCAGGGCCAGGGCCATCCGGTTGCCGCACAGTCGAGCGCTCAGGGCCGCGCTTCGGGTCACGAGTTCGACGTAGCCCGGGGAGGAGAGGACGAGCGACGTGATCGGGTCGCGGTAATGCGCGTCGATCCCGAGGCTCACGAGCACCACGTCCGGTCGGAACTGCTCGACGATCGGTTCGACGACGCGTTCGTAGGCCGCGAGGTACGAGGTGTCCCCGCACCCCGCGGAAAACGGGATGTTGACGGTGAATCCGCGGCCCTCGCCCGTCCCGACGTCTTCGGCGGGACCCGTGCCCGGGAAAATCCCATACTCGTGGGTCGACACGTACAGGACGGATGCGACTCCGGCAAAGATGTCGCGCGTCCCGTTCCCGTGGTGCGCATCGTAATCCAGGATCGCAACCCGCCGTCCCTCCGCGACCTGATCCGCCGCCGCGATCGCGACGTTGTTGAGATAGCAGAAGCCCCCTCCATAGTCGGGGCCCGCGTGGTGCCCCGGCGGTCGCACGAGAGAGACGGTCGGACGGCCGGTCCGCGCCGCGGATCGCGTCCCGTGGAGGACCGCGCCTGCGGCAAGGAGGGCGAGGTCGAAAGTCCCCGGGTGCAC
>Ga0209237_1000884_pt1 | contig 17431 bp, 21 predicted proteins | sample GraSoi013_1_40cm_2_FD_185820 | JGI IMG/M metagenome (GOLD analysis project Ga0209237, IMG submission 185820) | Grasslands soil microbial communities from the Angelo Coastal Reserve, California, USA - Sample 10_02_2013_1_40cm (SPAdes) (version 2) | ecosystem: Environmental > Terrestrial > Soil >... | reverse complement strand
CTGTTCCGGATCGGCAAGGCACACCTGGGCCTGCTCCAGTCCAAAACCACCGGCCTGCATCTTGAGGTCAACACCGCCGATGTCGATGCTTTCTACGACCGCGTGATTGCGGCCGGCATCGAGCCGGTGGGCGCTCCGCGAGACCGGCCATGGGGCGAAAGGACGTTCAACGTTCGCGATCCCGACGGCAATCTCATCGAGTTCCAGTAGAGAGCGTCGCGCCCGGTTGACCTATCCGGAGGCGCTCGCGTACATCTCCCGGCTCGGTCGCTTCGGAATGAAGCTTGGCACCGAGCGCACGCGGGCGATCCTGGATCTTATGGGCAACCCCGAGCGAGGGCTCACCGGCGCTCTAATCGCCGGTACAAACGGCAAGGGCTCGACGGCCGTGTGCCTCGCATCGATTCTCCAGGCCGGCGGCCACACCGTCGGGTTCATGCCGAAGCCGCATCTGGTGTCGTACACAGAACGGATCCAGGTCAACGGAGTCCCGATCAGCGAGCGCGACTTCGTGCAGACCCTCGAGGTCCTGACGCCGACGCTGCAAGCGATCGCCGGCGACATCGGCCAGGCGACCGAGTTCGAAATGCTGACGGTGATGGCGATTGCATACCTTTCACACCGTGCCGATCGGCTGGTTTGCGAGGTCGGCCTGGGGGGCCGACTCGATGCCACCAACGCCCTCGACCTCGGTGTGGCGGTGATAACAAACGTCGACCTCGACCATCAGAAGTACCTGGGGAACACCATCGAGCAGATCGCCCACGAGAAGGCAGCCATCATCAAGGCAGGCAATCGCGTGGTCACGGGCTGCGAGGGCGCCGCGCTTGCCATCGTCGAGGAGCATGCGCGAGAAGCGGGAGCGCGCCTGTGGCGGTTAGGACAGGAGATTCAATTCGAGTCGTCCTTTCGCGGGTGGGATGGTCATGTCATGTCAGTCACGGGTCCGGGCTTCGAGCACGCGCGCCTGACGGTGCCCTTAGTCGGCGACTATCAGCCGGCCAACGCCGCTCTGGCCATCGCAGCAGCACATCTGCTCGACGACATCACGGATGGAGCCGTGCGGGAGGGCCTTGCTCGCGTCGTGTGGCCTGGCCGCTTGCAGTTGATCGCAACAAGGCCTCGGGTCGTGCTCGATGGGGGCCACAACCCGGCTGCGATGACGAAGTCGGGGGTTTCGCTTCGCCGCCTCATCGGGTCCGAGCGCCTGGTCACAGTGTTCGCGATGCTCAGCGAACGTGACCCGGCAGAGCTCCTTGCGGCCTTGCGGACACTCCGCCCGGACGCCGCAGTCTTCACGGTGCCCACAAGTGCGGGCGGCCATGCAATTTCGGCCGACAGGCTGGCGGCAATGTTCGGCGACACGGCGGAGGCGGTCTTGCCCCCGCGGGCAGCCCTGGCAAGGGCGAGAGAGCTTGCGGGCGATGACGGCAACGTGCTCATATGCGGTTCCCTGTACCTGGTGGGCGAGATCCTCGCCCTCGGTGTGTAATGGGCGATCTGTTGTCAATTGAAAAATGAAATTGAAGGGACGAACATGCAGAACGTGAATGACCAGAGGTTCTATCGCAGTAAGAACCGGATCCTCGGCGGTGTGTGCGCCGGGCTCGCTGAGGGGTTTCACATCGATCCGCTGTGGGTGCGGGTGGTATTCCTCCTCCTTGTCTTCCTGCAGGGCGTCGGCCTCTTCCTGTACGTCGTCCTATGGTTGGTCATGGGGGAGCGCCTGGAAGACGGCGGTCAGCGCAACGGCTTCGACGCCATGACCGCCGACCTCAGTCGAATCTGGGGTGAGTTCCGCCACGACTTGGGAAGCACTTCCCAGCCTGCCTCTCCGGTTCCCGGGCCGGCCACCTCGGCGGCGGCGCCGAGTCCCGATCCGACACCGACCCTCGCGGCGTCATCACCGCCGCCCGCATCTGAAGGTCGCGCACCGGTCAGGTGGCAGAGCCAGAGCGTGGTGTTCGGGGTGATCCTGGTCGTGATCGGACTTGCCCTTCTGGGCGGCAATATCGGGATCATCAACTGGTCGGTGGTGTGGCCGGCGGCTTTGATCACCCTTGGCATCGTGATCCTCGTTCGCAACTTCGAAAGGCGGCCGTGAGCCGGCCTAGTCGTGGCTCATGAGGCTGCGAAGATCAATCTTCCATTCGCGGCGAGGCCCCCGAACAAAGCTGATGCAGAGGTAAGCGCAGCCGGCAATCATCGGCAGCAGCAGGATCGATCCCAGCATCGCCCACAACACTCCAGCCGTCGCTGAGACGCCCGCCAGCAGGATGGCCGCGACCACGAGACCGGAGGCGCCAACTGCCAGCTCCGCCGCGTTGTGCACCTTCTCATGCGCTGAGGCCCTCGCGTTCGGCGCCTGCAGCAGCGGTCGCTGGCGCCCCAAGGCCGCCACCAGGCCATAAAGCAAGAGACTCACGCCGGCCAGGCCGGCCAACAGGGTGACCACCTCGTAGATAAGGCCTTCGCGCGTGTCGGCCACTCGGGCCCCGGCAAGGAAAGCCACGGTGACGAGTGCCAGTCCGGCGCCCAGGGCGAGCCAGCGCATCCCTATCTGGAGGCGGCGAGGAGGTTGGCGCGCAGTCGGCGCATGCCTCTCAGCCAGCGATCGTAGTCCTGGGCTTTGCGGTTGAAGTACTCGGCCACCTCGGGATGGGGAAGGATCAGAAACTTCTCGTTTCTGATGCCTTCGACGACGACTTCGGCCACCTGCTCCGGCTCGAGCGCCCCGGCCGTCAGGAAGTCGAGTCCGAGCCGCCGCTCGGCGGCCAGCATGTCCGTCTTCACTCCCTGCGGGCACAGGCATGACACGCGGATGCCCTCGTCGCCATGGGTAATCGCGAGCCACTCGAAGAAGGAAAGTGCCGCCGCTTTGGTCACTCCGTAGGGAGCGGCGAAAACGTGATTCAGGAGTCCCGCAGCGGACACCGTCCCGAGCATATAGCCCTCCTTGCGATCGAGCATCCCAGGCAACACGTGGCGCGCCACGAATACATGGGACATCACGTTCACGTCCCAAATGCGCTGCCATTCGGACGTGGTTGCTTCCGGCCCTCCGTCGACCGCAATGCCCGCGTTGGAGCAGAAGATGTCGATGCGGCCTTTAGCAGTCAGCGTCTTGTTTACGAGGTCCGCAACCTCTTCCTCACGGGATACGTCGCACCTAATCGCCATGCCGCCGATCTCTCGCGCCACCGTCCACGCGCCGTCGCCATCGGCATCGGCAACGATGATCGCCTCTGCGCCCGCATGCGCGAATCTGCGGGCCAGCGCGCGGCCGATGCCCCTCGCCCCGCCCGTAACCACGACGACTCGATCAGCTACTTCCATGCGCGACCGCCCTATGAGCCTGACCTGAAGCGATCATTGCCACCCGCGAGTCTATTCTCGGGAAGCCGGCCACGGTCGGGACGTCATCGTCAGGCGGTGCTGCCAAAAATATTTCTCCGAAATTGGGAAGACGGGTGGTTTCCGAGACGAGCGATAGCGAATAGAATCTCTCCCCATGGTCGGTGGGGGCCTCGACTACAGCGCGCCCTTTCAGCGCGCCATCGAGCTGATTGGGAAGCGCTGGACCGGGGCGGTCGTCAAGGCCTTGCTCCCGGGGCCGGCGCGCTTCAATCAGCTGCTCGCGGGCATACCCGGCATAAGTGATCGAGTGCTTACCGAAAGGCTGCGAGAGCTCGAGACAGAGGGCATCGTGGAGCGGCTCGTTGACCCGGGGCCGCCGGTCCGCGTGAGCTATCGACTCACGTCGCGTGGCCGCGCGCTCCAACCTGTGCTGGCGGCAGTTGCGGAGTGGGCTGAGAGCTGGCTCGCGACGGCCGCGGCCGCGGTCGGCTGACCGGACACACCTCTTGGAGCCTCCCGCGCTCCAATAAGCTAGACGCGCTTCCAAGCGGCCCGCACTTCGGCTGATAGTCTTTACCGAATGCCGATTGGCGACTTCCTACGGCGCCGGCCGGACGCCCTAACCTGCCAGGCATGCGGCTCGCCCTTACCCGCGGGTGCGATCTTCTGTCCCGCCTGCGGAGTCAAGGCTGACGACCCGCAGGCCGAGCCGCTCCACATCGTCGACCGCACGACTGGGCTGTTCAACGATCGGTTCGTGCGCCCGGTGCTCGAGGATGAGCTCGCGCGCGCGCACCGATACCAGCGCAACCTCGGCGTGCTCCTCATCGAGGCCAACGGCGCGGGCGCCGCCGATGAGACCCTGAAGTCGATGGCCGCCGCCCTAGCGGGCACGGTGCGGGACGTCGATACGCCGGGAGTTCTGGGCCGCACTCCCCCGCAGCTTTTGGCGATCCTGCCCGACACGGACGTCGCCGGCACTGCTCACGCCGCCAACCGCGTTCTCTCCGCTGTCAACGAGGCGCTGAAGTCGACCGGCGGCCACGCCGCCGTCGGTTTGGTGTGCATCCGTCCCGGTCAGCGCGTGCGGGCCGGCGCCGTCATCGAAAGCGCAAGCCGCTCGTTGCGTTCCGGCCGGCCCGAGATGATGGGCAAGCCCGCCTGACGCTCGATATCTATCTCGCCCGCCACGGCGAGACCGAGTGGAGCCGCAACGGCCGTCATACGAGCCACACGGACCTGCCTCTCACGCCCGAAGGCGAGGCACAGGCCCAGGTGTTGCGCCTGCGGCTGAGCGGATTGAGCTTCGATGCGGTCTATTCCAGTCCCCTACAGCGGGCGGCGCGCAGCGCCGAGATCGCCGGGTTTCCGGATCCGCGTGTGACGCCGCTCCTGCGCGAGTTCGACTACGGCGAGTACGAAGGCGTCACCACCAGGGAAATTCACGCTCGGCGTCCAGGCTGGGAGCTCTACAAGGATGGCTGTCCGGGCGGTGAGACGCCCGCCCAGGTGTATACGCGTGCCCTGGAGTTCATTCAAATCTGTGAGACCACTGGCGGTCGCGTGCTGGCTTTCGCCCACGGTCACATCCTGCGTGCGGTGGCGGTGGCCTGGCTGCGCCTGGACATCGCCGCTGCTGCCGGCCTGCAGCTCGACGTCGCCACCTTGAACCGGCTGCGCGAGGACCCGGACCACGGCCGTCTCCTCGCCATGTGGAACGCGCCCTAACCGCGCCTCCTCAACGCTTGCGTCGCAGGCTCCAGGTCCGGCTGCGGACCGCAGGCAAGCCCGCGAACACCAGATAGGCCGCGGTTTCGACGACGGCACGATATGTATGACGCTCGCCGGGGTTGATCAGGAGCATCTCGCCGGCGCCGACTGCGCCCTCATGCGATCCGTCATCGAAATGAAGGCGGCCCATGGTGACGATCAGCGCGACCGGGATCGCGTTGCGGTGCTCCGGCACTCTCTGGCCCGGCTCCAGGCGGAGCCCGACCACGCGCATCGATCCGCAGTCCGCGATCTGTTCAAAACCGAACGCCCGATGGGATCCGCTCGGGCCGGTCATCGACACGGTGGATATCATGCGGCCCCCCGCAAGCCTCAACATCGGAGGCGTGGAGATCGTTCACGCCACCGGTGAGCATGGCGCGCGCAACGCCCGTGGCGTTGTGGTCGTCATCGACGTCCTGCGTTCGTTCACCGTGAGCGCGTACGCGTTGGCAGGCGGCGCGCGCGAGTGCCTTCTTGTTGGCTCGGTTGACCAAGCGCGGAGCCTCGCCGAACGAACAGCCGGCGCGCTCATCTGCGCCGAAGAGAATGCGCTTCCCGTTCCTGGCATCCCGATCAGCAACTCGCCGACGCAGATCACAGCCCTAGACTTCGAGGGCAAGACGCTCATCCAACGCTCCAGCGCCGGGACGCCGGTCTTGGGAGCAGTCAGCTCGACCGATGGCATGTTCGCCGGGAGTCTGGTCGTCGCGAGTGCGACCGCGCAAGCCTGTCTGTTAAGGAGACCGAGCATCGTCACGCTGGTCGCATCCGCGGACCATCCCGAGGACCATGCGTGCGCGAAATACCTGGAAGCGCTTCTTCGCGGCAAGGCGGTCGACCTCGACCCATTGCTGCAGCCGCTGCGCGACAGCGAGCGCTACCGGAAGGTGATGGCAGGCCAGTGGCCAGGCTTCCCGCCGACCGATATCGAGCTGGCGCTCGCGGTCGACCGCTTCGGATTCGTCATGCCTGCAGTGAGGCGCGACAGCCATCTCGTACTGACAGCGGCGATGCCGGGAACGCTTAGCCCGTAGTCAGCTCGATCGCACCAGCGAGAGGTAGTCGAGCCGCGAACGTGTCCGGGATCGGTTCCCCTGTGATCACCGCCGTGAGCGCTGCCAGCGAGCCACCGTGGGCGACGACCACGATCTCTCCGAGATCAGGAAGCGGCAACAGCAAAGCCCAGAAGCCGGCCACTCGACGCTGGAGGTCGTCCAGGCTCTCGCCGAAGCTCTGGGGCGTGAGGCGGATGTCGTCCGTCCACGCCTTCGCGGCCGCCGGCTCCTCCCTCCACAGGTCGCTGAGCGACCTGCCCTCCCACGCCCCGAAGTCGATCTCGCGCAGCGCCACACTAGGCTCGACCACGAGCCCGTGCTGCTCCGCCAAGATGCGGGCGGTGTCCAGCGCCCTCTGCCGATCGCTCGACAGGATTCGCACCAGCGGGCGACTCGCCATCGTTGCCGCCAGGCGCCGGGCCTGCTCGCGTCCCTGATCGCTCAGCGGAGGGTCGGTGGCGCCGACTGCAAGGCCGGGCGGGGCGGTCGAGGCGGCGTGGCGGATGAGCCAGACGCGGCTCACAGACGCGCGGCGAACACGACCAGCACGCCCAGCTGGCTCAGCTCGGCCGCGGCCCCGTAGATGTCTCCGGTCGCCCCACCGATTCGTCGCCGAGCCATCACGCCCACCAAAAAAGCGATCAGCACCGCAACCAGGACCGCCGCCGCTGCGCGCTTCCAGTCGAGCAGGCAGACGATGGCGGCGATGGCCGAGCCCAGCACCAGATCGAACCGCCGGTGCGGGCCGCCCGCGGCGACGCCGAGCCCGGACTGACGCACATAGGGCACCGTTGCGATCACCAGCAGCAAGGCCCAACGCGAAACGGCGCCGGCGATCACGAGCGCGACGAGCGCGCGCGGCGGCGACATGGAGGCAAGAGCCGCGATGTCTCCAATCAAAACAAGCACGACGGTGGCGAGTCCGAACGATCCGACCCGCGAGTCCCGCATCACCTCGAGGCGCCGTGCGACATCCCCGCCTCCAAACAGGCCATCTGCGGCATCGGCGAGGCCGTCGATATGCAGAGCCCCGGTGAGCACCGCCATCACCGCGATCGCGGCCACACCCGCGAGCACGGGCGATGTCACGGCGGCGGTCAGCGCGAAACCGAGACCCGCCAGCAGCCCAAGCAAAGCGCCGACGGCTGGGAAGTAAGCCCGACCCAGGCGCTCGCCGCTCGCGCCCTCGTCAGTCTCGTGAGTGGCGACCGGGATGACGGTGAGGAAAGCCATCGCCGCCCGCATCGATCGAATGCTCACTCGACAGCCGTCAGGTCGAGAGCGCGCCCGGCGACCATCAGAAGCGCACGTTCCGCTGACACCGCGAAGCGCGCGTTAACCGAACCGAGCACGTCGCGGAACTGCCTGGCCAGCTCATTCACGGGAACGATGCCGAGGCCGACCTCGTTGGTCACGACGACGCAGCGACGGCCTTCGAGCGCCTCAACGATGCCGTCGGCGGCCGCCTCCATCTGAATAGCGGTGGCTCCCTGCCCCAACAGGTTCGACACCCACAAGGTCAGGCAATCGATGACGACGAAATCACCACCCGCGGCCGCTTGCACGGCCCCCAAGAGATCGAGCGGCGCCTCGACGGTACGCCAGGCGGCCGGTCTTGCCTCACGGTGGCGCCTAATCCGTTCCGCCATCTCGCCATCACCGGCAATCGCGGTGGCTATGAACGTCACCGGTGAGCCTGAATCCGAAGCGAGTCGAACGGCGGTTGCAGACTTGCCGCTGCGCGCGCCGCCTAGTAGAAGAATGATTGCCATCAGAAGTCGATGCCGCGGATCGCCCGCACGCCGCGATCGAATGCGTGCTTCACCTTTCTCATCTCGGTGACGGTGTCCGCGAGATCTACAAGCTCCGGCGGTGCATCGCGCCCGGTGGCGATGATGTTCACCGAAGTTGGCCGGTTCCTGATCACATCGACGACCTCCGAGGTGGAAATCCAACCCCAGTTCATCGGATAGGTGATCTCGTCGAGCACCACGAGCCCGTACTGGCCGGACAGGATCTTCTCCTTGCCCACGGTCCACGCATAACGCGCGATCGCCTCGGTGCGATCCATGTTCTTGCTGTCCCATGTGAATCCGTCGCCGATCGTCAGCCACTCGATGCCTAAGCTCTTAGCCGCCTTCTCTTCGCCCACCTTCCAGCTCCCGGACTTGACGAACTGGATGACGCAGACTTTCCAGCCGCGCGCAACCGCGCGCATCGCAGTTCCGAAGGCGGCCGTCGATTTCCCCTTCCCATCTCCGGTGTTGACCATCACGATCGAGGGCGACTTCTTCGTGGCCAGCGCGGGCCCTTTGGTGGGGACTGCCTTCGGCTTCACGGCACCACCTCACCTGGCGGGGACGGCAGGTGGGATCGGACCGGCACCACCGCCCGCCCCGATCCATTCAGCGACAGGACCCGCACATGAGCGTGATAGTGGATCGCGATTGCGGGCTCGGTCAGGACGTCGGCCGGAGCACCCACGGCAACGAGCTTGCCGCCGACCAGCAACGCCAGGCGATCGGCATACTGGCCGGCCAGCGTGAGCTCGTGCATCGCGGCTATGACCGTGAGCCCCTGCTCCGCGCGCAGTGCATCGATGAGCTCGAGCACCTCTTGCTGGCGGCCGACGTCGAGCGAGCTGGTCGGCTCGTCGACCAGCAGGACCGGGGCCTGCTGAGCCAGCGCACGCGCGATCGCCGCTCGCTGGCGCTCGCCACCGCTCAGGTGATCGAGCGGCCGCGCCGCCAGGCGGTCCAGCGAGAGACGCTCCAGGATGTCGGCCACGACGCGGTGATCAGTGCGTCCCTCCTTGCCAAAGTACGTGAGGTGTGGGCTGCGTCCGAGCAGCACGTACTGTGAGACGGACATGCCATCGGGCATGTGCGGCTCCTGCATCACCATCGCCACCCGGCGCGCGAGCTCGCGTCCGGTCAGGTTGTGGACCGCCTTGCCATCGATCTGGATCTCGCCCTGATACGAGACGAGCCGAGCGATTGCTCGGAGGATGGTCGTCTTGCCGGCGCCGTTGGGTCCGATCAGGGCCAGCCACTCGCCGGAGCTGACGGTCAGGTCCAATTCGCTGACCACGACTTCCGACTCGTAGGCGATGCCAACGCCGCGAAGCTCGACTTTGGTCACAGCGCAGCCGCCCGAGTCGATCGCATCACGACGATGAAGAAGGGTGCACCGATGAAGGCGGTGATCACTCCGATCGGAAGCTCGGCCGGAGCGGCGACCGTTCGCGCCGCGGTGTCGGCAAGGACCAGGAACGCCGCGCCGAACAGCAGCGACAGCGGAATCACCACGCGGTAGCTGCGGCCGACGAGCAACCGCACCGTGTGGGGGATGATGATGCCGACGAAGGCGATCGTGCCCGCGATCGCGACCACAGCTGCGGTACCGAGGGTCGCCGCCACCACGACGATCAGCCTCACGCGGCGCGCCGAGATGCCAAGGCTCGTCACCTCCTCGTCGCCGACGCTGAGCGCATCCAGGAGGCGGCGGTGAAGAAGGATCACAGCGACGCTGATAGCAACGTATGGAAGCACGAGCAGCACCCCGTCCCAACCGGCTGTCACGAGCCGCCCGAGGATCCACGAATAAACCTGGCGGATGTTGTTGGTCTGGGCCTGCTGGATGTAGGTCTGAATGGCGTTGAAGAACGCCGCGATCGCCACCCCGGCAAGAATGAGGCCGATCGTGTTGCGCAGGCCGGTGACGGTCCGTCCCAGCGCGTAAGCGCCGGCTACGGCGAGGGCGGCGCCGACAAAACCGGCGAGGGGCACCAGGTTGACACCGATCAGCGATGAGCCTGGTGCGAAAGCGATCGCCAGCGTGGCGCCGAGATTGGCTCCGGCGGCGGCGCCCAGCAGATAGGGATCGGCCAGCGGGTTGCGAAAAACTCCCTGGTAGGCGGCGCCCGCGGTGGCCAACATCCCCCCGACGAGCGCACCGAGGACGACCCTCGGGATGCGGAGCGACCACAGGATCGAGGCCTGGCTCGGGTCGACTGACGAGGCGCCGAACCACGGAATCGGCGCCAGCAGCGCCTGGACGACCGTTCCCAACCCGATGTGAACCGGCCCCACCAGCACCCCGAGGGTGGCCGCGCCGAGGAGCGCGGCCAGCCCCGCCACCGCCCACACCCAGGGCAGCCGGGGCAGGCCCTGAAGCAAGGCGAGCGGTGGAGCCGGCGGGGCCGGCAATCGCCGGCCGAGGATCAACATCAGGCCGCACGCACCTCCAGCTGCTTGACATGTGGAGCGATCGTGCGCAGGAAATCGACCACACGTGGGCCCCAACGCGACGCGATGTCGTCATCGACGCCGATCACTTGTCCGGACTTCACGGCGGCGATCGAGCTCCAGCCCGGTCGCGCCGCCACCGTGCTGAGGCCCTGGTGGCAGCACTTGGTGTCCGCCAGCACGATCAGGTCAGGACTGGACGCGACGATGTACTCGGCGGACAGCTGCGGATAATCCGGCGCCGCCGCGGTGGCGCCATCGGCGATGTTCTTCAAACCAAGCAGCGCATAGACCTGGCCGATGAACGTGGCTGAGGTCGCGGAGTAGTAAGTGTCGTCGAGCTCGTGATACACCTTGAGCTGGCGCGCGGGCTTCGGAATCGACGCGACGATGGCCGCCAGGTCAGAGCGCATCTTCTTCTCGAGCGCCGAGGCCTCCGGCACGCGGCCGGTCGCGGCGCCGAGCTGACCGATCTCGCGATACGAATCGTCGAGGTTCTTGGCCGCCGGCTCGATGAGGACGGGAATGTGCAGGGCGCCGATCCCGTGGACAAGGCCTCCCGTGTCATCGGCTGCGACGACGAGGTCGGGTGCATATGCCGCGATCGCCTCGATACTGGGCGTGAAGCCCGAGAGCTTGGTCAGCGGCGCGCTCGGAGGGTAGTTCGACTGGTCGTCGACCGCGACGACCTGGCTGCCCGCGTCGATCGCGAACAGCATCTCGGTTGCGGTCGGGGAAAGAGAGACGATGCGATGCGGCTGCTGCGTGATCGTCACGCCGGCGCCGCTTGCTTCGGTAATCGTCACTGGAAAGTGCGCCGCGGCCGGACTCGAAGGCGTGTTGGACGACGTGGCCGCGCATGCGGTCAGTGCGATGGTGGTGGCGGCTATCACCGCCCACCTCATGTGATGCTCTCGCATCTGGTGATCCTCCTGCGGCAATGACCCCACATCGCTGGGGAGCCCTCGCCGCAATGAGGATCCCCACTGATCCGCGCAAGTGGGACGTCATGCCCAGCGGATCGGTCTCCTGGCTTGTGGATCGGTGCACTCCGCCTGCCTTCCCAAGGCGATAGCCTCAGTGGCCGCTAGGCGAAGACTCCCCACTCACAGTTGCGCGACAGCGCCGGATTCGCACCGGCTTCCCCTCATCCGTGAGCTATTCAGTTGTGCGGACTATTATGCGCGGCCTCCTGATCACGTTCGGAGACGCCCGCCTCGTCGAAGGTCGCCATCTCGTTGAGCGTGCGGACCGCGGCCTCGAGGAGCGGCAGGGCGAGCACGGCGCCCGTGCCTTCGCCGAGCCGGAGGTCGAGATCCAGCAGCGGCCGCAAGCCCAATCGGCGCAGCAATGCCCCATGCCCCAACTCCTGGGAGCGATGGGATGCGATCAGGTAACCGCTCGCGCCCGGCGCGACCTGCACCGCGACCAGCGCGGCTGCTCCCGAGATGAAGCCATCGATCACCACCGGGCGCCGGGCGGCCGCCGCTTCCAGGATCACGCCCACCAGACCCGCTATCTCCAGCCCGCCGACCGCCGCCAGTGACTCGAGTGGGCCTTGCGCGATGAGCTCGGCGTTCACCGCCAAGGCCGCGCGGACGGCCAGTCTCTTGCGCTCGAGGCCATCGTCGTCGACACCGGTGCCGCGGCCGACGACATCGTTGGGATCGAGCTGCGTGAGCGCGCAGATGAGCGCAGCCGCCGCAGTCGTATTGCCGATCCCCATGTCCCCGGTGAGTGCGACGTCCAAGCCGTTGGCGATCTCGTCGCGGGCAAGCCTGCGTCCATGTTCGATCGCCTGACGAGCCTCGCGCAGCGACATCGCGGGGCCTTTGGTGATGCTTGCTGTCCCGCGGCGGACCTTGAGGGGGTGCAGATTCGGATGGGATGGGAGATCAGCGTCGACGCCGAGGTCCGCAATAACGACGCGCGCGTTCATCTGGCGCGCGAGAACGTTGATGGCCGCGGCGCCGCGCAGGAAGTTGAGCACCATCTGCGGCGTGACGTCGCGTGGATAAGCGCTGACGCCCTCGGCCGCGACCCCGTGGTCCGCGGCGAGCGTGAAGACGATGCGATTGGCCAGCGGCGGGTCGAGCCGGCCGGTCATGCCGGCCAGGTTGATCGAAAGCTCCTCAAGCCGACCAAGGCTTCCCGCCGGTTTGGTGAGGCGCCCCTGCCGCGCGGCTGCCTGCTCCATCGCGCCCTCATCGAGCGAGGGGATGTAAATGTGGATGGACTCGGCCATTGGGACACCGAATGCTAGTCGAGTAGCCTTCGCGCCGTGACCTTCCAGCAGCTGCGGCATCTCTGCCTGTCACTGCCCGGCGCCGAAGAGCGCGAGACCTGGGGCGAAGCCACCTTCCGAGTGCGCGAGAGAATTTTCGCAATGGGGTCGCCGGAGGGCGAGTTCGTGTCGATCAAGGCATCGCTCGACGATCAATCGGGGTTGATTGCGATGGACCCAGAGACATTCACCGCTTCCGCATACACCGGGCGCTATGGCTGGGTCAGAGTGCGGCTGCGCACAGTCGGCCGGCAGTTGATGGAACGCCTGGTGACCGCCGCGTGGAAGCGGTCGGCCCCCAGGCGCGAGGTAGCTCAGTACGAGGCCGAAGCAGCTGAGGCTACGTCAAGGACCGGCGCCGGACCCCGCCGCCCGCGAACAGCCGGACGACGAGAAGCAAGATCACCGCGCCGGCAAACGCCACGATCATCTCGCTGATGATCGGGTGGCCGATCACCTGCACGTTGACATGGAGGATGCTCGCCAGAAAACCTCCGAGAAACGCGCCGAGTATCCCCACGATGATGTCGCCGAACAACCCGAGCCCGTGACCCAGCGCCACCCGGCTCGCCACGAAACCAGCGACCAACCCGACCAGGCACCAGATCAGGATCGTGTCCAGGTCGAGGTTGATGGCGGACCCGTTGATCGTAATGACCATGTTGGTTCTCCCCCTTAAGAAGGAGAACGCGCAGGTCGACGGCTCTCCCTAGTGCGTGCCCCTGCGCCCGAACCCGAGCATCCTAAGCACGAACAGCAGGATCACCGCGCCCACGAACGCATACACCATCGCGGTGATGATCGGGTGCCCGCTGATCGAAAACGTGATCTTGAAGACCTGGGCAAGCACCCCGCCGATGAAGGCGCCCAGGACCCCCGCGACCAGGTCTCCCAGCAGTCCGAGTCCGTGACCCAGCGCCACGCGGCTCGCGAGGGCCCCGGCGACGAGACCGACCAGGACCCAAACAAGGACGGTGTCCAGATCGAGCCGGATGTCGACCAATTCACTGCCTCCTTCTTCTAAGCAGACGGACGCGCGCCATAGATCATGCGGCTTTGGCCGCCAGATCCTGGAGGACGGCGCCGAGCACCCGGTTGAAGGCTGGGAACGGATGGATCACATCGGCCAGGACTCGGAGCGGGGTGCCGGCTTTCACCGCCAGCAACAGCTCGCCCACGATCTCACCCGCCCGCGGGGTCACCAGCGTCGCCCCGATCAGCACCCCCCGGTCGCGGTCTCCGATCAGCTTGAGCGCCCCACTATGGAAGTCGTGGATGTAACCGCGTGCCGTCTCGGCGGGGTCGGTGGATGCAGTCACGATATCGATCCCGCGTTCGCGGGCGGCGGCTTCCGACAGCCCGACCGAGGCGACCTCGGGATCGGTGAACGTGACTCGCGGCACAGCCGTGTGGTCGGCGCGCACGTCCTCACCGCGCAGGCGTCGCGCCACGATCTGGCCGTGGTAGTAGGCGAGGTGCGTGAAGCCGCCGATGCCGGTCACATCGCCAGCCCCGTACAAGCCGGGCATTGCCTCCAGCGTCGCGGGATCGACCTTCAGCCATCCCCTGTCGGTCCGCGGCAGCCCGGCATCCCCCCACGCCTCGAAGTTGGGCCTTCTGCCAGTGGCGACCAGCAATCGATCGGCCGTTACCGAAGCACCTGACTTGAGCTTGACGATGACGCCGCCGTCGCTCTTTGCGACCGCCACTGCTCCGTCGCCGGCCAGGACCGTGATGCCGTCAGCCTCCAGGTGAGGCCGCAGCGCGGCGCCGGCCTCCGGCTCCTCAGCACCCAGGAAACGTGGACCGGCCTCGATCACCGTCACTTTGGACCCAAACCGGGCGAATGCCTGGCCGAGCTCCACGCCCACGGCTCCGCCGCCGAGCACGGCCAGGGCGATCGGGAGCTCGCGCGGGAGGGTGGCCTGGCGATTGGTCCAGAAGTCGACAGTGTTCAGACCCGGGATCGCGGGGATCGCGGCGGTGCCGCCGTTGGCGACCACGACGGCCTGCCGCGCAATGAGCCGTTCACCGCCGACCTCGACTGTGCGTGGATCGAGGAGCTTGCCTTCGCCGCGAAAGAGCTTGGCGCCTGTGGCCTCCATCGCCGCCGCGGGCCTGGAGTCGTCCAGGTCCCGAGCCATCCAGTAGACGCGCTTGCTGATCTTGGGAAAGTCGAGGTCCCAGTCGACGCGTGACGCCGCCAAAGCGCGCGCTCGCCCCGCTTCCTCGAGTGTCTCACCAGACCTGAGCAACGTTTTCGACGGGACGCAGCCCCAGTAGGGGCACTCGCCGCCCACGAGCTCGCGCTCCACCACCGCGAGCGTTATCCCGCTTCCCTCGAGCCCACCGGCGATCGCTTCGCCGGCGACGCCGCCACCCAGGCATACGACGTCAAATTCCTGTGGCAACCTGATCACCTCCGCCCGCGGTCGCGCGGCGCAACGATTCCAAAAGCGACGTGGCCGTGAACTCCCCCAGGTAGCGATCGCCTTCAAACACAGCCGCGCGTTCGGTCGGGCTGGTGAGCGCGGCCGCGAATGCCTCGGTCAGTGAGCTGCTGAGCGGAACACGCGGCTCGTCAGGCCGGGGTCCCCCAGCGGGCTCGAGGGTCTTTGGATCGATCGTGACCACCGACATCCGTCTCACCAGCCGCTCGCGGCCAAGGAACTCCGCCACATAGGCGCTGGCCGGTCGCGTCAAGATGGCTTCAGGCGTGTCGTACTGGGCGACCTGCGCCTGCATCTGCATCAGGCAGATGCGATCGCCGACCAGCACCGCCTCGTCGATGTCGTGCGTCACGAACACCACGGTTTTTCGGACGGACCGCTGGATGTTGATGAACTCGTGCTGGAGGCGCTCGCGCGTGATGCGGTCGACCGCCCCGAAGGGCTCATCCATGAGCAGGATCGGTGGGTCGGCGCCGAGCGCGCGCGCGAAGCCGACCCGCTGCCGCTGTCCCCCGGAGAGCTGGTGCGGATAGCGGTGCCGATATTCGCGTGGTTCGAGGCCGACCAGCGTGAGCAGCTCGTCGATCCGAGCCTCGACGCGCGCTTTGTCCCAGTTCCACAACCGAGGGACGGTGCCGACGTTGTCTCCCACGGTCATGTGCGGGAACAAGCCGGTGTTCTGGATGACGTAGCCCATCTTCAGCCGCAGCTGCGCGGGATCGACCCCGCGCGTGTCCTGGCCGTCGACGAGGATGCGGCCCTCGTCGGGTTCGATGAGGCGGTTGATCATGCGTAGGGTCGTCGTCTTGCCGCATCCAGACGGTCCGATGAGCACGCAGGTCTGGCCATCCGGAATGTTCAGCGACAAGTCGATCACCGCGTTGGCGCCGCCGGGGAACCCCTTGCTGACGTTCTCCAACCGGATCACAGCGTCCTTTACCGTAGTTGAATGCCGACCGGCATATTCCTCGACTACGTCGACCCGTGGGTCAACTGGGCGTGGCTTTCGACCCACATCGCGCTGATCACGGATGCCCTGCAGCAGCACCTGCTCCTGACTGCGATCGCCGTCGCCGGCGGCCTGGCCCTTTCGCTCCCGATGGGAATCGCCGCCCATCGATGGCCTTCACTGCGCAATCCGATCCTCGCTGTCTTCGGCGTCGTCTACACCATTCCTTCATTGGCCCTGTTCGCGCTGCTGGTGCCGTACACGGGACTCGGGATCGTCACCGCCGAAGTCGGCCTGATCGGCTACACGATCCTCATCCTGGTTCGCAACCTCCTGATCGGCCTCGAGTCGGTGCCGCCCGAAGTGCTCGACGCCGCCGACGGCATGGGCTACCGGCCGACGGCGCGGCTCTTGCGCGTCGAGCTGCCCCTGGCGCTCCCGGCGATCTTTGCCGGCGTGAGGATCGCGACCGTCACCACGATCGGGCTCGTCACGATCACCGCGTTGATCGGCCTCGGCGGGCTGGGCCAGCTGATCGACAAAGGCCTGATTGAGAACTTCCATACACCGCTCGTCGTCGGGACCGTCCTTTCGATCGCACTGGCATTGGTGGCCGACCTCGCGCTGATCGGCGCGCAGCGGATCGCCATCCCCTGGTCGCGAGACACCACCGGATGACGCATATCTCCAACGTCGTGCGGTGGTTCGCCGATCCCGCGCACTGGAATGGTCCGGACGGGATTCCCCAGCGGCTCGTGGAGCACATCCAGATCTCCGCCGAGTCGGTCGCCATCGGCGCCGTGATCGCCCTGCCGATCGGCATCGCGCTCGGCCACTACGGACGTTTCGGCAACCTCGCCATCAACATCTCCAACGTCGGGCGGGCCCTGCCGTCGTTTGGTGTCCTAGTCCTCGCGTTCCAGGTGTTCGGCCTCGGCAACCTGCCGATCCTGGTAGCGCTCGTCGCGCTGGCGATTCCGCCGATGGTCACCAACAGCTACGTCGGGCTGCGCGAGGTCGACCCAGACGTCAGGGAGGCCGCTCGCGGGATGGGCTATCGGGAGCTTGCGCAGCTCCTGCGGGTCGAGTTACCACTAGCGGTACCGCTTGTGATGGCCGGCATAAGAACGTCTGCGGTGCAGGTGGTGGCGACGGCCACCCTGGCCGCATTGATCGCGGGCGGTGGCTTCGGTCGATATGTCATCGACGGGTTCGCTCAGCAGGACTACACGAAACTGTTCGCGGGCGCGCTGCTCGTGGCGGTCCTGGCGATGGCCACCGAGCTTTCGCTCTCGGCGGTGGAACGGCTGCTGGTG
>Ga0209237_1000881_pt1 | contig 17444 bp, 15 predicted proteins | sample GraSoi013_1_40cm_2_FD_185820 | JGI IMG/M metagenome (GOLD analysis project Ga0209237, IMG submission 185820) | Grasslands soil microbial communities from the Angelo Coastal Reserve, California, USA - Sample 10_02_2013_1_40cm (SPAdes) (version 2) | ecosystem: Environmental > Terrestrial > Soil >... | reverse complement strand
GGCGATGAAAGGATCTCGTTGCGAAGCCGCCTCTTGCTTACGGGTGCGTGCCGATTGGACAACCCGCGAGTCCAGAATGCTATCCGGGAGATCGAAAACTCCGGATGGGGTATTGGTTTGCATAGTAGCTCTTTCGCGAGAGGTGACCGAGAACGATTGCGCGAGGAGAAGGCGATTTTGGAACGAATCGCCAAACGGCCAATCCGGGGGGTCCGGCAGCATTTCTTGTCACCGGAGGTCCAGTCACTCTGGGACCCACAGATTGCATCCGGCTTTAGTTTCGATTCTACGATGGGCTACTCCGATCGGCTTGGCTTTCGCGCCGGAACATGCTTCCCATATTGCGTCGAGCCCGCCTCCGCGTTTCTCGAGATTCCATTCCAAATCATGGACGGAGCGATCGATCCTTCGCACAGGGCCACTGAGGATCGTTGCTTGCGTGTGCTCCGTGAGGTTGAGGCCGTGGGTGGTTTGCTAGTCCTGCTTTGGCACCAGCGGTTTTTCAATGACTCCGAATTCCCCGGTTTCACCGGACTTTACGAACGTCTCATCAGAGAGGCGAGGAACCGTGGGGCTTGGGTTGGTTCACTTGAAGAGGTCGAGCGCCACTGGTCGGGGACTGCGGCATGAAACTTGCAATCCGGGATAACGTTTCTTCATCCGAGTGGCAGAGTCTTGTCGAGAGGACTGAGACATCAACCGCTTTCCATCAAATAGAATGGCTCGATGCGGCTGCGGCTGCCTCCGACCTCGAGGGAATCAAGATTATTCTGGAGTTGGATGGCGAGGCACTCGTCGGGTTGCCGCTGTTCAAGAAGCAAGTCGGACCCGTGCGGGGGGTCTTATCGCCCCCTCCGGCTTTGGGAATCGAATATCTTGGTCCCCTGGTCGGCCCCGGGCCACTCAGTACACCCGGCGAAGAGCGCGGATATCTCAAAATTCTCCAAACGCTCTTGACGTGGATCGATCAACGGTTTCGCCCCTCGATTGTGTATTTCCGAATGGTTCCAGGAATCAAAGACGCCCGCCCGTTCCGTTGGAGTGGCTATGCAGTCGAGCCGCTGTACACGTATGTCGTTGACGTACAGCGAACTCCAGAAATCGGACTCCAGTCCTTTGATCGGAGCCTACGGAGCGACATCACCCGCACCGCGAATCGGGTTTCGGTTCGTACAGGGGGTGCTGACCTTCTCGCCTCGATTCGAGCTTTTGTGGGCGCTGCACACGAGGCGCACCGTTCTCGATTGTCGCTCCCTCAGTCCTACCTCGATGAACTGTATTCCAAGCTGGGCCCAAACCAATTCCAGCCTATCGGAGCTTACACCGCCGCCGGGCTCGAGGCTGCAGCCGTCGTTCTCTTTCATGGAGACAGGGCCACCTACTGGCAAGGAGCAGTTGTCCCTCATCACTCTCAACTGCCTCTCACGAGCCACCTGATATGGTCCTCCATTTTGCTCGCCGAAGAACATGGGTGCCGACAGCTCGAAATTGCCGGGGCGAACACGCCGCGACTGGTTGAATTCAAATCCAAGTTTAGGCCTCGATTAGAATCGTTTTTTCAGGCCTCAAAAACCACCGTCGGAGGGCGAGTGGCGTTGTCGGCGCTTCGAAGATTCCGGCGGGAGTAATCGAAATGAGGGTCATGATTCCGATTGCAGGTGATCCTCGGTCCCCGCGCCCCAGTGGCATTATCAACTATGTCCGGGGGCTGGGAAGCTACCTCGCCCGCCAAGGCATCCCCACGGAGTACTTGGGCACCGGTCCTGCCCATAGAGAGGGCCTGCTCAGCTTCACCTCCATTTTGCCCCGAGCCAGCGGCGAAGTAGCATTCTGTCGGAAACTTGCGAGGTATTTGGATCGCACTCAGATCGGACGGGACACTGTCGTTGTAGCGAACTCGGAACTCTATGCTTGGGCATTCCGGAAAACCCTCACGCCGGCAATTGTGCTCGTGGCACACGGACCGACGTATCCGACTCTCCGTTCAAGGCGTCCGATTGCAGCGATCACATTCCGGAAGCTCGTGGAGCCTGCTGCCGTCGATTTGGTCCGCGTGCTAGTCGCCATTGACGATGAGACCGCGAGTTATTTTGCGCGGAATTATCCGCAAACCTTAGTTCGAAAAATCCCGCTGGCGATCGATCTATCGATGTTCGAGCCCATGAACCACGAGCTCGCAAAGAAGCGGCTTGGCCTTTCCGGTCGGGCGGTGCTTCTTTTCGTGGGCCGCCTCGCTGTCGAGAAAGATCCGGAGTTGGCCATCGATGTTTACGCAACGCTTCAGGAAAGTCGACCAGACACAACGCTAATCATCGCGGGTAATGGTCCGTTGGAGGCCAGAGTCCGCAAGAACGTAGCCTCTCGCGGGAGGAGCGCGGACATCCGTCTCGTCGGCGCCGTACCCCGCGAGGAACTGCCATTTCTCTATAGCGCCGCCGACGCCTTGCTCGTGACATCTGAACTTGAGCAGTCCCCGTCAGTCGTCTGGGAGGCGCTCTCGTGTGGGACTCCTGTCATCGCGACGACCTCGGGGGAGCTTCCGTCAGTACTGAGCGAGCCGACCCTCGGGAGGACGGTTCCTCACTCGCGCGAGGCACTCGTCTCGGTTCTTCTTCGACACTTCCCGGAGAACGACCGCGAAAGAGCTAAATACGAACTCCCTCGTCGGCACGCGGCCGCCCACCGGTCCTGGGACCAAATCGGCCCAGAATTCGTCAAGGTACTCCATGAAGCCCTCGCGTCGGTCTAGTCTTACCGCGCTTCTCTCAATCTGTGTTCTCAACGTCCTCCTCCGGTTCCCCCGCACAGAGCACGAGGTAGGTGTCGACAGTTTTGTGTGGCATGGAATGGCGACATCGCTCACCAGGGAGCACCTTGCTCTTTGGATTGTCAATCCCCTTTCTTACTTCGGGCTATACCCGCTCAGTCAGCCAAGCGGTTCCGTATTCTTCCTGGGTGGCCTCACCGAGGTCGCCGGGATTCCGGTCGAGGCATCGATCATCATGGCGGACATCGGGATCGCGCTTGTCGGCGCATTGGGCGGGTTCCTCCTGGCTCGGGAATTCAGTAGGCGGGACAGATTCGCGCTGCTTCTATCGTTCGTCATGTCTACTACGCCTGAATTTGTTGGCTCGCTTCTGTGGCAGGTCCCCACGCGCATCGCATTCACCTCCCTCATCCCGATTCTGTTATGGGCCATCATTCGGCTAAGCCGGAGTGCTCCCATTCGAAACGGGGGCGTCGTAGTCCTCGTGCTTGCTTTGATGATGAGCTTCCACCGACTTGCGATACTCATGGCGCTCGTTGCATTAGCGTCGCTCGCGGCCCTTATCGTCGCAGTTGCCATGCGAGCCTTGAGAATTCAATTCCCCTCGCTGCTTCTCAAGCCGATGATTTTTCGAAACACCTCATGGTTCGCTCTGGTCGGGATACTGCTGCTTTCGGCTATCATGATCTCTTCGACCAATGTGCTTCAAGAATATAGCACAGGGGTCGTGGCGACCGGCGACTCGTTCCAGGTTAGACTGTTGAACCTCTTCGTGAGCCTGGCGCGCAGTGGAGGAATGTTGCTCCCATTCGTGTTTCTCGGGGTTGTTGTCCTCGTCCGCCGTCGGGCAAAAGGCTTCGCCGAATCATTCGTCGTCCTTTCTTTGATTGCATTTCTCCCTACCCTGTTTCTACGGCAATATACAGGATTCTACACAATCCCACTCACGTCGCTCTTCATCGTGGTTGGACTTGACAAGCTGCTTAGCAAGGTGAAGTCTCATCGCGGAACATTTGCAATGGTCGCGGCAGTTGCGGCTTTTGCTCTTGTTTCGGGGCAAGCAATCGTTTCTTATGACTTATCCCAAGACTCATCGATGACGTTCAGTGAGTACAGCTTGGGCCTCTATTCTCAAACAACTGGACGTGGCACCTGGCTGTTTACGGATGGGCTCGAAGGAGCGAGAGTCGCATCGGTCCACGGGCGACCCTACCTCCCGGTCGGTGGAGCAACGACCGCGTTTCAAGGCCCAGAACTCTTGATCTTCGGATACCTCGACCCTGCGCACCTCGTCATTCACCCGCTTCGGCCGGGGGACCTCACGATTGAATCTGACTCCCCATTCGTACTCGAAGGGGTGCAGGCCGAGGCGGACTGGGCCACAATGCTCATGTCTCCAGCGGATTCCATCCCCACGAACCTCGCCCATGTCTATGATGCTCGTTATCTCGTGACGACGGCCGAGCACCCCTATCAGTACTATGCGTATGGCCGGCTCTACCCGTCGGAACTCGCCGTCTCGGCACAAGCGACTCGCTATGCCGCTTACACCGATGGGGACGTGACCCTTTGGCTTCTGGGCTAGAGCCTTCCTTCGAGTCGCCTTCAGGCTACGAGCTGCGGCAAGGGGAGGAGCATGAGGATCATCTTGGTCCCGAACTTCCAGGTTGAGTATTCGATTCAGCTTGCGAACGCGCTCGCGGTCGGGGCGGGAGTGTCTTTCCCGTGCTGGGACGCGCTCGCCCCTCAACTCGTGCCACTTCTCGACGATAGGGTCGGCTTGCTCGCGTTGGGGACACCGGGACGCTCGTCCTGGCACCGTCTCTGGAACGAGATTCATTTGCTTCGCACCCTCTCTTCGCAAGGTTGCGACGTGGTCCACTTTCAGAACGCGTATTCCTGGCGAGCTCCGTTTGTCCATCGCCTGAGGAACCCGTATGTGTTGACAGTTCACGATCCGTTCCCTCACGACGGATCCACGGATCCTTGGTCGTTCCCGGCGCTCTCAATCTTTGCTGCGAGAGCCGGTGCGATTGTCGTCCACGGTCAGACGCAGCGAGAAATGCTGATGCGCCGTTTTCGCGTGGAACGCGAGAAGATTCATGTTATCCCGCACGGCGAGTTTTCGTTCTATCGCAGGTTCGCCGCCGTTCCGGATGCTGACGGGAGGACCTTCCTCTTTCTTGGCCGAATTACCCGATACAAGGGGTTGGAGCACTTCCTCGCCTCGATTCCCCTCGTAAGGGAACGCGTGCAGAACCCCCGCTTCCGAGTCGTGGGCGAAGGGGACCTGAGCCCTTATGCACGGTTAATTGATCGAGTCGGGGGCCTTGAGATTGTGAACAGGTTTGTGAGCCCGGCTGAGCTTGTAGAGGAGATCGGGAAAGCCGCTGCTGTCGTCCTTCCATACACCGAAGCTTCCCAGAGCGGAATCGCAATCGTCGCGCAATCACTTGGGCGACCAGTGGTTGTTACAGATGTGGGTGGGCTTGCCGAAGACGTCCTGGATATGGAGACTGGCGTTGTGGTCCGGCGCGCTGAGTTTGATCAAATCGCAGATGGTATCGCCGACGCCCTGGCATTCCTCGCTGAAAATCCCGAGTCCCGCCTCTCGATGGGGCGGCGAGCGGCGGAGTGGATGGCGACAAGTCGCTCTTGGTCGTCTATCGCGCAACAGACAATGCGGTTGTACGAGGAGCTAGCATGAAGGTCGCGATGGTCACGAACTTTTTCCCTCCAGAGGCGGTCGGTGGTGCCGAGCTCTTCGCGTACGATTTGTGCGTGGAGCTTGCCCGACGAGGTCTATCCGTCGATGTTTTTACAAGCGGTCACGGAAGGACGCGGGTGGAACGCCGTGATGGCATGACGATTCATTTCTTCCGATCCGGACCACCGTTTCCGAAATTGACCTCTGATTTGCTCGGGTACAACTTCAACCCGTTCGGAAAGGCAATGACGCGCGAGCTGGAACGCGGGGATCATGACGTGATCCATCTGCACAACATCAACTCAACAATAATGATGTACCCCCTTCTGCTCTCGCTACGCTCGCCAGTCGTATGTCACGTCCACGACCACTGGCCAGTCTGTTATCGTGGGATTCTATACGACCCGTCGAAGCATCAGGCGTGTTCGCGGATTCGGCCATCCTGCTGCTTCGACCCAGGCCACCGGTTCATCGGCTCGCTGAATCTCGCGCTTCGGGAAAAGCTGATCTCGCGTTTCGAGTCGTCGGTGACGACCTTTGTGTCGCCGAGCCAATACATGAAGGACGCGCTTCTGAGTCGAGGATTCTCGACAAGCTCGAAAATCGAAGTGATTCCGCTTGGAATTGACATGGGCAATATTCCTCGCCCTCCAGAAAACAGAACCCACCGATTCATTTGGGCCGGCCGGATGGTCTACTACAAGAATCCGAGATTCGTCGTCGAGCTTGCTTCTCGGAGCTCAATCCCGAGAACCGCGGAGTTTGCATTCGTCGGCGGCGGACCTGAATTGGTGACGCTTCGTTCGACGCAAAGTCGTGCAGCAAATCCGCGCGTCGAGTTCCTAGGCCAGCGGTCGAGAACCGAGACGGTCCGAGCGATTTCGGAAGCGCGTGGTCTCCTTGTCCCTTCGTTGATTCCGGAAAATTCTCCGTTAGTGGTCCACGAAGCGCTCTCCACCGGTACACCAGTCCTTTGCACCCCAATGGGCGGCACGGCTGAGCTTGTGCGACGGTCAGGCGCCGGCGGAATCCTACCATTGGACCAAATCGATCTCTGGGACGAGTGGCTCCGAAAACTCACGGACGATGAGAACTTTCTCAGGTTCTCACTAGTAGCATCGGACTTTGCTAAGAGACATCTAAACATTGAAAACTCAGGGCAAGCGATGAGTGCGCTTTACGATGGGTTGGCCTCCGGATGACTCCCGACCCCTTGCAAGGAGAGTAGCTGTGCGAATTCTATTCCTGGCCCCAGACGTCAACCTTGACGAACACGATGGCCAATCCGTTCACACGCTCGCCATCTGTAGGGCGTTCGCGTCGCTCGGTCACCAAGTGCTTCTGTTGGTTTCGGGTGGTTTCGCCTCAACCTTGCAGTCGGGACTCGAGGTCGCTCATATTCGAAACTCGGGGAGGGGCGCCAGAATGGACGTTCGGCGGGTTTCAAATCGGTTCGATCCCGAGGTAGTGTATGAACGGCGCCCGAGTCCAAAGCTTGGCTTCTATGTCTCCCGGCGAATGGGGATTCCTCTCTTCCTAGAGATCAACGGTTTGGTCTCGCAAGAATCGGAGTCGGGGGCGGTACGGGCTCGATGGCCACGAATGATTGTTCGACGGTACCTCCTGAGCCGGTGCACGAAGATATTCGTTCCTGCTCCCGGACTGGCGAAGGCCATCGCCACAGAAACCGGACTCGATCTGGGCCGATTCGTGGCGGTACCCAATGGGGTAGACCTGTCTGTTTTCAAGCCGCTTGACGTCCGTGTCGCACGCCGTTCGCTTTCCTGGCCCGATGGCGGATGGATTATCACCTTCGTTGGAAAGCTTGTTCCTTGGCAAGGGCTGGAAACTCTCTTGGACGCGGCCAGTCTTCTGAGGAATCGCGGGTTGTTATGGGTTCTTGTTGGGGATGGCCCGTTGCGCGATTCAATCCGACGCGGGATAGAAGAGCGAGGATTGATCGGAACAGTCCGTATGGTAGGTGCAGTCGCTCACTCCCAGGTCCCCTTCGCCATCGCTGCGAGCGATCTTTGCGTCGCGCCTTTCTCGCGCGGGCGAAACGACCTGATTGAAATCTCACCGCTCAAGATTTTTGAATATATGGCCATGGCACGTCCGGTGATAGCGAGCAACGTCCCGGGAGTCCAAGACATCGTCCAAGAGGCTGGCCTTGTGATCGAAGGCGACAATGCACAGACGCTCGCCCATGCAGTTGAATCGCTTCTGGCGGACTCAAAGAAGCGCGAGCGAATGAGCCGATTTGGTCTCGAGTATGCCCGGTCGGCCTCATGGGAATCGCGGGCGAAGTCGATTCTCGAAACCATTAGCCGCGCCGTACCCGGGCCTCAGAGGAATTCATGAGCGAATTCCGGAAGGACCGAATATCACGGCTTCTCGTGTCCGCCGGCAGAGCCTTTTGCCTCGGAGATCCAAATATCCGAGCGAGGCTACGATCGCTTCATTGCCGCCGAGTCCTTCAGCGGTCCGACCCCAAGCGGATCCTGGACGCAGGCTGTGGGAGGTCAGGGGAACTAGGCTGGTTCGGAGGCATCGCGCCGATTGCATTCCCCCTTAGCATGCAGTTTCCTGACGCGCTGGTCGTCGGACTCGACCAATATGAAGAGATCACAAACCATAATCGGGGCTGTGCCGCGAAGGGCCATTTACGAAACATGGTATTCGAGACAGGCACGATTCAAACGGCACGGAAATATGGGACCTTTGATCTCGTCGTCTTTTCCGACATCGCACGTGATGCTCCGCGAGACAGCAAGCTCATCCAAGATGCGGCTTCGTTGGTGGCCCTAGGAGGCGCTTTGGTGATTATCTGTCCAACTACTTGGCGAGCGGTTTGGAAAAATGGGCTGGCCTGGGTTCCCGTCGAGACCGGGTTCATTCCCGATCGAATCACCGGGATGCTGCAAGCCTCGGGATTCGAGGTTCAGCATGTATCCCCGATTTTCCGCAAATGGGGAGCTTCAGCCTCACTACTCTACGAGGGAGTCTCGAGCCTTGCCTTCCCATTGGCAGTGCTACTCTTCCCGGTTCTCATGACGCTCGCTTTACTCGACATGCACGTGAGCTGCGCGACGGGCGAGGCTCTAATTGTTGTCGCAACGAGATTTGTCGGATGAAGGATGAAGAGGCAAATGCAGATTGCTCTAACGGGGGACATTGACGATGGCTTAGAGGATCTCGCCTCATGCCTCCGACCGCTCTGCGAAATGCTCAATAGCTGTAACGTACCGATGTCCATCCCGGTCGTAGCGAGTGCACTAGAGAACAGTCCCCGCAAGATAGGCTTTCTTGCGGAGCACGGTATTGAAATAGCTGGTCATGGAGACGTCCATCATCCGTTCGTCGGACCTGTGGATCTGCAACGCCGCAGGTTGCGGGCCATGAGCGATGCTTTTGAGAAGACTCTTGGCACGAGTCCATTGGGCTTTCGGGCTCCGTATTTGGCGCATGACCAAAATCTCTACGCTGCACTCTCTCTCGAAGGATTCCGGTATGATAGTAGCCGAACATCGCACGACTTCTGGCTCCGGACTCGGAGCCTCTTTTCCCGGCGACACACCTCCTTTCGTGAGACGTTTCGGACGTATCCACGGACACTCATCCGCCAGGTGTCAGGCCGCGCATCTGCCCGCCCGTATCCGGTCGCCCCCCGGGTTGTCGAACTACCCGTCTTCGAGCTCGACGACTGGTTCTTTTTCGAGTATGCGAAGGGGCCAAAGCTCGGAAGTTCTGAGTTGGAGATTGTCTCCGATACTTGGATGAATACTGCTCGACGCCTAGATGGAAGAGATCGAGTACTCGTTATCCAGGCTCATCCGAAACGAATTTCTCCGGCCCGTCTACGCGTGCTAGAGGAGTTTGTTGCCCAAGCAAAGAGCGAGGGTCATAGATTTGCAACCCTCAGAGAGTTAGCGCGCTCGTACGAGCGCCTAGCGATGTGATACATGGAGCGACACGACCATTCCAGATGCCGGCAGACCACGCTCCACACCTCGGGAAGACAGGCAGGTCCGCACGATCTATGAGTTATCGCCGCTCGCTGGTGCACGGCCTCGGATGGCTCGGCTCTCTGCAAGCGCTCTCCGCAGGAGTTTCGCAGGTTGCTGGGATAGCGCTCGCGGCTTTGCTCGGACCAAGCGACTTTGGCCTCTTTGGTTTGGCAATGATTGCGATCGCCGTCGTGGCAATTCCCGGAGACCTCGGCTTGACAGTCGAAGTGATACGTCGAGAGGACTACGATAACATTCTCCCGACGGCCATCAAGCTCCGATGGTTGATTGCGTTGTTGCTGACTGGATTCGCGTTGCTCGTTGCTGGCGCGTTTGCAGTTCTACTTTCGATGCCAACGTTCCTTTGGCTTGTTGTAGCACTGAGTACAATCTTTCCAGCGGCTGCATTAGCTTTCGCCTCTCGCGCAGCGCTCACGCGCGCTCTTAACTTCAAGACTCTCGCCATTGCGGATACTGCAGGCCGATTGATTGGGCCCGTGACCGCCGTTTGCTTCGCCCTGATAGGGCTTGGCTTCTGGAGCTTGGCCTTGGGCTTGCTCGTTTCTACTTGGACTTCGGCCTTTGCTATCTGCCTGCTACGCCCGGTCAGGACCAAGAAAGAGTTCCGCGTCGATATTGCCAAAGCTCTTGTCTCCTCGGGGAAGTTTGTCTCAATCGCGACGGTTTTCGGATTCTTGCTTGTAACCGCGGACAATGCGGCGGTAGCCGGCGCCTTCGGAATCGCCGCCCTCGGCATATACTCCTTCTCCTATTCGCTCGCGGTCACCGTACCCCGGAACGCCTCATCTCTAGTGGACACTGTTCTGTTCCCTGTCTTCTCCCGATTGAACAAAGACCCGGAGCGACTCGGGCGTGGATACGCAGTTACGATTCGATATATCGCGTATTTCCTGTTCCCTGTAGCCGCATCGATAGCCGTCTTGTCCCCGTCCTTTGTGAGTATCATCCTTGGGGCGAAGTGGAGTGGCACCGCTCCCGTGATGCAAGTGCTTTCCGTTGGAGGGCTTGCTTTTGCCCTATCGGTCCCAGCGAGTTCCGCGCTGCTCGCCCTAGGTGAGGCAAAACTTGTAACAAAGTCAAATGCCTACGGCGCCCTCGCCCTAATGATCGGTCTAGGCGGAGCGATATTGTACCAAGCGTTCTTGTGGGTCGCGTTCGCGGCTGTGGTGGCTGCGCTTGTTTACTTCTGCTCGCTCACCCGCTTTGTGGGGCGGCTCGTGAATGTGCGATGGCAAGAGGTCGCGAAAGTCATGTCTAAGCCGATCTTCGCCTCTGCGGTGGCCGCGGCTGGAATGACCACTGCTCTGTTCGTTTTTCCGCCTGGTGTGGGAAGTCTCTTGATTGCTATTGTCCTCGGGATTGCCGGGTATGTCGGTGTCTTGGAGGCCACCTCAGGCGGGGAGTTTTCCGCCTCAATGAAGCAAATCAGCGCCATGGTGATTCGGTAAGAGCGCCTCATTTCGTTCGCAAGACGCTTCGGTAGAGAAGGTGCGCCGGAGTCAGAGCCATCCCCAAGCCGAGCATGAGTATTCCAGCGACCTTGACCCCGGCTGTCTCCGCTTCGGATTTCGCAATTTGGCGCGCTCTCCGGACGGACGCCAAGATAACGGATTTGGGGCTCGGATGCTCAAGCGCGAAGACTGCCATCGTCATCCCGTACTCCAGCTGGTTACGAAGCCTCCTCCATCGATCCGAGTGCCTCTCGACTGAGTCGAGGGGGATGATGTGGCCTTGAACAATACCCTCGGCCGATCCCACTCTGCCCGAACTGAGGGCCCTCCGCGTAATATCGTCATCCTCGCCCGCCACGAGGTTCGACTTGTACCCGCCTAGCCGGGCAAAGAATTGCTGCCGGAAAATCCAAATGAGGTGATTGGCAAAGACCAGCGCATCGTACCTCTGGGTTGCCTCGCGTAAGCGTTCTCGGGACACTCTGGAGACGACGTATCCGTCGTCGTCGCAGAAGAAGATCCATTCGGTGCTGGCAATCGAGGCGCCGAGATTCCGAGCCGCGCTTCTGCCTATCTTTCGCTGAACATACGTGGCACCGAGACGCAGACACAGTTCGCGTGTTTTCTCGATCTCTCGTGATGACCGCGTTGAGTCGACAACAATGACCTCGTCAAAACCGGCGGAGCAGATGACGGGAAGGCGGCGTTCGAGAAGCAAGCGTCGGTTTAGGGTCGGGATTACCGCAGAGGCGATCCTCGGACCGGTCTCAGCTGGCATGTTGCCACTCGTTAGCCTGCCTTCATGGCAAGAGACTTAGGAAAGAGGGTTCAGCTCGAAGAGCTAGCATCCAACGGCCCCGCGCCGTCAACTCTGTGACCGACGATTCTCGCCGGCACTCCCGCCGCGATTGTGTCCGGAGGGAGATCTTCTGTCACGACGGCCCCCGCGCCAACGATCGATCGCGCTCCGATTCTAACGCCGGCAAGAACAATTGTTGCGATGCCAAGAAAGGCCTGTTCACCGATGAAGGTATCCTCGATGATCTCCTTGCCGCCCCAAGCATAGGACTTTGCCTCGTCGTGGGCGAGGATCGTGCTCCGCGCCGAAATCGTAGCGCCGTAACCGACATGAACCCGTTCCGGAAACAAGTTGTCGAAGAGAACCTCGTAGCCCACTTCGACGTTTTGCGCAAGGTCGACCCCACGAAGTCTATGGAACGCTGCTCTTAGGGACGATGTGGGGGAGAAAAACGCTGGCAGTAGAAACCAAGTCGCTCGAAGATGTTTCGGCCCCCGCGCTCTGTCCGCCATCAAAGTCTTTGTCGAACGACATGACCAAGATAAAGATTCGCCGCGCAATTCACTGCCTGAGAGCAACGAAAGACCTATCGTGCGGTCCCGCTCATCCGCTTTCCGTGCCTCTTGCTTCGCTTCAACTTGGGAATACGGCCGGCGTGGCGTGGAATATTGCCAAGGCACTGGAATCCGAAGAATGCACGACCACGGTCGTAGAGTTGGAGCCCGAGCAAGGCGAGTTCCCGTGCGATGTTAGCCTGCACATGGCCCGGGGGACTGCGCGAATCACTCGGGCGGTTCATTTCGCTCGCATCGCAAAGTTGGCGTGGGCGTCGGACGTTGTGCACTTTCATTTCGGGATACGACCGTTCGCGCGATACCTAAGGCGACTCTCCAAGGCACCATTCTTCGTACACTATCATGGGTCGGACTTGAGGGAAGGGATGTCTGACGCCTTACGGAGTCTTGCGGTCTGTGAGTTTGTCGCGACACCTGACCTGCGCCGTTGGGCTCCGAGGGCAATCTGGGTTCCGAATCCGTATCCCCTTCCGCAGCCCGTCAAGGGACCGAGTTCGGGCAAACCGGTCGTCGGTCATTTTCCATCGAATCCGAGCAAGAAAGGGACGTCGTTCATCACACAGAAGGTCCGCGAAATGCAGAGGTCCCTCGACTTTGACTACCGCGTCGTGTCGGGTGTCACTCAGAGAGTGGCGGGCTGCGATATTGTCATCGACCAACTAACCGAGTACGGAGCCTATGGCATGGTTTCAGTCGAAGCGATGGCAGTCGGCTGTGTCGTGCTCTCCTCCGTTGATCTAGACCTCTTTGATCGGTGCCCGATCATCCCGCTTTCTTTCGAATCTTTCGAAGAGCGTCTCTCGGAAGTCCTGGTCGCGCGACATGAGTGGTCCGAGCTCGGGATCCGCGGTCGCGAGTATGTTGCCCGCGTTCACAATCCACAGGCCGCTGCAAGGACGATCATTGATCAATATGCCAAGCACCTTTCGTGATATCGGGAGAGTTCATGCTGCGCGCGAGAGGGAGCCATGACCCCGAGACGCGCTTGAGAATTCTTCATGTTACCGATGTGTTTGGTTCATCCATCGGGGGAATTGAAACCGCCCTTTCTACCCTACTTCCACGGATGCCATCGGTCGACGCAACGGTGCTCGTTGATGGACCTCTCGAAACAACGCGGTTTGTCGGAAGTCCTCGCACGTCGATTGACGTTCGGTACATTTCACCATCGGATGCCGCATGGTTTCGACTGTCTTTCCCCCTCATCTCTATGATTCAAACGGCCCATACCCAAAGTATCGTCGGGCTGCTATCAAATCTAGCGCGACAGGATGTACGAACGCGATACGTCCGCGATGAGAAAGGCCGCGCGCTCGTGCATTACCATGGCTTGGGCTGGCTAAGAAGGTACAATCCGGCCATTACAGGGACGCGCGGTCTGTTAAACAAGATGGTGTTTAAGCGTATCTTCAGGCCATCTCGACCGGCTCGAGCGAGCCTCTATACAGACCACTCCTTGTTCTCTGGAACCTATGAGAGATTCCTACGAAACGGAGGGCCGGCCATGATCGGTTCGCTGGCTGCCGTAGTCGCTGTCGAGCGAAGCGGTTACGAGAATGCCAGAAGATGTTTGCAGGAAGACAGGCTGCACGCCCTCGTGCGGTTCATCCCTAACCCGATTGACACGGATCTTTTCCGGTTCATCGAGCCACCAAGTGGCCCAGAGTTCGTCGTATGCTACGTTGGACGTGCAAGCAAGCCGGGGATCAACAGTGTGGTCGCCGTCTGGGAAGGCGCGCCTCCATGGGCGCGTTTGGTCCTCTGTCTCGCGACGGAACCTGGAGCCAATCCAATGTTGGGATCAATTTCCCAGTTGGCGTCTCATCCCCGCGTTTCTATTTTCTGGAACCTGCCACCTCAAGAGGTAGCCGCAGTGCTCCGTCAGGCTAGTGTATTGCTCGACCCTTACGAAGTGGGCACTCCACGGACAACTCTTGAGGCGTTAGCAACCGGACGACCCGTGCTCCGAATTCGCGATTCAGAAGAGGCGAATGAGGCTACCATCCCATCAGAGCTTGCTCCGTTCGTCGACCGTGGCTCGCCGAAGTCCGCCTGGGACCTTCTCGGACGATTCCGAGACTCGCCCGACGCCTATCTCCGACTTTGTCGACGATGTCGTGATTTCGCCGTCTCAAACTTTGATGTTCGAATCGTCGCGAACGCCTATCTGTCATTATACGAGGCTCTTGCCGGGGTTTAGAGTCCGGCGTTTGAGGCACTCTTGCGATCGACCCTAGAATCCCGCCGGGAACGGGCCCGCAGCAGAATCCCCGATCCGATCTGGGAAAGTGGAGTTTGAGTAACCGGTTAGCCAGGCCTTCGTCCTTCCCCAGGGGGCCGCCATCCGGTCGAGTGCCTTCTGCGGACACGCCTAACCAAGAAGGTCCCGGTAGATCTCAGACACTCTCGCGGCCACGATTCGAGTGTCGTGCTGGGCTCTCCCCCTGACGAAGAGGTCCTGTCCAATTCGCTCCCGCAAACGCTGATCCGTCACGAGCTCCTTCAGTGTCTCCTCGAGGGTCTCTTCGGTTGTTGGTAGCACCGGCGGCTGCAGAACGCTCAAGTCCTTGGACACACCGGCCAACACCGGGAGGCCGTAGGACAAACACTCAATCCCGAAGACGCCGTACCAGCCTATCCTTAACTTGTCGACGGCGATGTGACAGGCCCGGTACCGTTCTATGGCATCGTGATGTTTCAAACCGCTGACTTCGTCAAGCATTACGTCGTAGCCCTGACCTGCCAGGCGGTTGACTGCTGCCCGAAGCGATTCAGTTCCGAACACGTCAGCATACACGGGGTTCCGCAAATGAGCGTGAACAATACGGAGCGGAGGACTTAGGGCTGGTTCTGGTCGCGAGTCTGGGAATTGACGAGGGTTTGGAATCCATACGGGCTGCGGCCGAGGTTTGGACGTCGACAAGTACGGCAATAGGTCCGGTGTGGAGACAAGGACGGCGTCCGCATAGCGGACCTCCTCTGAAACTTTCCCATGCCGGACTTCATGCCCATGAAAATGGCGAACGACGGGCTTCCCGCGCATCTGGGCCCATTTGGCAAGCACGGTCATCACTTGGCCAGTATGGTGAATGTGAACGATGTCCGCCTCACCCGCCAAGTTCTTCAACAGGAGTAGCTGCGATAGATGCCGTCCTGCGTGGGCCAACCGCGAAGTTGCCCAGTCCCATGAGAGGCGAATGTCCTCGTCGAATCGCAGCTTGTTGTCTTGCGTCTCTACCACCAGGCATTCCGCCGCCCCAGTTGAGTTGAGTCCGTCGCGAAGTTCAGCCGCGACGTTAGCTGTGTTACCGATATGGAGGACTCTGGGCGGATCGGCGTGCCTCTTCCCCGACACGAGAGATCGTCGGTGCTATCTATTGACCTCTATTTCGAATATTTGGGCAGTTGCTATGTCTCTCTCGGCAAGCGCATACGTGGCGCTCAGTCATTGAAGGCTGAGATTCGCCTTGCGAGACGTACGAGTTGGCAAGAGATGAAAGCCACCTTCGCTTTGGCATAATCACGGACGGGTCTCGGGTGCATCTTCGGGTTCGACCCACCCGCGCAGTTCAATCCTGTGCGGACGGATTGTGTCAGAGTTCGAGGCTCGCATCCCATCCGGAACCATTGCACCGTCTTTTTGAGCGCGCAATCCGCACGCGGGGCAGTGTCCTGTGCCACGGAGGCAGGTCTCATGATGCACGGCGCCGCAGGCGCACCGGATTGCGGCCGCCAATGGCGTCAGTGCTCCGTGGCAGATGCCGCATCGAGCACGGAGTCGCCCGGCCGTCTCCGCTGGGGGCTGAGCACCGGGGGTGACTGGTTCGGTTGGCAGGAATCGGAAGAGCAGCGCCCAGAACAAAGCGATCCATCCGAGGAAAATGAGCCAACCCCCATAGGAATGCGCGATCAACATGTTCTGAAGGTCGGTCTCGGCGGTGTCGGTGTAATAGCCGACCAGGACGATGATCACCATGCGGAGGACATTCGCGACGTACGCAGTCAGCATTCCGAGCCCGAGGAGAAGCCAGACCCGCGGGGCCGGGCGCTGGAACTCGGTAAGCACGAAGGCTACGAAGGCCGAAGCAAAAATTCCAAAGGAGTAGATCCCAGAGCACGCCGTCGTAATGACGACGGTCACCTGAACTCCCAGATGTTGCGGCGTAAAGGTCAGGCCGGGAGCCGTCGCACCGGTGACCGGATGGATCGTGTTTGCGACACCGACGAGTCGCAGAACCGCACTGGTCTGAGGTGCAAGGGCGACCCACGAGTAGAAATCGACCGATCGTTCGAAGTCGGACTCCCAGGCTCGCGCGAGGAGCAAGGGCACGACGAGGATCGCGTTGAGGGCAATCACGAACGTGAGGACGAAATCCCGCTCCCGCGAGAATTGAGGCGGTACGAATCCGTAGATGATGAACACGCACGCTGCCAGTATGACAATCGTGTCTTCCGTCTGGAGAGCGGGCGACGCGGATAGTTTGAGGTTGTACAGCAGGTCCGCCGCGAGCATCATCACACCCACCATGGGAAAGAGGCGCACCAGCCTTCCGTTCCAGGTCGCGCGTCGAATCAGTTTGGAGGCCAAGGATGGCGGCGCCTCCGAGAGCCTCGTGCTGGCGGGCCACACAATTCCAACGAGCATCGCCACGCCCACGGCGACAAGAGGGATGCCGACCCACGCCAGAGAAGTCCGCTCCGGCTGATTGAGGACCAGGGCAAAGCCCGCGAAGGTCGTCACGAGGGCGACGAGGATCATCGTTCGCCGTCGGCGTTGCAACGCGGCGACCCAATGCATGATCTCCATGACGTTCGAGTTCGACGGAGCCTTCCGGAGCGTATAAGAAAGCTCGCCGCCGGTTATCGCGGTCGCAAGACGTCGGACGATTCATATATCCACATCCCATACGACGCGCCCGGGACCCCCATGAAGGTCGTCGGCGGCTCTGCCTCTGTCCCACTCGCTCGGGGGATCGCCCGCGAACTCGCTGTCGATTTCGTGGACGTCGCGTTCGAGAAGCACCCGGGTGGATTCCCCGACGGAGAGCGCTACGTGCGTCTGCTCGGCCCTGTCTCCGGCGAGCACGTCGTCCTCGTCCAGACGACCCATCCGAGCT
>Ga0209237_1000879_pt1 | contig 17455 bp, 17 predicted proteins | sample GraSoi013_1_40cm_2_FD_185820 | JGI IMG/M metagenome (GOLD analysis project Ga0209237, IMG submission 185820) | Grasslands soil microbial communities from the Angelo Coastal Reserve, California, USA - Sample 10_02_2013_1_40cm (SPAdes) (version 2) | ecosystem: Environmental > Terrestrial > Soil >... | reverse complement strand
CATCCCCAAGTTTGAAGGTATGAAACATCGAATTGTCACGGAAATCGCCCATCATCAGCCCTGATGTTGAATCTGGGAGGTTACCGCGAGAGCACCGCGAGATGACCGCTAGATTCGTTGGGCTAATCGCGTTTTTCGCCAAGCAATATAGGCCCGGATTATGCCCTGAATCGTCCGTCTCGCCCATTATGAGTGCCAGACAGCGGGTGTTCTAGAAAATAGGGGGTCTTAGCGACCGACCCTCGCGTCGCACGAGTGGCTCTTCCTGAATGCTCAAGCCGATATGTCGAGTGGAAAAGCAGTATTCTACTAGAAGTCTTCGTCTCCGCCAGGCGGCTTGAAGTCCTTTCCGCCGCCGGCACCCTTGTCAACGCCTTTAGATGCGATGACATCGTCGATTCTCAATATCATGGATGCCGCTTCTGATGCTGATTTGATCACTTGCTGCTTAACCCTGAGGGGTTCGAGAACGTTCAGTTTTCGCATGTCCTTCACATCACCGGAGAAGACGTCGATCCCGAACCATGGACTTCCCGCTCGCTCGTGCTTTGACCGCAGCTCTACGAGAACGTCAATGGGGTCGAACCCAGCGTTCTCTGCCAGGGTAGTCGGTACTGCCTCAAGGGATTCTGCGAAGGCTTCTATAGCGAGTTGTTCTCTGCCTCCCACTTTTACGGCGTACTCTCGAAGTCTCTTGGCAAGTTCCGCCTCAGGCGCCCCGCCGCCAGCAACTATCTTGCCGTCTTCCAAAGCGTTTCTCACAACGCATAGCGCGTCGTGCAGCGATCTGTCCGCTTCGTCGACAACATGTTCTGTTCCGCCGCGTATGACTATGGTGACCGCCTTCGGGTTCTTAGCGTCGCGAATGTATAGGAGCTTGTCGTCGCCGATCTTGACCTCCTCTACGGACTTAGCCTCTCCCAAAGAGTCCTTCGCGAGATCCTTGACACTAGCAACGACTCTTGCGCCTGTAGCCTTAGACAGTTTCTCGATGTCGCCGCTGCTGACGTTCTTGACCGCGCCGATTCCCTTCTTGGCCAGATAGTGCAGCGCCACATCGTCTATGCCCTTCTCACTGAAGACAATGTTAGCTCCAGTCTTTTCGATCTGGGAGACCATGTCCACCAGCATTTTCTCTTCCTCCTCGATGAACAGGTGCATCTGGTCAGGGTTGTTGATGTTGATCTTGGCATCGAACTCGGTCTTTTCTACTTCGATCTTGGCGTTGAGGAGAGCGACTCGTGCACCAGTTATCGTCTTAGGCATTTGCGCATGCGCAAGTTCTTTGTCGATAACGATACCTTTGACGAGTTCGGTTTCTTCCAGACTCTTGCCGTGCTTTTTCAGGATTTTGATCAGGTCGATATCTGCTTTGATCTTGCCGTCAACTTTCTCGATAATCTGCTTGACGGCCTTTACCGAGATATCTGCGAAGTGTTCTTTCGCGACAGCGATGCCCTTGCTGTACATGGATGTTGTCGCGACCTGTCGCAGAATAACATCATCTTTCTCAGCGATAGGGATCGACAGTTTGTCAAGGATCTCGATCGCTTTCTCCGCAGCTTTCTTGTAACCATCAACAATGACAGTCGGATGGACATCCTTGTCCAAGAGCTTCTCGGCCTTATCGAGAAGTTCACCGGATAAGAGGACGGCAGTCGTAGTTCCGTCGCCAACCTCGTTATCCTGGGTCTTGGATACTTCAACCAGCATCTTCGCGGCCGGATGCTGGACGTCTAGCTCTTTCATAATTGTGGCGCCATCGTTGGTAATTGTCACGTCGCCGATGGAGCTGACGAGCATCTTGTCCATTCCTCGGGGTCCGAGGGTCGAGCGGACTGTTTCTGCCACAACTTTTGCGGCAGTTATGTTATTTCTCTGAGCTTCCTTACCAGTTGATCGTCCTGTTCCTTCCTTTAGGATAAGTACAGGTACACTTTGGGTTCCTTGTGCAGACATTCTTTCATACCTTTGTTGAATTGGAATTCGAAAGCAAGGGGAGAACGGGATTTCTTAAGGTTTACCTGCTACACGAACCAAACTGGGGATTGTAGAGGCCAGAATTGAGACTTAGGCCATGTCGGTAGGAGTTTGCTGGTCCAAGGCTGCTGGGGAAGAGAACGTCTTCCAGAGACTTGGCTGTCTTCTAGAACTTGAATGGTTCAAGGCGAGTATCACTCTCTTCTTTCAAGAGGCCAGCTTGAAGGTACCTTATGGCTTCATCGGAGAACCCGATGGCGTACTTGCTAGAATACGGTCTTCGGAGAGTCGAAACTGAGAGGCCTGAGCTTGCGAATGACTCTAGGTATCTAGAGCTGAAGGAGCAATTGCTTCGAGATGCCGAAGGGCATTTCCGGGAGATACAGGCCACCTATGCGACCATTCTGAAGACCCAATGCCATTGCGGAGGCCAATTGGAGCCGGTGGACCACGAATTCGGGAAGTCAGGCGGAACCATCTATGACAGCGTTATTGCGAAGTGCAAATCGTGTGGCGAGGCGCAGGCCTTCCAGTTTCCAAAGGAGGGATTCATCTCGGAGGCTCGATCGGCGATGGCTTTGAGGGACTATCTTCAAGCAACGTACGGTATAGACTACGCGGGCGCTGTCAGAAGTGATCTTCAAAGTCGCGCCGTAAAGCACTGAGGCGTCAGTTCAACTGGGACCGTCTACGTGCCAATGGTTTTCTCGTACATTTTCCTGAAAGTCCAACGAACAGCGTTCTTTATCTCGCTCAGACGGGTCTCGTCACCGTAATTCTTGACGTGCAACTGTTTCAGTAGGTTGCCTTGTTGGTCGAGATCGAAAGATAGAACTCGGTCTGGAGATAATCCACCCTTCCGGACTGCTTCCTCATCTTTCTTCTGCATTGGTTCAAGCACTTTTCCTAAGAGGAAAGGCCTGAAGGGTGGAGTGTTAGTGTCGAATTTCATTCCTTCACCGGGCACGACGCGGAGGTTTGGGCCATCAACATGCATGTCTGCTAGTACTACTCCGCTGATGGTTCTAATGCTCTGCGGAGGGGCTTCCTGTTTCTTTGCGGTTTCCGCGAGTGTTTTCGGGACCTCGACTCTTCGATAGCTTCGCTCCGTGAGTAGGAGATCAATTACTTCGAGGAAGGATCGTAGGGTTCTGATTTCTTCCTCATCTTCTACAACTTTCTTTTCGAGGTAGGCTTTCAGCTCTGCGAGTTTCTTCGTCGATCGTTCTCTCAGCTCTGACATATCGTTCCATTGTTGCTCGTATTGGGATTCTTAAATAATCCGAGGCCTTGTCAAACGTTGAGTTTTGCGGGGGTCTAGGGATGCGGCCAGTCGTCACGGTAAGGGAAGTTCTCCAAGGGACCTTTGATGCAAAGCAGGTTCTTGTCCGCGGATGGCTGCAGAACAAGCGCACCGGCGGCGGGATAATTTTCCTTCTACTGCGCGATGGCTCAGGGGTTATCCAGTGTACGTTACGAAAAGGCAAGGTCAACCGCAAGACTTTCGAGGAGTTTCAGTCGGCTCGGATAGAGTCGAGTGTTGAGTTGCAGGGAGAGGTGAAACCTGATCCTCGGGCTCCTGGCGGGAGAGAAGTCCAGGTGGATGAGGGGCGAGTCGTGCATCCGGCTCTTGAGGAGTTTCCTATTGCAAAGCAGTTCCATGGTCCCGAGTTTCTATTGGACAAGCGTCACCTGTTTGTCCGGAGTGACAAGATGCGCTCGATTCTCAGGGTGCGGGCCGTGGTTCTCTCTGCGGTTCGCGAATGGTTCGACGGGCACGGCTTTGCGGAGGTTCATGTTCCAAGCCTTACCTCGGCTGCCGTGGAGGGTGGTGCGACTTTGTTCGAGGTGAAGTATTTCGATCAGAAGGCGTACTTGACGCAGAGCTGGCAGTTGTATGCTGAGGCGTTGATTGCGAGCGTTGGCAGCATCTATACTGTTGCTCCGTCTTTCAGGGCGGAGAAGTCGCGGACTAGGAGGCATTTGACCGAGTACTGGCACGTGGAGGCTGAGGCGCCGTGGTGTGACCTGAATTGTATCATCGGAGTAGAGGAGCAGCTGTTGAGCCACATCGTGGCGACGCTAGTGGAAAAATGCAAGACCGAGCTAGCTCTGTTCGAGCGGAACCTGGAGGAGCTAGCGAGGGTAAAGCCACCGTTCGAAAGAGTCACCTACGATCAAGCGTTCAAGATCATCGGGGAAGAGAAGTCCGGGATAAAATGGGGTGACGATCTCGGATACGAGCAAGAGAAGCTTTTGACCGCGAAGTATGATAGGCCTTTCTTTGTCACTCATTACCCAAAGAAGGCGAAGTCGTTCTATCACATGCCAGATCCCTCGAACCCTGAAGTTACGTTGTCTGTGGACTGTTTGGCTCCAGAAGGCTATGGAGAGATTACGGGTGGCGGGCAGAGGATAGAGGATTATGATGATCTGCTGGCGAGGATTCGGGAAGAGGGATTAGACCCGAAAAGCTACGAGTGGTACTTGGATCTGAGAAAGTTTGGCAGCGTCACCCATTCAGGTTTTGGACTCGGTTTGGAAAGGGTTGTTTCTTGGATCTGCAAACTCGACCATATTCGAGATGCGATAGCGTTTCCACGTTTGATCAACCGAATATACCCATAATGTTGGGATGGAGAAACCGCGGTTTTGGGTCGAGAGAAACCAAGACTTTCACCGGGGTCCGAAAGGGCCACTCATACGACGCGAGGGTCGGTCGCTAAGACCCCCTATTTTCTAGAACACCCTGCTGACTGGGGGTGATAATGGGCGAGTCAGGCGGTTCAGGGCCCAGTTCACGCCTTGACGGGAGCGGAAAAAGACGGGAAATCTACAGCGATCTCCGAACGATTCACGAGGCGAGATAGGGGCGTGGTCCCAGATCAGCGATCAGGGCTCATTCTGGGTTATTCTTCCTCACTCTTGTCCAAGGCGCTAGGGTCCTCTTGTCCGAGCGCCCGTTTCTGAGGCTTCGGATGCTATCTTCTGCGCAAGTTCCACGCTTTCTCTTCGCTGTGCCTGGTTGGTCTGGGCGCCGATATGACACGTTGCCACTGTAACACCATTGGGGAGGGATATCATCGCTTTCTCCCACTCATCGACGGGTGGTTCGAGGTGGAAAACATCGAGCCCAGCGCCCGCCAGCTGGCCTTGCCGAAGCAGTTGCAGTAGGCTCGGCCCGTCGACGATGTCCCCTCTCGAAGTATTGATCAAGTAGGAGCCTTGCCTCATCATTGCAAGCCGTTTACCGTTCAGAAGATGGTGGGTCTGAGGACTGTATGGAACGTGGATCGTGACAATCTCGGACCTTCGCAGAAGATCTTCGATGGATTCGGTGAACTCATAGCTGAGTCCCGGCACACCGCGGGGCTTGACGACATCGTAGCCAAGAACCTCTGCCTGAAAACCCACTGTGAGGATCCTTGACACTTCATTCCCGATCCGGCCTGCGCGTCCGATGACCCCTACCCGTTTTCCTTGCAACTCATCACCCATCAACTGGCTCTTGATCCAGCGACCCGCCTTCATCTCGCGGTCTGCTAAGGGAATCTTCCGCAACAACGACAAAATCAGACCAATGGTTAGCTCTGCCACACTGGTCGAGGGCGCACCTGGAGTATTCCAGACTTGTATTCCTGCGGCTTTTGCTGCTTCGACATCTATGTTGTCGAGGCCTACTCCAGCTCTCCCGATGATCCTTAGTTTTCTTGCCGCCTTGATAATGCCGGCATCGAGCTTTGTTCTGCCGCGCACAATTGCGACCTCGTAATTCGGAATCGATTCTACGAGCTTGGCCTTGTCGATGCCGGCTTGATCGTCGACTTGGAAGCCCGCTGTCCGGAGAATCGCCAATCCATCCGGGTGAATAGGGTCACAAACGAGAACTCGCATGTACCTAGTTCTCCACTGTCGTAATCGGACGTGACTTTGCTGCTTGGGGAGTTTGGAGTTTCCGCAACAATGCTTGGGCCGCTATCGTCACGGGGTCCCACACCGGTGCGAGTGGAGGTGAGTAGCAAGTCTCAATCTGCTCGAACTCCTCGACGCTCAACCCTAAGTGTCCTGCCATAGACGCGAGATTGGCTCTCAAAGTGGCGCCTTCCTCGCCTACGAGCTGAGCCCCTAATAATCGACCATCCTTAGGGTCCGCGAGAAGCTTGACGGTCAGGTCTTTACCACCAGGGTAATACGGGAGTCTTGTAGACCCCGTCACCCTGACAGATACAGGGCGCATGCCCAATTTTTCCGAAACTGTTGTGGTAGGTCCAAAAGACGCTACCTCCAGTCCGAATAATTTGACAGTCGTTACGCCCGTTGACCCAGGATACTTTGCGTTACCCCCTGCCGCATTGATCCCTGCGACTAGCGCTTGTCTAACAGCTGTCGTAGCAAGCTGAAAGAATACGTGTCGACGAGTTATCCGGTCATACGTTTCTATGCAGTCTCCCGCCGCATACACGTTCGCCCCAGAAGTCGCCATCCGCTCGTCCGTCTTGATTCCGCCTGACTCCCCAAGAACAATCCCCGCTTCCTTTGCCAACTCGGTGTTGGGCTTCACCCTCACGGCGACTATGACTGCGTCGACGGGGTGCACCTCTCCGGAAATCCGGATTCCGGAAACCCAGCCGTCTCGACCCACAATCTCCTCAAGGGTCGAATTGAGGTGGTACTCAACGCCATGTTCCTCTGCCCGTGCCCTGATCATCGAGGCCATGTCCGGGTCGAGTATCGCGGGTAGAATCTCTGGGACGATTTCTGCCTCGAGAACCGCTATGCCGCGTTGAAGTAGTGCTTCGGCCATTTCTGAACCTGTCAGTCCTGCTCCTACGATTGCGACTCGTTTCGCGTTGTTCCCAACGAGATGGTTGGTCAGTCTTTCAACGTCATTCATTGTTCGGATCGTGAACACTCCCTTGAGATCGGACCCTGGGACTGGTACAGTGCTTGGTCGCGCTCCGGTCGTAAGAACCAGTGTATCGTAACCTAGAGTCTCAGTCGAGTTGTCCTTAGCCATGGTGGCCTCTACGCTTCGCTTCTCTGTATTGATCCTCGTGGCTTTCAAGCCTAGACGGAGGTCTATCCGGTTCATTTGTTCATAGAACGCCTCGTCATATCCTATCAATGCCTCAAGGCTCGGCACGACATGACTGAACGCATAGGGAAGGCCGCACCGAGAGTATTCGGGAAGCTCCTCGTCGCCTAGTAGAACGATCTTTGCGGTTCTGTCTGTTTTTCGCGCTTGAAACGCCGCAGTTGTGCCAGAGACTCCGCATCCGATGATCACAATGCGCCTTGGCATGAGGCTGCACCGTATCCGTCGTCCGATAATGGTTTCTCTGACAAGTTGAACGTAGATTGGGAGCAGAGATTAGTTTAAAGTGGGGAAGAGGGAATTTTGAGCCCAGAGAATCCTTGAAGGCTAACATGAACAATTTTCTGAGAGACGGGAAAGGGATGCTGCTCGCATATGACCAGGGTTTCGAACATGGGCCCTCGGCTGACTTTAACGACAAGAACATCGATCCAAACTACATTCTTGACATTGCGACAAAAGGAGACTTCACCGGACTCGTTCTCCACAAAGGCATCGCCGAAAAATACGACACCGGAAAAATCCCGCTCATCGTAAAACTCAACGGAAAGACCAGCCTGCCCAAGGGTGAACCGGTCTCGACTCAAGTTTGTAGTGTGGAAGAAGCCGTCAGTCTGGGAGCGAAGGGTGTGGGTTACACCATCTATCTTGGTAGCGCTCATGAGAGCCTGATGCTTCAAGAGTTCGGCGAGATTCAGGAAGAAGCTCATGATGACGGGATTCCCGCCATCGCCTGGATCTATCCGAGAGGCGAGGCTGTGAAGAACGACACTAGCCCGGAAATAGTATCGTACGCTGCCAGAGCTGGCTTAGAAGTCGGGGCGGACGCGGTCAAGATAAAGTACTCTGGGTCGCCTGAGACGTTTAGTTGGGCCGTCAAGGCTGCTGGACTGATCAAGGTTTTCATGTCCGGTGGGCCCAAGGCTCCAACTGACGAAACCTTTCTCAGCCAAGTTAAGGGAGCGTTGGACGGAGGAGCCGCGGGCCTAGCGGTCGGGCGAAACGTTTGGCAGCACCAAGAACCGCTCAAGATGGCGTCGGCTCTGCGGGAGATTATATTCAACGGCCGCGAAGTCGATAAGGCATTACAGCTTGTCGTCGCGCAATGAGAAAGTAAGGTCCACCCATGGCCGCACGGAAACTCCGGGAACTTCTTGAGACTGAGGACCGAAGTCTCAGCAAGCTTGTGGACCTTCTCGCCGAACTGAGCCTAAGGATAGTTCGAGAGATTCCGAGAACGCTGGGAATGACCGAGGGTGTGAACATTTACGGGGATCAACAGACCGAGCTTGACGTCTGGTCTAATGGGCTTCTTACCAAGAGGCTACTTAGAAGCGGTCTGGTTAGACAGGTGGCTTCCGAAGAGATGGAGAAGGCGATGAACTCTGATCATGGCGAGTACACTGTTGTCCTCGATCCTCTGGACGGGTCCTCGAACATCAAGACGAACAATCTTATGGGCACAATTATCGGAATCTACCATGACAAGGCGTTGCCTGCGACAGGCCGTGACCTCTTGTCAGCGCTCTATTTTCTCTACGGACCGTACGTTGAAGCGGTCGTAGGAATAAGAAACGGCGTCTATCTCGCCGCCCCGGCAGGGAGGGGCACCGGAGCATCCAAGTTCGTCTCAAGCGGAGAGCCTCATCGTCTGCCGCAGAAAGGCTCGGTCTACGGGATTGGGGGCTCACGGGACAAATGGACACCGAAGGTTCGTGGATTTGCTGAGAGGCTTGAGAAGATGAAATTGAAGTTCCGATACGGGGGATCGTTTGTCGGTGACTACAATCAAGTATTATGCAGCGGCGGGTTCTTCGCCTATCCGGACCTGATCGACGCACCGGATGGAAAATACCGATTACAGTTCGAATCAAATCCAATCGGGTACATCACTGAGAGGGCTGGAGGAAAGGCGAGCACAGGGAAAGGGAACATTCTAGACGTTGAACCCCTGAGTATCTCACAACGGGTCCCGACGTACTTGGGAAACAAGGAACTAGTTTCTGAGTTTGAGGAATTCTCCGGGCCGACAAATGGCCCTTCCAAGGAAAAATAGGGGTTGAGCCAAGTCAAATCGATTCGAACCCCGCTGATACTTGTTAATTTCAAGACCTATATCGAGGCCACAGGCAAGAGGGGCGTTGAACTCGCAAAAATCGCTGATAAGGTCTCGAGAGATAGCGGAGTGACCATCGCTGTTGCACCGCAGTTCACTGACCTGAAGACCGTCACCGAGGCTGTCGAAATACCCGTTTTTAGCCAACACATCGACCCAGTCAAGCCCGGAGCCTACACGGGCCATATCTTGGCCGAGGCAGTCAAGGCCGCAGGCGCCTCAGCAACAATCCTGAACCACTCTGAGAAACGAATCAAGATCTCCGAGATCGAAGAAGCGCTTTCTCTTGCAAGAGTCTCCGATTTGGCGACTCTTGTCTGCACTGACACTCCTGGAGTCAGCGCGGCGGTGGCGTCGCTAAACCCGGACATGATCGCTATAGAACCTCCAGACCTGATAGGAACAGGGGTGGCAGTTTCGAAGGCTCGGCCGGAACTGATAACCAACGCGATCAAACGGATCCGGTCCGTCAACAGCTCCGTTGACATCCTATGTGGGGCTGGAGTCAGCACTGCAGAGGATGTCGGAAAGGCCCTTGAACTCGGAACCCGGGGAGTACTGGTTTCAAGTAGTGTCGTGAAAGGACCGAGTCCGAGTCAACTATTGGAGAACATGACCGACGAAATCCTAAGGTCGAAGTAAGAGTTTTCCATGGTCAGTGGCTAAATAGCACCGAAGAAAACTCAACACTGGTTGCTACTCCTATGGCGTCAATCAAGGGAACCTTAGGCCTTCGAGTCCTAGCCTACGGATCAGTCCTCTCAACCTACGTGTTGATCGTTATTGGCGGTTATGTCGTCTTTAGCGGTTCTGGAGTGGCTTGCGGCAGTTCCGGCCCCGATTCATGGCCACTGTGCAACGGAAAAGTGATCCCGGTGCTCTCAGGACCAGTCTTGGTGGAATGGACCCACCGGTTGTTCACGCTTGTAGTGGGACTATTCGTACTTGGTACGACCGTAGTCAGCTGGACACGATATAGAGAGGAAAAGAGAATACTCCAGTTATCGACCGCCAGTTTCCTCATTCTCCTCGGCCAGATCTTGCTGGGGATGGTGACTGTCAAGACCGATCTTGACCCTCTAGTGAGTACGGCTCATCTCGCGGTGGCCTCTGCGTTATTTTCCGCGGTCATACTGAACGCGATTACGGTAAGAAGGCTCAGCGTTTCGTACCATTTGCTTCCCAGATAGTTGGCTGTCCTCATTCGTTATAGTCAGTGCATAACGCTTTAAAAACGACTGGCCGAAACGAGAAAAATCCAGAGACATAGAAGATGGCGGTCTCCAACACTCAAGTAATCTTCGACAATCTATACGGCATTTTCACGGATCTCGCCATTGTTGTTGGAGTAATCGTTTTCGCGCTAATGGCATACCTGATAATCAGATACCGCGAGAAGAAGTCTTCAAGCGATCCTGAAGATACGCCTCGGCTCGGACGCATTCCTACTTCACGAGGCCATGGTCGAAACGTGGTGATCACTGTAACTCTTTCGTTATTCCTCTTAGCCGTTTTGATCATAACATCATTTGCGGCTGTGGACACTCTTTTTCCAAATACTCCCCCGAACGCTACTTGGTGTTATGGCATTCCGGCCTACAATCAGACTCAGGTCGCGGGACAAAGCTGCCCACGACTCGACGTCACTGGCCACCAGTTCTACTGGGTTTTCAGATATCCGGGTGATCGTACATACACCAATTTCTTCAGGGTGCCGGTTGACACGACTATCGTTCTCGACGTTACTAGCGCCGATGTTTTCCATGATTTCGGAATCATACAATTCAAGATCAAAACAGATGCTATCAAGGGACGAACCAACACCATCTGGTTCATCCCGTACGCTACCGGTAACTACACCATCCAATGCTTTGAGTTATGCGGGACCGGACACGTCGGAATGATCGCAACTCTAGACGTGATGCCTGTTGCAGACTTCCAACTCTGGTATAACAGTACAAAGTGAACATATGAGCCAGGATATCTTTCCACCCAGAGTCAGGAGGTGGCTGTTCACAACCAACCATAAGGAGGTTGGAATCCTATACCTTGTTACAGCCCTCTTCTTCTTCGTCGCGGCTGGACTATTAGCTCTCACCATGCGGACACAGCTGTCAGTTCCGGACAACCACGTGCTGAGCGAGACCCTGTACAATCAGTTCGTTACAGTGCATGGCCTTCTGATGATATTTTGGGTTCTCTCTCCCTTCGCGTTCGGCTTCGCCAACTACATCATTCCACTACAAATTGGAGCTCGGGACCTTGCCTTCCCAAGGCTCAACGCGATGAGCTATTGGTTCTACCTATTCAGCGGTGTCGCAATCATAATGAGTTTTATCTTCGGTGCTCCGGATCTTGGCTGGACGCTCTATTCTCCTCAGACCTCGATTCAATTTTCTCCATCAATTGGACTCAACGTTGGAGCGGCCGCTCTCATCCTGATTACGGTTTCAATAACAATGAGCTCGGTGAACTTTCTCGTGACCATTTTCAAGATGCGAGCGCCCGGCATGAAGCTGAGGAACATGCCGGTTTTCCCGTGGGCGATTCTGGTGACGATCTTCATGATGCTCTACGCGTTTCCATCGTTCCTCGCAGCAGTTCTATTGCTGTACGTCGACCGGGCGTTCGGAACCTTCTATTTCTCATCCATACAGGGCGGGGCCCTACTCTGGGACAATGTCTTCTGGTTTTTCGGGCATCCTGAAGTGTACATCGTCCTGTTTCCCGCTATCGGCCTTATCGCCGATGTTATTCCGACGTTCGCTCGAAGGCCTCTCTATGGCAGCAAGTATGTCATAGGTTCGATGATAGCCGCAGCGATCATTAGTTTCATCGTCTGGGGTCATCACATGTTTGTAACGGGAATCGGGTTGACGTCAACCAAGCTCTATACTGTCACAACGATCGCCGTTTCGCTGCCATTTGATGTGATGGTAATTGCGATGATCGAGACGCTGATAAAAGCAAGGGTCAAGCTCAAGGCGGCCGCGCTCTTTGCGCTTGGAGCTATCGCCCTCTTTGTGATTGGCGGGATAACGGGAGTATACCTTGCCTCTGTGGCTCTTGATCATGCGTTAAGAGGCACGTATTTCGTCGTTGCTCACTTCCACTACATCATGGTTGGAGGAAGCATCATGGGGCTGATCGCTGGATTGTATTATTGGTTTCCGAAATTTACCGGAAGAATGTACAATGAAACCGTTGCCAAGATCCACTTCGGCGTTTCATTTATCGGATTTAACATTCTCTACTTTCCGATGTTTCTCTTGCTGGATATGCCGAGGAGAATCCAGACATACGCCCCTGACACGGGATGGGGACCGCTAAACTCCCTTGCTACTCTCGGGGGTTTTATCTTCGGTGGTGCCCAAATACTTCTCTTTCTAAATCTCTTCCTCAGCCAGAGGAGAGGGCCGCCTTCGGGGCCGAATCCGTGGGATGGCTGGACCCTGGAGTGGTCCCTTCCTTCTCCCGTTCCCGCGCACGACTTCGATACGATCCCAACGATCGCTGAGGACGGAACGTACCGATTCGGAAACGGCTCAAACTACCCTAACGGTTCGGCCCATATTGATGATTCGAAAGTTGGAAACGGCCTCGCATATTCGCATCTAGAAGGAATGAGCCCATGGCCCATAGTCATGGCATTCGCTGCATTCCTCTTTTTCCTCGGACTGAGCATTGGACAGCCAAGCAGTCCGAACCCGGTTAGCTACAAACCCTTCTGGCCACTTATCGCCGATGGGGCGATACTAGGGGTAATCTCGCTGTATGGCTACAGCCGCGAGAGATTTTCTGTGCATGAGGAAAGCCACGTGGAAAGCTGGCCGTTCCGGGAGGTTCCGAACGTCAAGCTGGGAATCTGGACCTTTCTGGGAGCTGAGGTCATATTCTTTGGAGTTCTCATTGGCGCATACTTTTTCGTGAGAACCAACTCCGCGACTTGGCCGGCAGTTGGCGAACTCTTCTCCATCCGAAACGGTTTCGCCATGACTCTCGTTCTTTTGACTAGTAGTCTTACCGCAATAATGGCCCTGGCATCTGCGAAGATAGGTTCTCGCAACGGTTTGATTGCCGGATTACTCGGCACACTCGGACTCGGTGCTTCATTCCTCTACATCAAGGCGACCGAGTGGATCGAACTAGGGACGCATGGGGTCTTCTCAGTTGCCAACGGCCTCCCCGCAACCTCATACTTCATCACCACAGGCACCCACGGTGTGCACGTTGTCGCCGGTATGTGTATGACTGTGTATCTTTTAGCCAACACCGTCAGAGGGCGTTACACGAACGGCGACTATCACGCGATAGAACACTTCGGATTGTATTGGCACTTCGTCGACATCGTGTGGGTATTCCTCTTTCCACTTTTCTATCTAATCTAGGTGATCAAACTGAACACAACATACCTCTACCTTCTCGTGTTCGCGATACTAGTGGGTGGGACTGACATCGAATTCAACCTAGCAACCCTCCAAGCAACAATACCCTACAACTACTACGTGAGCATCCTGCTCGGACTGGCTGGAATGAAGGCGATACTTATCGCAATGTTCTACCAACATCTCAAGTACGAACCAAGATCCTTGTCCTCCTGGGTCATCATCGGACTTGTCATCGCATCTCTGTTGATGAGCCTCAGTTTCCTACAGCTCCATGGGCACTAAGAGTGAATAATAGGTAACTAGGAGGAGACGGATTCACGGTCTCTTCGAGAAAATCTCTCCCCCTTGGCCTCGCTCTTATCGCGCTAGGGCTCGCGGCTCTTCCGAGCGCTATCGCGACAGTTTACACGAACAGTGGGGCTTCGCCAGGAATATTGGAGCTGATGGTGTATTCATGTTTCGCTATTTTGTTGACCGGTACGGTCCTGGCCTTTTCGGGTATGCTGAATCTCATCGACTCTTCCTCTAAGAGTCGGGAAGGGCGGTCAACAAGTTCTTGGCTAGCTAAGCTCAGATTCATCACCCGTGATCGATCCTCGAGGAACCTCAGATTAGTTTCTGGAATAACTTATGGAATCCTCTTATCGATTCTCTCAGGCATTCTAGTCTTTCAACCCGCGCAAAGTTTCTCCGCTTTGTACCATGTCGCGATTCCATCAACTACCTTTGCGGTTTGCTGCGGGTCCATAGGTCAGATGCCTCAGCTAGTTGTGTATCTCTCCAATAATGTTGGCATCGTGGTGACTCCACTTGGACTAATCTCGCTGTTCGCAGTATCTTGGCTGGTTGCGATCAATGCAAGCGCCGCAGCGCTGGCCGTCAGAACCAGAATCGTGAGAGGAAATGGAACGCTGCTTACTACTGTGGGCAGTTTCTTGGGAATTTTTTCCGTATGTCCTTCGTGTGCGCAAGGGCTCTTGGCGGCGGTCCTTGGAGGATCAGGAGTCGTAGTCGTTACTTTACTTGCACCCTATCAAACCTACTTCATAGCTGCGTCTATTCCGATGCTAGTCATTTCGCCTCTTTGGACTGCAAAGAGTCTCTCAAGAATTTCAACCATGAATTGCGAATTGTCGACCGGATCGTTGGCCACGGCGTAGCGAGGACAGCAGATTAAGCAGTCACTGAAGAGGATAGAGAAAAGGAGCCCAAAAAAATGCGGCCTATCGATACCTTGGAAGGAGGTTTTACTGGATGACTATCGCGCCATGCATCGAGGTTGGGTGGACCCGGCAAAAGTAATAGTAGGTTCCCTTTGCGGTCAAGGCAACCGAATTGCTGGAGGAGCCTTGAGTTGGGGTGTAGACGTCGAAGCCTGAAAGTGATCCATTACTTTGAGGACAAGTGTAGCTGTATTTCCCAGCATTTGTCGAGTCGCAACTCGTGGCAGAGTGTGGTAGCGCTCCCGTGTTGGTCCAATATACACTGCCACCAGAGGTAATGGTTGTACTGTTGCTTCCACTTGCGTCCTTGAACCCGCAGACGGGAGGATTCGCAGGACTGCATCCATTGTCAAAGATCGTTATTTTGGTTCCAGTCGGCCCGCCCCCGCCCGTGTTCAAGAGTTCGTAGGCTCCGACACCGACGACTACCAGCACGATGATAACAATGGCTATCAAGATCATACTCCTGCTCTTTGGCTTCGCTGTTGGGGCTTCCATGGGTTTTGGTGTAGTTTCCATTTTTTCACTTGAGCGACTGTGGTCTCGCCGCTTTTGGTATAAAGGTTGTTTCAGGTATCTACATACCGATAAGCAAGGACAGAATCTGTATGGTTGCAACCGATTAAATATGGGTGTGGACACCCGCTATCTGAAAATCCTGACAAGATGATGGTTGAATGAGCGTCTTTCCTCCGGTCTTCAAGAGTTGGCGCGGTCCGATTCAGGAAAAGATTGACAATACTCTTGAGACGAATTTCGATCGAGAAGAGGCGAATCAGATTATCAAGTACATGTTCAAGACCGGGGGGAAACGTTGCCGGCCCCTGCTTGTCATTCTTTCGACGAAGGCATTTGGAGGAGACCCTAACGAAGCGCTGGACGCGGCAGCAGCCCTTGAGATTATCCACGCTGCTACCCTTGTTTTCGATGATCTTATCGATAAGGATCAGGTTCGGAGGGGTGCTCCGACGATTCATATGGCGTTCAGCAACGAGAAAGCCTTGACCTCGGGGCTATTCCTTGCATCCAAAGGTGTCCAGCTCTTGTCGAACTACAAGAACCAGGAGGTTATGAGAATGATCGGCTCGTCCTTGGTGGATGTCAGTAGGGGAGAACTTCTAGACATTATTTCCGACTTGAACGCGAGCGTAAACGAGTGTATCGCGATTGCTGATTTGAAAACAGCCTCCTTGTTCGGAAGTGCCGCAGGTATCGGAGCGGCAATTGCCGGAGTAGATGGAAAGGATCTTGTCAGCATGCAGAAATTCGGAAGGTCAGGCGGAATGGCTTTCCAGATTCAAGATGACGTTCTAGACTTCCACAACGGTTCCGGGGAACAACTGTTGAAAGGACCGAACATTGTCACGTCTCACTGTCTTCATGAGGCGCCTCGTCCCAACCATAACTCGGACGTGTTGAACTCGAACAACAATCACAGCAACAGAGAGGTCCTTCAGCTTCTGAAAAGAACCGGTTCACTGGAATTTGCTCGGAAGCGCGCGAGAAATTATGCACTTGAGGCAAAGGCGTCATTGAGGAAGATAAAACGGCTGAGAAACCGCAAGATTCTCGAAGAATACGCCGATTATCTATGGAAGAGGAAGGAATAGGGGCAAAATTACTCTCTAACTCAAACGTTTATAATAGCTCAACTCCCGGTGGCTCGAAGATCGAGCACGGGTCCAAGAAATGGTCGCACAGGGAATCCCGGAGATCGGAGCATACATCGCGTTTCTCTTCGTCTCGACCGTCGCTCTCGTTATCGTTCTCAGGCTTTTCATCACCCCCAAGGATCCTCGACCTACTCCTGAAAAGAAGAAGCCATTCGAATCAGGCCAGATCGCTGTCGGCCCCGGCCGGACTCGATTCATCATCCAGTACTACCCCTACCTTCTGATGTTCGTCGTCTACGATGTCGTCGCCATGTTCCTTTTCGCGTGGGGTTTGAACCTGAGGGCTCTTGGCGCCTCAGGGTCCGTCCCAGTGCTTGTCTTCATCGTTGTCCTCCTGATCCCTCTTGGCTACGCGCTCCACCTTGCTAACCACCGGGAGAACTGGTAGGAGTCTGCACAGGGCTTGGCACCGGTTCTTGGGCCGTTACAGCCTCTATTGGACATGCTCACAAGCCCGCTCTTTCTTCAAATAGTACTCTTCCCGGGCCTCACATCAATCGCGATAATCGGTGCGCTCCTCGGATGGTTAGAGCGTAAAGTCACCGCGCGCGTGCAGCTCCGTATTGGACCCCTCTATGCAAGCCCTGCCGGCGGGATTCTTCAGATGTTTGCGGACCTGATCAAGCTCGCGTTCAAAGAGCTTATCGTTCCAGAGAATTCCGATGCCTTCTTTTTCATAATGGCTCCAACGACAGGCCTTGTCCTCGGCGCGGCCCTTGTTGGACTCATCCCGTTTGCACCGGGACTTCAAATCGCGAACATCGAAGTCGGACTCCCCGCCTTCCTGGCCATCATCACTCTGTCTCCCACTCTCATCTTGCTTGCAGGATGGAGTGCTAACAGCAAGTTCCCATTCATCGGAGGACTACGAGCTCTCTTTCAGCAGACGGCGTATGAGATTCCGCTCTGGCTGTCCGCCCTCGGGGTGATCATGATGGCAGGAACCATGAACCTAGCTCAGATTGTAGCCGCTCAATCCA
>Ga0209237_1000874_pt1 | contig 17488 bp, 20 predicted proteins | sample GraSoi013_1_40cm_2_FD_185820 | JGI IMG/M metagenome (GOLD analysis project Ga0209237, IMG submission 185820) | Grasslands soil microbial communities from the Angelo Coastal Reserve, California, USA - Sample 10_02_2013_1_40cm (SPAdes) (version 2) | ecosystem: Environmental > Terrestrial > Soil >... | reverse complement strand
CGCGGGTAGCGCGTGCCCAAGGACATCCTCGTCGTCGAGGACGAGCCCGACATCCGGCGGCTCGTCGTGCTCCACCTGGAGCGCGAGGGCTTCCGGTGCCGGACCGCATCGAACGGCGCCGACGCCCTCCGCGAGGCGACGCGCGCCGTCCCCGACCTCGTCGTGCTCGACCTGATGCTGCCGGCGATCGACGGGCTCGAGGTGTGCCGGCGTCTCCGGAGTGACGCGGGAACGGCCGGCGTGCCGATCATCATGCTGACGGCGAAGTCGGCGGAGGTCGATCGCGTGGTCGGGCTCGAGGTCGGCGCCGACGACTACGTCGTCAAGCCGTTCTCCCCGTCGGAGCTGGTCGCGCGGGTACGCGCCGTCCTGCGCCGCGCCCGGCCCGCTCCCGCGGCTCGCGTGCTGTCGGCGGGACCGCTCGCACTGGACCCGGCGCGCCACATCGTGACGCTCCACGGCCGGCCGCTCGACCTCACGCCGAAGGAGTTCGACCTCCTCGCGGCGCTGCTCGAGGCCGCCGGCCGCGTCCTCTCCCGCGAGCACCTCCTCAACAGCGTGTGGGGCTACGCGCGCGCGGACGAGATCGAATCGCGCACGGTCGACGTACACATTCGGAGGCTCCGCGCCAAGCTCGGCGACGTCGGGAGCCGGATCACCACGGTCAAATCGGTCGGCTACCGCTTCGAGCCAGAGTGAGTAGAGACATGGGGAACGGAGCCGGGTCGCAGAGTGGAATGAGAGGCGAGTGGGGGGACGGAGCCGGGTTGCGCCGTGTCTCAGGCCACCCACCAACCGCACTGGCCCCGGGGACCCCGTTACAGTGAGCGTGCTCCGGGCCGGCCTCCACTTCCTCCGGCGCCGCATCGCGCTGAAGCTGACGCTGACCCTCGTGGGCTTCGTCGCCGTCACGCTGCTGGCGGCCGGCGTCTACCTGAACCGCGCGCTCGAGGCCTTCGCCGTGGACACGCTCGAGGCCCGCCTGGCGTCCACCGGCCGGCTGCTCCACGACGACGCGCGCGCGCTCGTCGCGCGGGGCGCACCGGCGCCGGCGGTCAGGGCGTGGGCCGTGCGCGTCGCGCAGCCGTCCGGCGCGCGCGTCACCGTGATCGCCCTCGACGGCCGCGTGCTCGGGGACTCGGAGATCGCCGTCGCGGACCTTCCGCGCGTCGAGAACCACGCCGGGCGGCCCGAGGTGCGCGCGGCCCTGGCGGGACGGAGGGGGCGCGACCTCAGGACGAGCGCGACGATCGACGTGCCGCTGCTCTACGTCGCGCTCCCCATCGACGACGGCAGGAGGGTGATCGGCGTCCTCCGCCTGGCCCTGCCGCTCGCGGTGGTGACCGCCTCCTATGCGACGATCCACCGGGTCATGCTGGCGGGCGGGCTGCTGGCCCTCGCCGTGGCGTGCGGCATCGGCCTCTTCGTCGCCCGGCGGGTGACGAAGCCGGTCGTGGAGATGCAGGCGATCGCCCGCCGGATGAGCGAGGGCGACTTCGCCCTGCGCGCCCCCGTGCGCTCCCCGGACGAGATCGGCTCGCTCGGTCGCGCCCTCAACGCGATGGCGGCGCGCCTCCGGGAGAAGCTCCAGGACCTCGAGCAGGAGCAGGCGAAGGCGACCGCGATCCTCGACGGCATGGTCGAGGGCGTCATCGCCGTCGACCACCGCGACACGATCCTCTTCATGAACGAGCGGGCGCGCGCGATCTTCGGGCTCGGCGCGGTCCGGGGCGAGCGGAAGCCGTTCCTCGAGGTCATCCGGAACGCGGACCTCCACGCGATCTTCCGCGAGAGCCGCGCGGCGGGCGAGGGAGCCGTGTCGCGCCACGAGCTGCGCCTGGCGAGCCCGCTCGAGCGCCGGCTGCAGGTGAACGCCCTTCCGCTCCGTCTCGCCGCGGACGAGGTCGGGGTCGTCATGGTGCTCCACGACATCACCGAGCTGCGCCGGCTCGAGCAGGTCCGCACGGAGTTCGTCGCCAACGTCTCGCACGAGCTCCGGACGCCGCTGACCGCGATCCACGGCTACCTCGAGACGCTCCTCGCCGGCGCCCTGGAGGAGGGCGCGAACGCCCGGCGGTTCCTCCAGATCGTGTTCCGGCACACCGAGCGCCTCGGCCGCTTGCTGGACGATCTGACCGACCTTTCGAACATCGAGCTCGGCCGGGTGTCGCTGACACTCGCGCCGACACGGCTCGACGAGGTCGTCGAGTCGGTGCTGGCGATCATCGGCCCGAAGGCGGAGAGCGGCCGCGTGCGGCTCGGTCGCGAGCTGCCGTCGGGGCTGCCGCCGGTGCTCGCCGATCGCGATCGCCTGGCCCAGATCCTGATCAACCTCGTGGACAACGCCGTGAAGTACACCGCCGAGGGCGGGCGCGTGATGGTCGGCGCGCGCGCCGTGGAGGGCGGGCGAGTCGAGGTGAGCGTCGCCGACACCGGCGTCGGGATCCCGCCCGCGGACCTGCCGCGGATTACCGAGCGGTTCTACCGGGCGGACAAGGCGCGCTCGCGAGAGCTCGGCGGGACGGGGCTCGGGCTCGCGATCGTCAAGCACCTGGTGCTCGCCCACGGCGGCGAGCTCGCGATCGAGAGCGAGCCGGAGCAGGGCACGACGGTCCGCTTCACGCTCCCGGCCGGCGGGACGATCGCCTAGCAGGTTCGAGGGTCGGCATGGGCGCATCGAGCCTCCGCCTGCGTTTACCCAGGATTTACCCCGCCGTCACCGTCCCGTAACCCCTGCGCCCGACACTGTCGCGCGATGAGTGTCGCGCGGGAGGTCACGCCGATGATGACGAATGGCCGCCGGGGCGCCGAGGCCGCGGTGACTCCGCCGCGTCTCGGACGGGTGCTGCTGCTGGAGGACGAGAAGGACGTGGCGGAGCTGATCCGCTACAACCTCGCCAAGGAGGGCTACGGTGTCCTCTTGACGACGAACGGCCCCGACGCGCTCAGGCTGGCGCGCGAGGCCCACCCCGACGTGGTCCTCCTCGACATCCTGGTGCCGCAGCTCAACGGCTGGGAGGTCTGCCGCCGCCTCAAGGAGGACCCGGACCTGGCAGGGATTCCGGTGATGATGGTGACGGGCCGGGTGGAGGAGGGGGACAAGGTCCTGGGCTTCGAGCTGGGAGCCGACGACTACGTGACCAAGCCGTTCTCCCCTAGGGAGCTGATCGCGCGCATCCGCGCGGTCACGCGTCGCGGCAGGCAGTCGGCCTCGGCGGAGAGGAAGAGCCACCTGAAGGCCGGAGATCTCGAGATCGACCGCTTTCGCTTCGAGGTTCGGATGCGCAGCAAGGTCGTCGACGTGACGCCCAAGGAGTTCGAGCTCCTCGCCACGCTCGCCGGCACGCCCGGACGCGTGTTCGGGCGCGAGGAGCTGCTCGACATCGTCTGGGGCCGCGACGGCTTCGTCGAGCCCCGGACCGTGGACGTCCACCTGGCGCGGCTCCGCCGCAAGTTCAGCGCGGCGAAACTCCAGGAGCCGGGCATCGAGACCGTCCGTGGCGTCGGCTACCGGTTCCGAGAGCCGAAATCGTAGCGGATTTGTAACACGACGCTAACCCGGTCGAAACACGCCCGGGAGACGATGACACCGACACCACAAGGAGGAATGGGATGAACCGATGGCTCGCGGGCTTGCTCTGCTCCCTCCTCGCCGTGCTTGGCTCGGGCGCGGAGCCGGCGGCCGCGCAGATGTTGATGAACGGCGCCGGCGCCACGTTCCCGTATCCGATCTACTCGAAGTGGTTCGACGAGTACGCCAAGGTGGACCCGAGCGTCCGCTTCAACTATCAGTCCATCGGCAGCGGCGGCGGGATCCGACAGATCACCGCGCGCACCGTGGACTTCGGCGCCTCTGACGGCCCGATGAACGACGACCAGCTCAGGAAGGCGCCCGGCGACCTCCTCCACGTCCCGACGGTCCTCGGCGCCGTCGTGGTGACGTACAACCTCCCGGGTCACCCGAAGCTCCGTTTCACCCCCGACGTTCTGGCCGACATCTTCCTCGGCAAGATCACCAAGTGGAACGACGCGAGGATCGCCGCCGCGAACCCGGGCGCGTCCCTGCCCGACCAGGCGATCCTGGTCGTCCACCGCTCCGACGGCAGCGGCACCACCTACATCTGGGTCGATTACCTCGCGAAGGTCAGCAAGGCGTGGGACGCGAAGGTCGGCCGTGGAACCTCCGTCAGCTGGCCAGTGGGGCTCGGCGGCAAGGGGAACGAGGGCGTGGCCGGTCAGATCAAGAGCACGCCCGGGGCGCTCGGCTACGTCGAGCTGGCCTACGCCATCAAGAACGCGCTCCCCGCGGCAGCGGTTCGCAATGCCGCGGGAAGGTTCGTCGAGCCGAGCATCGAGACGACGACGGCCGCGGCGGCCGGCGTCGCGAAGAACATGCCCGCCGACTTCCGCGTCTCGCTCACGAACGCGCCCGGCGACAACGCGTACCCGATCGCCAGCTTCACGTGGCTCCTGGTCTACCGGGACCAGCCCGACGAGACGAAGGGGAAGGCGCTGGTGAAGTTCCTCTGGTGGATGATCCACGACGGCCAGAAGTACACGACGGACCTCCTCTACGCGCCGCTCCCGCCCCAGGTCGTGAAGCAGATCGAGGCGAGGCTCGGAGAGATCACCTACCAGGGCAAGCCGCTGCTGGCGGCACGCTAGCGGGATGCTCGCGGGGGTGGCGCGGGGCGACCGGCTGTTCCGAGGATTGGCCCGCGGCGCCGCCCTCGCGCTGATCCTCCTCTTCGCCGCGATGGTCGTCGAGATGGCCCGTGCCGCGACGCCGTCGTTCAGGGCGTTCGGCTGGCGCTTCCTCGTGACCTCGACGTGGGATCCGGTCGCCGAGAATTTTGGGGCGCTGCCGTTCGTCTACGGCACGCTCGTCTCGTCGCTCATCGCGCTGGTGATCGCCGTGCCCCTGGGCCTCGGCGCGTCGATCTTCCTGGCCGAGCTGGCACCCGCCCCGATCCGGGCCCCGATCGCGTTCCTGGTCGAGCTGGTCGCCGCGGTGCCGAGCGTCGTGTTCGGCCTGTGGGGTGTCTTCGTCCTCGCGCCGTGGCTCCGGACCTGGGTGCAGCCGGCGCTCGGGGCCACCCTCGGCTTCGTGCCGCTCTTCCAGGGGCCGCCATACGGCGTCGGCATGCTCGCCGCCGGCATCATCCTCGCGATCATGGTTGTGCCGTTCGTCACCGCGATCAGCCGGGAAGTGATCCTGGCCGTGCCGAACGCCCAGCGGGAGGCGGCGCTCGGGCTCGGCGCCACGCGCTGGGAGACGACCCGGATCGCCGTCCTCCGCTACGGCCGGTCCGGGCTGATCGGCGCCGTGCTCCTCGGTCTCGGGCGCGCGCTCGGCGAGACGATGGCGGTGACGATGGTGATCGGCAACCGCGCCGAGATCGCCGTGTCGTTGTTCGCCCCGGGCTACACGATGGCGAGCGTCATCGCCAACGAGTTCACCGAGGCGACGTCCGACCTGTACCTGGGCGCCCTCATCGAGGTCGGGCTGCTCCTGTTCGCCGTCACCGTGGCCGTGAACGCCCTCGCGCGTGTCCTCGTCTGGAGCGTCGGTGGCGCGGTCCGGGAGGTGCGCGAGTGACGGCGCGCCGCCGCAGGTGGGTCAACGTCGTGATGGCCGCGCTGACCGCGCTGGCCGCGCTCGGCACGATCCTGCCGCTGCTGTTCATCTTCGGCTTCCTCGTCTACCAGGGAGCCTCGGCGATCAACCTCGACTTCTTCACCCGCCTGCCGAAACCCGTAGGCGAGCCAGGCGGCGGGATGGCGAACGCGATCGCCGGGAGCCTGATCCTGATCGCCCTCGCCTCGGCGCTCGGCCTGCCCCTCGGGATCCTGGGCGGCGTGTACCTCGCCGAGTCGCGGGAGCGGCGGTTGCCGTGGCTGATCCGCTTCGTCGCGGACGTACTGAACGGCGTCCCCTCGATCGTCATCGGGATCTTCGCGTACACGGTCGTCGTCCTTTCCATGCGGCGCTTCTCGGCGCTGGCGGGCGGCGTCGCGCTGGCGGTGATCATGCTCCCGATCGTGCTCCGCACGACGGAGGAGATGATGCGGCTCGTCCCCGCCTCGCTCCGCGAGGCGGCGCTAGCGCTCGGCCTGCCGGAATGGAAGGTCATCGTGCGCGTGGTGCTCCCGACGGCGCGCGCGGGGATCATCACGGGCGTGATGGTGGCGATCGCCCGCGTGGCGGGGGAGACGGCGCCGCTGCTCTTCACGGCCTTCGGCAACCGCTTCTGGCACCAGCGCCTCGATCAGCCGATCGCCGCGCTGCCGCTCCAGATCTTCGCCTACGCGATCTCGCCCTTCGACGACTGGCACCGCCAGGCCTGGGCGGGGGCCTTGGTGCTGATCACGCTGGTCTTCCTGGTCAGCCTCGCGGCGCGGATCGCGACGCGCGGCCGTTACAGCGCGGTGAGGTGAGGGCGTGGCGGACGGGACCCGCGTCAAGGACCTCCACGCCTGGTTTGGCGACGTCCACGTGCTGCACGGCATCGGGCTCGCGATCGCGCCCAAGGCGGTCACGGCGATCATCGGGCCGTCGGGCTGCGGGAAGTCCACGTTCATCCGGTGCCTCAACCGTATGCACGAGGTCGTGCCGGGTGCTCGGGTGAGCGGCACCGTGCTCGTGGAGGGCGAGGACCTCTACGCGCCGGGGGTCGATCCGGTCGAGGTGCGCCGCAAGATCGGGATGGTCTTCCAGAAGGCGAACCCGTTCCCGACCATGTCCGTCTTCGACAACGTCGCCGCGGGGCTCCGGCTGGCGGGGGTGCGCAACCGGGCCGTGCTGAACGACGCCGTCGAGCGCGCGCTCACGCACGCGGCGCTCTGGGACGAGGTGAAGGACCGGCTCGACCGGCCGGGGTCGAGCCTCTCCGGCGGCCAGCAGCAGCGCCTCTGCATCGCCCGGGCGCTGGCCGTGGGGCCCGAGGTGCTCCTGATGGACGAACCGTGCTCGGCGCTCGATCCCATCGCGACGGCGAAGATCGAGGAGCTGATCCTCGAGCTCCGCAAGGACCTGACGATCGTGATCGTCACGCACAACATGCAGCAGGCCGCCCGGGTCTCGGAGGCGACCGGCTTCTTCCTTCTCGGGGAGTTGGTGGAGTTCGGGGTGACCCGCGCGCTCTTCACCAACCCGCGCGACACGCGGACCGAAGATTACATCACCGGGCGGTTCGGGTAGGATCGGAGGCGTCATGCCGCGACACTTCCACGAAGAGCTGGACGCGCTCAAGCAGACGCTGCTGGCGATGGGCGGGCTGGTCGAGGACCAGATCCGCCGGGTCATGCGCGCCCTGATCGATCGGGACGGCGACCTCGCCCAGGAGGTCATCGAGCGCGACCGGCAGGTGAACGCCTACGACGTCGAGATCGACGAGAAGTGCGTGGAGCTGCTGGCGCTCCACCAGCCGACCGCGGGCGACCTCCGCTTCCTCACGACGACGCTGAAGATCGTCACGGACCTCGAGCGGATCGGCGACCAGGCGGTGAACATCGCCCAGCGCGCCCTCGAGCTGAACCGCGAGCCCCAGCTCAAGCCGTACGTGGACCTGCCGCGGATGGCCGAGCGAGCCCAGCGGATGGTCAAAGAGAGCCTCGACGCCTTCGTGAGCCGGGACACCGAGCTGGCGCGCCGGGTCTGCGGCGAGGACGCGGACGTGGACGCGCTGAAGGAGCAGGTCTTCCGGGAGCTCCTGACGTTCATGATGGAGGACCCCCGCACCATCCCGCGCGCGATCCGGCTCATCCTGATCTCGCGCTTCCTCGAGCGCGTGGCCGACCACGCGACGAACATCGCCGAGATGGTCATCTACATGGTCGAGTCCAAGATGGTGAGGCACACGCTCGCCTGAGCGCGTCCCGAGGCACCGCGCTGCGGCTCGACGGCGACCGTGCGACGAGTCGCGTCCTCGGCGCATCTAAAGAATGAGGAGACCCGTCTGCCTATGAGCGCAGCAGTGACCCGGCACTATCTCGTCGCCTGTGATTTCGACCAGACCTTGAGCTTCAACGACTCCGGCAGGGTGCTGAGCGAGCTGCTCGGCGTGTCAGCCTTTGAGCACAAGGTCGCGGGGCTCGCCGAGATCCACCTCGTGCAGCAGGGCGCCGAGCTCGCCTACCTGCTCCGCCACGACCCTGAGTTCCGCCGTGTGCGTCAGGAGCATCTGGTCCAAGCGGGCCAACGGGTGCGCCTGAAGAAGGACATCAAGCACTTTGTCGAGTTCCTGGAGCGCGGCGCCGAGGGGGTCCGCTTTTCGTTCTTCGTGGTCTCCGCGGCGCCGAAAGCCGTCGTTCAGGCCGCGCTCGAGGGTATTGTTCCCCCGGGCCACATTTACGGGACGGAGTTCGACTACGACCCGTCCTCGGGCGAGATCTGCGCGATCGCGAAGGCTCCGGCCGGCTATGGCAAGGTGGCAATCGTCGAGGAGCTCGAGGCCACACTCCAGACCAGTCCGCATCGCACGATCTACGTCGGCGACGGCAACTCGGACGTCCACGTCATGCTGCGCGTCAACAATCGCGGAGGCTTCACCATCGCGGTCTCGGAGGCGAAGTACATCGCGCGGATCGCCAAACGGACGGTCGTGAGCGACAACGCGCTGAGCGTCCTGGTGCCCATCCTCGAGGACGTCATGGGCTGGGACGCCGTCCGCATCCGGGAGCTGTTCGAGTCGTACGGGCTGGTCGTCCAGGAGTGGGACAAGGCGCGCACGGACTGGGTGACCATCCGCGAGGACTCCACGGGCTGAGGCGAGGGGCGGATGGGCGACCCACGGCTCGCGCGAGCTGTGTTAGCCTTGCTCCATGTCGCTGGCCGACCCCGGGCTTGACGCGGATGCGATCGAGGAGCTCTACGCGCGCGGGGTCACCGACGGCCTGCCCGTGGTGCCGCCGACCCGTGGGCGCGTCGAGCGCACGATCGCCGCGTCGGGCCGCGGGCCCGACGAGCTGATCGGGCTCGTCCCGCCGAACTACGGCCGCGCCACCGTCGAGAAGATCGCGGTCAACGCCGTCATGGCCGGCTGCCGGCCCGAGTATCTGCCCGTCGTGCTCGCCGCCGTGGAGGCGGTGTGCGACGACGCGTTCGATCTCCACGGCGTCTCGGCGACGACGAACGCCCCCGCCCCGCTCGTGATCGTCAACGGCCCCCTCCGCGGCGAGCTCGACATCAACTGCGGCGCTGGCGTCTTCGGCTCCGGCTGGCGCGCCAACGCGACCATCGGACGCGCGCTCCGGCTCGTCTGCGTGAACGTCGGCGGCGCCCGGCCGGGCGAGGTCAGCATGTCCACGCTCGCTCACCCGGGCCGCTACACTTACTGCATCGGCGAGCGCGAGGAGGCGAGTCCCTGGGAGTCGCTCGCCGTCGAACACGGGTTCGCCCCGGGGGACTCGACGGTCGCCGTCCTCGCCGCCGACGCGCCCCTCGGCGTCTACGATCAGCGGTCCCGGACGCCGGAGGACCTGCTGGCGACGCTCGCGGCGAGCCTGGCCGTCGTCGCCCACCACAAGATGACGCACTGGGGGGACACGCTGCTCGTCCTCTCGCCCGAGCACGTGAGGATCCCGGGTGACGCGGGCTGGACGAAGGCCGAGGTTCGCCGCTGGCTCTGGGAGCGGCTCCAGCGCCCGGTCCGCGAGTTGCTCCCGGGCCGGGACGGGGGCGAGGGGCTCCCCGAGCACGTGCTCCGGAAATTCCCCGACCCCGCGCGCGACGACTCGCCGATCGCGAAATTCCGGTCGCCCGACAACATCAAGATCCTCGTGGCCGGTGGGACGGCGGGCCGGTTCTCGGCCATCGTCCCCGGCTGGACCTTCTCGAAGGGCTCGGCGCTCGTGTTTCGGCCCATTCGCACGCCGTAATCGGGAGGAAGACCCATGAGCGAGTATCTGGACCCGACCGCGCCGGTCGCCGTGCCACGGAAGACCGCGCGCCGCCCGTCGAGCCTCGACGGCCTGGTCGTCACGCTGCTCGACATCTCGAAGGCGAAGGGCGACCACCTCCTCGACCGGATCGAGGAGCTCCTGCGCGAGCGCGCGCGCCCGAAGGCGATCGTGAGGAAGAAGAAGCCGACCTTTGCGCGCCCGGCGCCCGAGCCCCTGCGCGCGGAGATCGTCGGCGGGACCGGCGTCCTGATCGAGGCGCTCGCCGACTGAGGGTCGTGCACCACGTGCAGTGTGCACGACGGCGTGTTCTTCGAGGACCACGGTATCCCGACCGCGACGGTGGTCTCGACCGAGTTCGTCCGCGCGGCCCGCGCCCAGGCCGAGGCGCTCGGAGCGCACGACTATCGGACGGTCGTCGTCCCGCACCCGATCCAGCCGCTGACGCGTGACGAAGTGAGGGCGCTGGCCGACAAGGCGTTCGACGAGATCGTGAGGAGGCTCACGGCGTGACGACCACGGACAAACGCTGGTACCTGTTCGACGTCAATCCCTCCACGCCGCCGGCCTTCGAGGTGGCGTCGGGCGAGGCGTTCACCCTCGAGGTGCGCGGGGCATTGTCAGACATCGCAGACATCAGCACGGTCCCGACGCCGTTCACGCCGGCGTGCGACGGCCACCCGCTCGCGCCCATCGCCGGACCCGTGCGCATTCGCGGCGCCCGGCCCGGCGACGCCGTCGTCGTCGACCTGCTCGAGATCACGCCGCACGGCGAGGGCAAGACGGCGATCCTCCGAGACTTCGGCGTGCTCCGGCGGGAGTTCGGGGAGCCGTGGGCGCTCGCGTGTCCCGTGAAGGACGGCCGCGCCTGGTTCGGCGGCCGCATCCCGATCGCGCTCAACCCGAATCTGGGAACGGTCTCCACGATGCCGACGGAGGGCTACAAGCCCGCGTACGCCGGGCCCTACGGCGGGGACTTCGACCAGAAGGACGTGCGCGCCGGGAGCCGCGTCCACCTGCCGGTGATGGTGGACGGCGCGCTGCTGTTCTTCGCCGACCCGCACGCCGCGATCAGCGACGGGATCATCACGGGCACGGGCGTCGAGTGCGACGCCACGGTCCGCGCCCGCGTGGAGCTCGAGAAGGGACGGAAGCTCGACCGCCCGATCCTCGAGGTGGACGACACCGTGCAGGTCCTCGGCTTCGGCCCGACGGTCGAGCTCGCCACCGAGGACGCCGCGCGTGGCGCCGTCGAATGGTTCGTCGGGCGCACGGGCATGGACCGCCGCGAGGCGTACATGCTGCTCTCGATCGTCGGCGAGCTGCGGATCGGCACCTCGCCGCGCCCCGTCATGGCGGCGCGGCTCATCATCCCGCGGTACGTGATCGACGCCGCGGCCCGGGCGTGAGCCCCATGCTGGTCGGCGCCTTCGCGTGCGCGCACACGCCCCAGCTCCTGGCCCGACCCGAGACCGAGGACCGCGAGCTCGTGCTGCGCGTGCACGCCGCGTTCGCGCGGGTCAAGCGGCGGCTCGAGGCGCTCCGGCCGGACGCGATCGCCATGATCGCGGGGGACCACATCGAGGCGTTCTTCCTGAGCGCGGTGCCCGCGCTCGCCGTCTACGTGGGGACGGAGTGCGCGGGGACGTTCGGGCGCTACCGGTACCGGTTCCCGATCCACGAGCCGCTCGCCCGCGCCCTCGTCGAGGCGGGGATCGAGCGGGGGTTCGATCTCGTCTACACGCAGGACGCGCCGCTCGACTACGCCTTCTACGTGCCGCTCCACTTCACGATGCCGGAGCCGTCCGTCCCCCTCGTCCCACTCCACGTCAACGTCTACCTGCCGCCCCAGCCGACGCCCAAGCGCTGCTACGAGTGGGGACGGGCCCTCGGCGAGATTCTGGGATCGCGCTCGGAGCGGGTGGTCCTCATGGCCTCGGGCGGCATGTCCCACTTCCCGGGGACGGACCGCTACGCGTCGCCGGAGTTCGACTACGACCGGCGGCTGCTGGACCTCTTGAGCGCGGGGCGGAGCCGAGAGCTGGCCGGGGTCACGGCCGAGGAGCTGGACCGTGCCGGCAACATCGAGCTGCGGACGTGGATCACGTTGCTCGGCGCGGTCGGCGACGCGAAGGCCGACGTCTACTGCTACGAGCCGTCGTGGCATCACGGCAACGCGGTCGTGGAGTGGCCGCTGGCGATAACCTAGATGGTCCACTACCGGTTCCCGCCCGCCTCGGCCTATCGCCTGAACCGCTGCCTCTTCGCGCTGAAGTCGGACGACGCGTTTCGCTCGCGGTTCCGGGCGGACGCGCGCGCGGCGATGCGCGAGATGGAGCTCGACGACGCGGATGCGGCGGCGCTCCTCCGCGGCGAGCGCGACGCGCTCGTCGCGCGGGGCGCGCATCCCTACCTCGTCTTCATGGCGGACCTCAGGCTCCGGATGGAGCGGGAGGCGGTGACGTTCGAGTACTTCTAGCCCGGACCCGGCTTGGGGTCCCGCGAGGAGGACACCCGTGGCGACGACCCTGACCGAGAGCGACGTGGTCAAGATGATCTCGAGCCTCAGCAACTGGGGCCGCTGGGGCAACGACGACGAGCTGGGGACGATCAACCTCATCACGCCGGAGAAGCGGAAGCGCGCGGCGGCGCTCGTGAAGGACGGCGTCCCGGTGAGCTGCGCGCGGCCGATCGCGACCAACGCGATCGGCGCCGACACGACGTTCCAACCCCTGCGCTTCATGGTCGACTCGGGCGAGGGGCGCGATCACGACTCGCCCGCGCGACTCCTGGAGCGGCGCGGCGCCTCCGAGTTCATCGGCATGGTCTTCCACGGCTACACGATCACCCACGTCGACACGCCGGCGCACTATTTCTGGCAGGGGAAGATCTACAACGGGCGCTCGGCCAACCTGATCACCTCGCGCGAGGGCGCGCGCGTCGAGTCGGTGGACCTGCTGCGCGACGGCGTCGTGAGCCGTGGCGTGCTCCTCGACGTCGCGGCGCTCCGGGGACGCTGGCTCGGGTCGGGCGAGGGCGTGATGCCGGAGGACCTCGAGGCCGCGGAGCGGGCGCAGAACCTTCGCGTCGAGGCGGGCGACATTCTGCTGATCCGGACCGGGTATTACGCGCGGCGGCTCGCCGAGGGACCGCGCCATCCCCTGAAGGACGGCTCGCCTGCGACGCACGTCGCGTGCATGCCGTGGCTCCGCGAGCGTGACGTCGCCATGCTCGGCAGCGACACCCACAACGACGTGAGTCCCGCCACCCATCCCGGTCTCGGCAACGTCGTGCACATCGTCGGGCTCGTCGGTCTGGGGCTCTGGCTCATCGACAACGCCAACCTCGAGGAGCTGGCGAAGGCGTGCGCGGCGCGGCGACGGTGGGAGTTCATGCTGACGATCGCGCCGCTCAGGCTCGAGGGCGTGACCGGCTCGCCCGTGAACCCGATCGCGCTCTTCTGACCGGCCGCGGTACAGTTCACGCGATGCCACCGACGAACCGGTCGGCGGCCTGAGCGTCCAGCCTAGGAGAACTTCGGCAGCACCTTCGTGCCGAGGAGACGGATCGAGCGCAGCACTTGTTCCTGGCCCATGCCGGGCCACTGCAGGCGGAAGATCAGCGTCGTCACGCCCAGCCGATCGCGGTAGCGGGCGATCTCGTCCGCGACCCGGGCCGGGTCGCCGATCAGGAAGCGGTCGCGCGCCAGCTCCGCGAAGCTCGCGTCGAAGCTCTCGCCGGCCGGGAGCGCCTTGTCCTGCTCCCAGCGGCGGTACGCGCGGTACTTGGCGTCGAGGAACGCCGCGGCTTCCGCGAGCGCCGTGGACGACTCCGGCGCGACGTAGCACTCCTTGATGAGCGGCGTCTCGGTCGCCGCGGGGCGACGGAGCTCGGCTCGCGTCCGCCTGAAGAGGGCGAGCTGACGCTCGAGCGTCGGGAGCGTGGCGTGGGGGTTCATCAGCCAGGTGTCCCCGAGGCGCGCCGCGCGCCGGACGCCGGCGTCGGCGTTCGCCGCGAGCCAGACGGGTGGGCGCGGCTGCTGCAGCGGGCGCATCGAGATCCGCACCTCCCGCAGGCGGAAGTGCGTGCCGTGGTAGGTGACGGGCTCGCCGTTCCACAGCCGCTCGATCACCTCGAGGCCCTCCACCAGGCGGCCGACACGCTCCTTCGGATTCAGGCCCATCGCCTCGTTCTCGACGTCGCGATAGCCGAGGCCGACGCCGAAGACGAAGCGCCCCGCCGTGATCACGTCGAGCGTCGCGAGCTGCTCGGCGATCTCGACGGGATGGTGGAGCGGCAGGAGCAGGCACCCCGTCCCGAGCGTCATGCCGGGGGCCTCGGCGGCGACGCGGGCGAGCGTCGGGATCGGCTGGAAGTAGGTGAACGGGTCGGAGAGATAGTGCTGGCTCGCCCAGACCGAGGTGAACCCCACGGCACGCGCGAGCCGGACCTGCTCGACGTGCTCCTGGAAGCGGGCGGCTTGCGAGTCCTCCGGCAGGTGCTGGACCGAGAGCCCGATGCCGAACTTCATGCCCGCGGCTCCCGCGCCCCCACGGGGTCAGGCGAGCCCACGAACGAAGTCGCCGAGCTGGCGAAGGTTGCGGACCTCGAAGACACCGTCGCAGTAGGGCGCGTACGCGGCGACGATCGAGTCCGTCGTGTTCCACTCCCGCCGTCGCTCCGGATTCAACCAGTACACCCGGCGCGCGCGTTCCTTGATCGCGCGAAGGGCGTCGAGCCCCGGGCGGCGGTAGTTGTTGCGCGCATCGCCGGTCACGAGGACCGTGGTCCGCGGTCCCAGGGCGCCGCGTCCGTAGACGTCCCAGAACGTGCCGAACACGCTCCCGTAGTCGCTGTGGCCGTCCGCCCGCACGACGCTGGCGCGCGCCAGGAGGTGGCGGACGTCCAGGCGGTGCGCGCTCTCCTCGAGCAGCGCGGTCACCTCGTCGATCCCGTCGACGAACGCGAAGGACCGGATTCGCGGGAACTCGTCGCTCATCGCGTAGAGGAGCGACAGGGTGAACTGGGCGAATTCCGCGACCGAGCCGGAGACATCGCACAGCAGATAGAGATCCGGCTTGGACACTCGCGGATACCTGAAGGCGGGCTCGAGCGGCACGCCGCCAGCGGACAGCGAGCGGCGGATGGTCCGGCGCGCGTCGAGCCGGCCGTGCCGGCGGAGGCGGCGCCGGTGCGCGACCCGGGCGGCGAGCTTCCGTGCGAGCGGTCGGATCGCATTCCGCATCTCCCGGAGCTCGGTCGGGCTGGCGCCGAGGAAGTCGACGTCCTCGATCGGCGGCTCGGCGGCGGCGAATCCCTTGAGCTCGAGCAGGCGGTGGCGGATCTCGTCGGCGATCAACCGGCGGAACGCCTCGATGCGGTGGCGGTGCTCGTCCTGAAGCAGGCGGTCGCCGAGGCGCCGCGCGTCGGCGCCTGTCCCGCCCCCGTCGCGCATGGCCCGTTGCATGAGGTTGGACAGGTCGAGCTGCCGGAGGACCCGGTAGAGGTAGTACTGCACGGATCCGTCTCGCTGGACGTCGAGCCCCCCGAACCGCTGGACGGCCAGCGCGGCGATCGCCCGCAAGGCGCCCGCGTCGTTTCGTCGCAGCGCTTCGAGGAGAGCCGCGAGCAGATCCTCCGAGCCGCCTTCGCCGACGGCGGCCTCGGTGAGGTCGGCGGGGAGCGGGGGGGACAGCGTCGCAGGCGCGCCGGCCGGCCGGGACGCCTCGGCTCGGCGCGGGGCGAAGGAGATGTCGAACAGGGCCGCGAAGGGCGCGCGATGCTCCGCCCGCTTCACGAGCACGGCCGCGAGAGCCGCCTTGAGCTCGGCGCGGCTCCCCAGGTCGATGTGTCGAAGCGCGTGTGCGGCGTCGAGCGCCTCGACCATCGAGATCGGAATCGCCGCGTTTCGCAGACGATGGATGAACTCGATCAAGGCGGTCAGCATCGCGCCGCGCAGGTCCTCCAGGTTGGGGTAGAGTCTAACGCGTGAGCCGATTCAGGCCAACCGTCGCGCCCCCGGGCCGGCTCGCCCGTCTCAGCCTGGTTCTCGACACGCGAGACGCGCCGAGCCGGCTGCGCGAGGTGGCGAGGATGTGCGACCGCGCGGGGGTCGACGCCCTCTGGGTCGCCGACCGCGCTCCCCGGCTCGACGCGTGGACGGCCCTCGTCCTCGCGGCGCTCGACACGTCTCGGGCCAGGTTGGGGGCGATGCTGGAGCCGACGTTCAGGCCCCCGACGGTGCTGGCGGCGATGGCACGGACCCTCGATGCCGCGGCGGGAGGGCGCCTCGAGCTCGGCCTCGCGAGCGATCGCGTGGAAGGCACGGAGGAGTACGCCCGAGCCCTCCGCGACCTTCTCGCCGGAGGGCCGCCGCTGTCGATCGCGATCGCGGGACCGCGGGAGATCGGCGTGGCCGTGCGCTTGGCCGACGACGTCGTGATTCCGGCGTCCGCGCTCCGGGACGTCCGCGGACTGATCGGGGCGGTTCGCGCGGGCTGCGAGGCGGCGGGCCGGGATCCCGCCAGCCTCGGGATCGCCGTGGACGTCCTGGTGTCGATCGGGCGCACCTCCGCCGAGGCCCACGCCCGGGCGAGTCACGACCCGCGCTTCCACGACATCGGCCATCCCCCCACACGCGGGATCTTCGGCACGCTCGAGCAGTGCCAGGACCGCGCCATCGAGCTCGCGCACCTGGGCGTCACCGACCTCCGGTGCCTCCTGCCGAACACTCCCGACGTGCACGATGCGATCGCGCAGCTCACGGCCGTGGTGGTGGGCACGGTCGACGTGCTGACCCCGAACTCGCCCCGCTCGAAGGCGCCCGATCCGCCCGAGGGGTGGGGGGGCCGACCGGTCCGGCGCTGAGCCAACGACGGGATTTTTGTTATTGACATGAGCTCGCGGCAGTCCGTATATCGAGCATGCCCGACACCTGGCCGCGACGGGGAGGTTCTGCGATGACCAAGTACGTCACCCGCTTCGGATCGCTCGAGCACTACGCAAAGGGCGGCGTGGAGATCATCGACGACGATCCCAAGCGTTACACCTTCTCCAACATGTTCGAGGTGGCCGCGCGGTCGAAGCCCTACGAAAAGGTGGCGGTCGGGAAGAACATGCAGTACGTGCTCGAAGTCCTCAGGGCCGAGGGGACCTCTGAATGGCGCGCGGCCGCACACGACGAGTTCGCCCTCGTCATGGACGGCGAGGTCGAGGTCTGGCTGCTCAAGCTCGCCGATCCCTCGGTGGTTCCGCCGGGCAAGGAAGGGTCCATTCGCCTCCGCGCCGAGCCGACGGGGCGGAAGATGGGACTCGTCCGGGCCCGTCGTGGGCATCTGACGCTGCTCCCCGCGGGGGCCGCCTACCAGTTCCATGCCGATCGGCCCGGCGTGATTCTGCTGCAGACGATCGCCGGGGACGACACGCAGTATCGCTGGGCCGAGATCTGCCAGACGATGTGAGGGGCGTCGGGGCGCACGGCCGTCACGCCGCACGCACAGGGAGAGACGCGCGATGAGCGTCCAGACTCTTGACGTCAAGTCGAGTGGGCCGAACGAGCACGGGTATCGGAGCTTTTCCCTCGGGGAGG
>Ga0209237_1000872_pt1 | contig 17512 bp, 23 predicted proteins | sample GraSoi013_1_40cm_2_FD_185820 | JGI IMG/M metagenome (GOLD analysis project Ga0209237, IMG submission 185820) | Grasslands soil microbial communities from the Angelo Coastal Reserve, California, USA - Sample 10_02_2013_1_40cm (SPAdes) (version 2) | ecosystem: Environmental > Terrestrial > Soil >... | reverse complement strand
TCCTGAATTGAATGTCAAGATAGGGATGGATGAAGGCGAAAACGTGATTGTGCAGTACGGCCACGGCAAGAGCTCTCAGATAGACATACTTGGTTACTGTATGAACATCGCGGCCAAGATCACCTCGCTGACCGGACCGAACAGGATTTCGATCGGCGAAGATGTCTACAAGATGCTTCATCCCTCAATAATGGCGAAATTCAATGAAATGAAGCTCAACGCCGATGAATGGAAGTATACCGACAGGCAGACTGGCAAGCTCTACAAAGTATACACAATTCAGTAGAGATATTTCTCCTGTTTCTGTTTTTCAACAAGACGGGGAGATAAAATTTTCACAAAAACAAGGTGATGCTCCTACAGGATATTCTTCTAGCCGCTTGGAGTCTAACGGTAAGATTTTTGCTTTCTGCGCCTAGCACCGGGCCCGCCAAACTTCTTGGATTCCGTCTGCCTGCTGTCTCCGGATAGTAGGTGTCTGTCGTACTCGGTTATCTTTTTCCTCATGTCTTCGCGCACGCTTTTTGTGAACGGGTGTTCCTTCGGGTCCTTGCCGCCCTTTTCCTGTCCAGTCAAGGCCCGCGAGATCGCGACCGCGCTTGCAAAAGCTCTACCCATAAAGCCGCCGCCGTGCACCTGCACGTTAATATCGACCCTGTTGCGGTAGTCGCCAACCAGTGTAAGCGGAGTCAGCACCATCTCTTTTGCAATATCGGGCGTCATCAGCTCTGCCGGTGTGTTGTTTATCCTGACCTTGCCCGAGCCCTTTGCAATCGTGGCAACCGCCCTGCTTGACTTGCGTTGTCCTGGATAGAGTTCTACCTTACTCGTCATTGTCCTTTCCATCCTATCTGCTTGGCTACCTCGCCAACCGAAATATAGTATGCTTCTGGCTTTGTGATCTTGGAATCAGAAAACGACTCCGTCTTGGCACTTTTCATTTCGTCCGGCACCCCGATATATACCCTCAGGCGCTTGAACGCAGTGACGCCGCTTGACTTTCTTTTGGGCACCATCCCCCTTACCATCTTAGATAGCATCGTATCGGGTCTCCTTGGGTGGAACGGGCCATGAATCGGGTTTGTGACAGAATTAATTTCCAAGTGTTCCTTGTACAGTTCAATGGTCTTGTAGCGATTGCCTGACAACATCGCCTTCTCGGCGTTTACGATGGCAACTCTGTTGCCCTGAAGCAATAATTTTGAAACGTGCGAGCACATCCTGCCGGCTATGCAGTTTGTTGCGTCGACGACTATTGTCTTTTGCTGCTTTTGCACTATTTTTTGCTCAGCCAATTATTCGCACCCCTTTTCCATCCGGATGCTTCTTTATCAGATCTTCAAATGTCACAACCTTGCCGCCTGATTCAATTACTTTTTTGGCGGCGGTTTCAGATATTGAAAAAGCACAAACCGTTAGCTTGTGGCCGAGGTTGCCAGTTCCCAAGATCTTGCCGGGGATGACTACAACCTCACTTGCCTTGGTGACTTTGGCAAGCCTTCTCACGTTAATCTCGCGCCGGTTGGCCCTCGGGCCTGCCAGCTCTTCCTCTAGAGCTCGCCAGATCGGCGCTTTGTTTTTCTTGAAGGCGGAGCGAAGAGTCCAGATAGTGTTATCGATCATTGTATTGGCAAACATGCGTTATGTCCACTCGTAGTAAAAGCTCCCCAAATAAATGTACCTAGGCATTCTTTGGTACCTTAAGCGACGATACTAACTGCTTGAACGTCTTGACCTTTGACGCAAGACGTTCCGCAGCGACAGTCAATATCCCTTCAGCTGTCAGCGCGCCGTTCGACTCTATCATCAAAATGATCTCATCCTCGTCCTTTCCGTCCTTGACAACCGCAGCCGCAGTCGGCTGCCACTTGGCATGATCCTTGCCTGTGCCAAGCCTTGCGTACGCTTCAAATTTCAGTTTCTGGTTTGGCGCCAGAACAATTATGGGAATGTCTTTGCTGACTGGCTTGACCATTTCGTCTTCTGACACAAGCTCGCCTGATGTCACGATCAGGGTCTTTTCATTTGCCTCTGTGTCAAGCACAAGGAGCACTCTGCACTTGCTACAGCCAAGCGTGCTCTTGCAGTCGCATTCGTGGGGCATGACAAACCTGGCCGGGTCGGTGCGAAGTGGGATAAGCCCAAGCCTGTGGGCCACGGCCTCGTCGTGCATGACAGACGAATTTTCAAGAATGACAACATCATCAATCGCCAGCGTAGGGACTTCGCTTATCGCGAGCCTCCGGAGTGAATTCACGTACTGCCTTGGAGTATTGTTAAACCTTACAACTATCCTCTCATCGGATTTTTCGACAACTTCAACAGACGGAGAAGCCACTTGTGAAAGCATGCCAAAACGTCCTTAAAAATCTACCGAAACTTGGAAATTTTTGCATAGTATTTTGACACGCATATATATCCGGAAATGAACATGTCAATAAAATGACGGACAAATTCACCGTCGCGCGCCTCACTTTGGATGGCGACAAGTTCGAGCTACTGGTGAAGCCCGACCCGGCTCTGGAATACAAGCTTGGCAAGAGGGCAGATATTTCAGGCGTGCTCGTGTCAGACGAGATCTACTCTGATGCAAACAAAGGCTCAAGGACATCGAGCGAAAAAATGATGAAGCACTTCAAGACCACCGACGCTTCAGAGGTAGCTAAGCAGATACTCGCAAGGGGCGAGCTCAACCTTACGACGGACCAGCGCAGGAAGATGGTGGAGGAAAAGAAAAAGCAGATCCTCCAATTCATAAACAAGAGCTTTGTAGACCCCAAGACCCACCTTCCACACCCAATCATCAGAATAGAGGCGGCGATGGACGAGGCAAGGGTGATTATAGACCCGTTCAAAAAGGCAGACGATCAGATCAAGGCGGTTGTGGACGCGTTACGCAAGATACTTCCATTAAAGTCGGAGACGACCAAGCTCACCGTGACTGTGCCGCCACAGTTTGCGGCCCAGTCTTACAGCGTATTAAAGTCCACGGGCGACCTCAAAGGCGAAGAATGGCTCGCAGACGGCTCCCTTAGGGCGGTGCTTGAAATGAATGCCAGCCTCAAGGGCCAGTTCCTCGACAGGTTGGGCTCGGTCACGAAGGGCTCGGCACAGGTTAGGGAAGGCTAGATGTCTACACTTAAAATATAAGTCAGCTGTTACTACTCCCAAAAAGGAGAAAGAGAAAATGAAAAACGACGATGTATTTTCAGAAGGACCTTTTGCCCGAGTGGTGAGTCTTTGAGGCATGCACGATGTGAAGAGAAGGTATGTCATCCCCGGAGACAAGATTGTCGAGGGAAATTTTAGGCCATTGATGAATGTGATTAAAGCTGGCAACGCTCTTATTGCAACAAGAATTGGGATTGCAGAGACAGGACGGGATGGTGTCAAGGTCATTCCACTATCCGGCGTCTACATCCCGCGCGTCAACGACCTTGTGATTGGCAAGATTGTCGATCATTCGTCGCTGTCATGGGAGGTTGACATCAACTCGTGCTTCTCGGCGCACTTGCCCGCTCAAGACGTATTTGGAAGGGACTTTTCGCCAGCAAGGGATGACATGACCAAGCACTTTGCGGTAGGAGACATGATAACTGCCCGAATTATGGCGTTTGACAGGACACGTGATCCTATGCTTACAGTGCAGGACAGAGATCTTGGCAAGATCGCAAGGGGCGAAGCACTCAAGATATCTGCAACGCGAGTTCCGCGGTTAATAGGCAAGCGCGGCTCTATGATCCAGACGATAGAACAGGCTACCCAGACTCGCGTGCTGATAGGACAGAACGGGATCGTGGTTGTGACGGGCAGGACTCCAGAAGGAATAAAACTGGCAGTCAGGGCGATCAAGATGGTAGAAGAAGAAGCGCACACGGCAAACCTTACGCAGCGTATCAAAGTACTCTTGAACGTGCCGGACACTCCGCCACAGCAGGAAACATCGCGCGCTCCGGTTGGCGGTACTCCTAAATCGGAAGAAATTGAATCCACCATGGACGAGGTCGAAGAAGAATTGGAGGTTGATGAGAAATGACTCAAACAAGAAATTTGATTGACGCAAATGGAAAAAGGACAGATGGTCGAGGAATTGACGAGCTTCGCGAAGTAAAGATAACCGTAGGCTCTGTGAAAAATGCCGACGGCTCTGCATTCATTGAATTTGGCAAGAACAAGATACTGGCGGCCGTATACGGCCCGCGAGAAGTGCACCCGAAGCATATGGCGCAGTCAGACAGGTGCGTGCTCCGCTGCAGGTATCACATGTCGCCGTTCTCTACGGACACGCGCAAGAACCCCGCCCCTTCAAGAAGGGAAGTCGAGATCTCGAAAGTTATGCGCGAGTCGCTCGAGCCAGCACTAATGCTAGAGGACTACCCGCGGGCTGCAATCGATGTCTTTGTCGAAGTGCTGCAGTCTGATGGTGGCTCGCGGTGCGCAGGCATTGCGGCAGCAGCGGTGGCACTGGCAGACGCTGGCATCAACATGCGCGACCTGGTGGCTGCGTGCGCCGCAGGCAAGGTCGATGAAAAAATAGTTCTTGACATCAATGACACTGAAGACAAGGAGGGCGGCGCAGACATGCCAGTTGCATACATGCCACGCCTAGAGCAAGTGACTCTCTTGCAGCTGGATGGCAGGCTTTCGCCAGATCAATTCAACGAATGTATCGATAAGGCAATCCGCGGCTGCAAGATGGTCTACGAAATTCAAAAACAGGCGCTTATGCAAAAATACTTTGGTAGTGAAACTGAGCTGAAGGAGGAAGTACAATGAGCTCGTCAAGAAGATCAACGATAATTGTGGAGCACCTGCGCAAGCAGCAGATGTGGGACTCGCTTGCCAAGGGCAAGAGGCTTGACGGCCGGGACTTCTCAGAGCAGAGGCCGCTTGAAATCGAGATTGACATGATAAAGAAGGCCAACGGTTCTGCAAGAGTGAAACTAGGTGATTCGGAAGTAATCGCGGGCATCAAGGTGGCGACAGGCGAGCCGTTTGAAGGGCTTGAGAACAAGGGCGCTCTCATTGTAACGGCTGAAGTACTCCCAACAGCGTCGCCTCACTCCGAGCCGGGACCCCCTGACGAAGAGGTGGTCGAGCTGGCAAGAGTGGTCGACAGAGGGGTCAGGGAATCGGAGATGATAGACCTTGACCAGCTAGCGCTGGTCACAGGCAAGATCGTCTACACAATATTCGTGGACTGCAGCGTGTTAAATGCGGACGGCAACCTGTTTGACGCAACTTCGTACGCTGTTGTGGCATCACTCTTGACTGCCAAGCTGCCGATACTTGAAATGAAGGACGACAAGGTAGTCGACACAGGCGAGACACGACCGATGCCGGTGACGACTGTCCCAGTTTCAATAACCGCAGCAAGGATCGGCGATCACGTACTGATAGACCCAACTGCAGAGGAAGAGGGCTGCATGGACGCGAGGATAACCATAACCACTGCCGACGATGGCTTTTGCGCAATCCAGAAGGGGTACACCGGCGCATTCACCATCGACCAGCTAAAGAAGGCGGCCGAGACGGCAAGAATTAAAGGAGAGGAAGTACGGGCAAGACTGAAGGAGCTGGCAGCAAAGAATGGTTAAGAAAGGCTCAACAAACCTTAAGGGTCTTGGAATAAAGTTCGGGGCAACTGTGCGCAAGCGCTACGGCAAGGTCTACCGAACTTTGCATAAAAGGCGTAGGTGCCCTTCATGTGGCTCGCTCCGGTTTGGCAGGCTGGCGGCAGGGATATGGCAATGCCCGAAGTGCAAGTTCAAGATCGCGTCAGGGGCATACGACATTGACCTTGAAAAGCTACAAAGCTAAGATCAGGGTATACGCAAAATCAAGGCGCGTGGCAACTTCAATTCGCGACGCACTTGCTCCCGACCTAAAGCGCTTGCCCAAAACAGAGGGCAGGGCAGAAATCTCTCTAAAAAACTCGGAAGTCCTTTTCGCTATTGAAACAGCTGACATCGCGTCGCTACGCGCAAGCATCAATTCTTACATTCGTCTGGCAGACGCTTCCTACAAGTGCACAACGCTATGATTTTATAGGTTGTTGATCTGAGTAACCGCATCTTGAGTGAACAGGAACTTCCTCCGTGGTTGAGAGAACAGGTATCGCGCTTGCAGCAGCTCCAACAGAACCTTCAGGCAATAATGATGCAAAAGCAACAGCTGGAGGTTGAAATGGTAGAAACCGACAGGGCACTTGAAGAGCTGAAAAAGGCCGGCCCTGACGATACAGTATACAAAAACGCCGGCTCGGTACTAATCAAGGCAAAGAAGGAAGAAGTCATAAAAGAGCTGGAAGAAAAGAAAGAGCTATCAAACACTCGCGTGATGGTGCTTGGCAAGCAGGAGACAAGGGTAAAGGAAAACCTGAAGGAAGTTGAGAACAAGATAAACGAAATGATCCGAGGCATGCAGGGCGGCTCACCTGGGGCGGGTCCAAGGCCCAAAGCCGAATAAAAAATTATAGGGTGGGCAGGACCAGATTTCTGCTGTGCCTGCCAGAATAGTTGTCGATGGGAGGGAGAAGAGCAGCGGCATCCCTGACCTGTTGAGGAAGGCGGGCGCGGTCATTGATTTTGCTCAACTAAAAGTGGGCGACTATGTCGTTTCACCAGAAATAGCCGTGGAACGGAAGACAGTCCACGATCTCCTAAGCTCGATCTATGACGGCCGGCTGTTTCTGCAATGTTCCGACCTTGTCAAACACTATCAAAAGCCACTGATAGTTGTGCAGGGCAACCTTGCCGAGCTCGCAGAAATCCCTGAAGGTGCAGAAGAAAAGGACATCAAGAAGCTTGCTGAAAGAATGTCACTTACCTATGACGCTCTAGCGACAGTCGTGACAGAATTTCGAATCCCGATAATACACACGCCTTCAGCAGACCAGACCGTGCAATTTCTTGTGACGCTCGTAAACAAGAGCCTGCGCGAAGGCAAGGCCACCGGACCATTATTGAGAAAGATCAAGAAAGAAAACCCCATCAAAATACAGCAACTGTCAGTGCTCTCGTCAGTACCGGGAGTAGGGGAAAAGCTCGCAGTAAGGATGCTTGAAAAATTCCACACACCCAATAGGGCTCTCAATGCTTCTGTGGCCGAGCTTGCTACTATACCCGGCTTTGGGCCTGCTAGGGCAGTGCGGGTCCGTAAAATCCTTGACTCTGGCAATAATGCCAAGGAGATATTGCAAAAGACGCTCTTTGAGCAAGACTAAAAGATCTGAAAATCTAATACCTGGAATTGAAGTGGTGTTGATGCTGGCCGGCAACCGCGTGATCCACTCAGGTAATTTTGTACTTGCGTTTCAATTTGTTGCCGCACAGTGCACACTCTTTTGCGCCTGGCCCAAAGGCCCTACCGCAAGCACTGCAGTAGGCGATCCACTTCCTAGTTTCCTTTATGCCCTTGCTGGAACTCGACTCGACAGGAATTTTCAATGCAGCAGCGACGTTTGCAACCGCATAGTCTTCAGTCAGCAATGTCGTTTCCAGCTGCAGCGCAAGGGCGATTATCGAAATGTCAGCCTGAGAAAGTTTCTGGTAGTCTCCGGTATTCTTTGCTGCAGACCCGGCTTTTTTCATGCTGTTCTTGTCAGGATCTATTACATGCAAGATGCCGGCATCAAGCAGAGCCTCAATCGCGCCGTACGACTTTTTGATGTGCTTTACTTCTTCAAAGACTGCATTTGTCGTGCAGTGCGTGCCTGACGACAGGAAGGGGATGCCCGCGTAAAACGCGCCCGCGTCAAGGGCGTACCTAAAACTCGAATTTTGAGAAACCAAGCTTGATCAGCTGCCTCATTCCTTTTTTCTGAAGGCGCAAGAATGTGGCGTCGTCCGAGAAACGGGATATCTTGATAGGCCTGTCCGCATCGACCCTGAATGTCTCCTGCCCATCAATTATTACGTGCGACTCGTAGGTGCTTTCCACAACAATGTCTTCCACCGGGATCACGAGCTGCGGCATCCTGTTGACAGACGCAATTGGACTCAAGATAAGGCAGTTCATGCCTTCGTGCAGTACCGGGCCCCCAATTGAAAAAGAGTGACCGGTCGAGCCAGTGGATGTAGAAACCACTATACCGTCCATCCTCTGTTTTATTTCGTCGCCCATCAACTTAATGGAGACCAAGGGAGTTCTCGTGAGGCTGACTCTCGTAATAAGTATGTCATTCAGGGCAGGTGGAAAAGCCTTGCCGTTGACGTAGGCCTGAATCCTTGTACGGGAATCATGAAAGCATTTGCCAGCAAGTATGATGTTGATAGCTTCGTCAATAGAATCCGCGCTAACTTCAGATAGTATCCCCCTGTGGCCGCCGCTGTTTATGCTAAAGAGCGGCGCCTTGCCCGGTATTGTGCGAAAAGCTCGAAGGGTCGTCCCATCGCCTCCAATGGCAAAGACAAGGTCAAGCTTGACGCCTTTAAGCTCCTCCTGCCTGACCTGTATTGCTCCGTCGATCAGGAGCGGAAGCACACTGTAGATCTTGACCTTATTCTTGTTAAGCAGCCTAGCGACCCTGTTCGCAGCAGCTTCTGCTTCTCTGCTGCCTATCTTTGTTATTATGGCCACGTTCCGGATACTTGGCGCCATTTGACTGCAGCGCTATAACAACAGACCAGTTCTTAAATGCCTTTAGTTCTTTGACAGAGATTTTAAGTACATGTGCGAAGTAGTCAACTCATGAGTAATGGATACGCTCACCCAGAGGTTCTTTGCGAGACCGACTGGGTTGCAAACAATCTGAAAAACCAGAACATCCGGATTTTGGAAGTTGACTATGATCCTGAAAACGCCTACAAGCAAGGACATCTTCCCGACTCACGTCTTGTGTGGTGGAAGCGCGACATCAACGACCTTGTCAGGCGCGACATCATCAACAAGCAGCAGTTCGAGGCGTTGATGGGCAGGGTCGGCGCGACACCGGATACAGAACTGGTATTGTATGGCGACTTTAACAACTGGTTTGCCGCATTTGCGTTTTGGGTCTTCCAATACTACGGTCACAGAAAGATCAGGATAATGAACGGCGGCAGGAAAAAGTGGGAAATGGAAAAGCGCGAATATGCAAAGGATGAACCGGCGGTGCAGTCGACAAAATATTTCGCAATGCCTCCTGACGAGGGAGTCCGCGCATATATGCCGGACGTTAGGAGGGCGATTGAAAGGGCAGAGCAGACAGTCCTCGTCGACGTGCGGTCACCAAAAGAATTCACCGGCGAAATAACTGCGCCACCAGAGTACCCTATGGAGCACGCGCAGCGTGGAGGGCACATTCCGGGTGCAAAGAACATCCCGTGGGCGCAGGCAGTCAAGGACGTGGATGGCACATTCAAGACTCCTGAAGAGCTGAAGGCACTCTATGAGGGCAAGGGCGTGACACAGGACAAGCACGTCATCTGCTACTGCAGAATTGGCGAGCGCTCATCCCATAGCTGGTTTGTCCTGAAATACCTACTCGGCTACCCGTCTGTCCGCAACTACGACGGCTCATGGACAGAATGGGGTAACATGATCGGAAATCCGATAGAGAAATAAGTCCTTCTCTCCCCTCTATTTTTGATGCAGCAAGGCAACCTTGTCAAGAAGGGCCAGTTTTACTTTATCTACGACAATAACCCGCACTTTGTGCTTGAGGACAAGACCAAGAGGGGACTTGAGGTACGCGACCAGACACTTGACGAAAAGTACGGAGTGAAAGCCGATATGGGTATGATTCACGACATTGACGGCATCGGACACAAAGTGGGAATCAGGTGGTACTTCCCTCAGGCGAAGTACGCGCTTGACCAAGTAACAAAAATAGCGGAAGAAATGGAATCCAGATACAAAGCTCTAAGAGACATAACGTGCCCTGACGATGAGTAAAGCGAAATCCTTTTAGGAGATGTACATTTTAGGTATTTCGAGACATGTCTGCTTTATTGAAGGATAGAGTCTGGACGATGCTTTCTGAAGTTGCAAAAAGGGGAGTCTACCCTCTACATGGCAACAAGCTGGGCATATACCGGATTCCGATCGAGCTCACCGAAAAGTCAGAGATATCTAGCATAATGAACGATCTCCGCAATTCGGGCTTCAAGATGGACACCCATGCCGACAGGATCTACATCACCCACAAGTGGACCGAAAAGGGCAACGACCCTGTCACCGGCGAAGAGCTGTCTGCGGATCTCAATATCACGGTTGAAATCGTGTTAGGTGAGGTCGTTGATCTTATCTATCAGATAAGGCAGCTGGAATACTTTGGCGACCCATACTGGATCAAGAATTATCGCCAGAAGGCAGACCAGAACGCCAAGATGGTCATTGACACTATTATCAGAAATACCAAGATAGGCGACAAGTTGCTCGCCCACTGGCAAAAGGCAGAAAAGCTGACGGCGGAAGCAGCCCTCAAAAAGCTGGAAGAGCTCGCGCCGCTGGCAAAGAACCCCAAGGTGCGCAGCGCAACCGCTCCGCCACCAGCGGGACCATCGGCTGTGCCAAAACCAGCTGCTTCGCCACAGATGCCCCCGCCAACACCGCCGCCAGCTGGCGGAGCCGGGTCTACCACTATATCCCTGTCCGGCACAGGCACAAGCTATGGCAAGGTGGAAGGACCTATTGACCCCAAGTTTCAGGAAAAGAGGCAGCAGGTAGGAACATTCCAGGGCATCAAGGTATGGGGCCCGTACGACCCTCCCGGCCAATTAGGAATATGGGGAGATTTCGTCTGTGTCGATTTTGATATCTGCGTAGCTGACGGAGCATGCATCGAAGCTTGCCCCGTCAACGTCTATGAATGGCTTGAAACGCCCGGTCACCCTGCCTCTGAAAAGAAAGCATTTATGATAAGAGAAAAGGACTGCATATTCTGCATGGCGTGCGAAAACGTATGTCCTCCTCAGGCAGTCAAGATATTCAACAAGGGATAGACCTAGCAAGTACTATAAATAGATAGCAGGACATAATTCGTTCCGAGAGCTGATACCATGTACGGTCCAGGCCCCTTTCTATATGTCATATTCCTTATGATTGGCTGGATCCTCATGTTATACACACTCAACTTTTACTACCTGGTATACCAGTCACGCAACAACATCCGGCACAACAAAAAGATTCGCCAGAAGACCGAGCTGCCAACAAATCTCCCGGTGGTCACCATACAACTTCCATTATACAATGAAAAGTACGTTGCAAAGCGTCTGATAGACGCGGTGTGCAGGACGGACTACCCGAAGGACAAGCTGCACATACAGGTGCTTGACGATTCTGACGACGACACTGTCGACCTAATAAAATCCATAGTTGACGACTACAGGCTCAAGGGTTTTGACATTGTGTGTATGCACAGGACAGACAGGTCCGGCTACAAGGCCGGAGCGCTCAAAGCCGGCATGAAGCACGCCAAGGGCGAGTTTGTCGTGATATTTGACGCCGACTTTATCCCACCTCCATGGTTCCTGAAGAGGGCCCTTGGACACTTTTTCACAGATGAAAAGCTTGGCCTTGTGCAGTGCAAGTGGGGCCACGTCAACGAAAACTACTCTACGCTAACAGAAGCTCAGGCTGTGTCGCTTGATCTGCATTTTCTGATAGAACAAAAGGCAAAGAGCTTCACCCACCTCTACATGAACTTTAACGGCACGGCCGGTATATGGAGGACATCATGCATCAATGACGCCGGCGGCTGGCATACCACCACACTTGTCGAAGACCTTGACCTCAGCTACAGGGCACAGATGAAGGGCTGGAAGTGCCTCTTTTTGGAAGGAGTCGAAGTGGATGCCGAACTCCCGGTGCAAATGAACGCTGCAAAGCGCCAGCAGTTCCGCTGGGCCAAGGGCTCGATACAGGTGGCGCTCAAATTGCTGAGCGACGTGATGCTCAACCGCAAAGTGCCAGCAGACACCAAGGTCCAAGCGTTCATACAGCTCACGAGACACGTCGTAAACCCACTCTTTCTTGCTCAATTTCTGATATTTCCGATGCTTCTAGCTATGAATTATGAGCTTTACACCGTGGGCTGGGCGCCGCTCATCTCTGTATTCATGTACACGATGATGGGACCAGGTGGATATCTGCTTGTCATAAGCCAGACTTGGAACGGCGACGCAAGCATGTGGCGCGAAAAGGCAAGACAGTTCTTTTTCCTGATGTTCTTTTCGTCAGGCATATCTGTCAACAACACGGTGGCAGTGTTTGACGCAGTGTTTGGCAAAAAGAACGAATTCCTGCGCACGCCCAAGTTTGGCATCGTGAACAAGGGTGACGACTGGAGAAACAAAGAGTACGTGCTGCCGTTCACAAAGACCACGCTCCTTGAGATATTCTTTGCAATCTATGGCTGCATAGCAGTATTCATCTCATTGGCCTCGGGCAACGCGATCTTTGCGCCCATGATGGCAGTCCCGACGATCGGATTCATTTACGTCGCGTACCTGAGCATAGTGCATTCGTCGCTTAGGAAAAAGAAGACAAAAGGTCTCCGCGGACCGTATGCTCCGACCATTGCCACAGGCAAGCACGGTGGTGGCAGCACGACAATGACTGCAAACGTTACCCAAACTCGAACTGTGAACCAGCAGATGATGCTCGCAGGGGTGCTTGCATTTCTGGTAATGGGAGCCGGCATTGCGTACTATGGCTATCAGACCACAATGTATCCAATTAACAAAGCCATAGGGTTCATGTCGCGGGCCCAGACTGCACAGACGCCGGAGCAATTGGCAGAATACGTGGGCCTGACCAAAGACCTGACGCTTGCAAAGGGCAACCCTGTCTGGCTATTTCCAACTCCTCGAACGGACTTTGCACTTATTCGGGAAAACCTTGACGGCATACTGCTACGAGCCGAGTCTACTTCAACAATGGTACCGCACAGTGAACAATACAATATAGCAATGAGGGACATGCACAAGTCAGTAATGGCGCTCAATTTCAACCTCATGGAGGCGGTCCCCTACATGTACATAAGCTTCAACAACATCGTGATGGCGGGTCTGTGGGTGGCCGCAGTGATTGCCATATTTGCAGCCATGAGAAAGGCGAGACCAAGAGTGCAATTAAAGACAGTTTGATGGCACCCTTTCAACACTAATTAGAATACCCCATGATTCAAAGCCGGTTAGCAGCAAGCAGTAAATCCAAGGCTCATTTTGACTGGCACTTCGTGGTGGAGGAGGTCTAGCTGCCATAGTTGCCAAGGTAAAAGGCTCCTTCTGATTAATACAGAACCAATTAGCAGCAATTTTTTAAGTTACCGCAGCCAAAATCATTTAGCACTATTGACTGAGTATTACCATGTCGGTGTGATTGACAAGTCCAACACTCCATTGTATGAAAATAATCTGACAAGGACACAGATTGAAAATATTGTCAGAGCCTACAATGCCAAGAGTGGATTGATAATCAGAAATGCCATTATTGATTATCCAAGTATCAAGAGATTTGACATCTATGTTACAGAGAGTAAGATAACAGATGACGGGAACACGTTCATTATCCGTGACAGAGACCCTCAAGAAGACCAAGGAATGAGGTTACCATATGTCTGGGATGCAGCAAGGTGTGATGGAAAGGACATCACAAGAGAGATAATTAATGAACTCTCAGAAAAAGAGAAAAATAATCCAGAGGAAAGTGGACTCAAAAATACCAGATATTGGATGACACATCTAGTTATTCCAATTCTAGTGATAGTTCTTGGAGCCGTAATCACTGGCAACTTGTTGTCAACAAGGAATGTTGTCTTAATTAATGCTCCGCCAAATCTATTTAATGAAGAATACAATCCATTCCTTGGACTCTGGCAGACTGATTCATCAGGCTCTGGTTCAAACATTTCTTTCCCACAGATGAATATCACAAGGGATGGGAATGACTTGGTCTGGGTTGAGTTATTTCAGGGTTGCACTGAAAAGCAATGCAGCTTGGCAAAGCTCAGAGCTGACAAACTATTCAACAAGATCAATGTCCACTATACGTTTAATGACACTGATATATCAGTAACATTATGGTTATCAGGAAGCCAATTAAGGTCAGATATAACAGGCAAAGTCGCATATTCAAATGACACTTCTCAATCATTCCAACTCATGGGTGATGGTTATCAAAGAGTCACTGTCAAGGACGCCGGCAACCTTATTAGCTAAGTTCTCATGCTCTATACCTGATGAAATACCCTAATACCGAGAGAATTTGAGGTCAGATACCCTAGTACTTTCATCACAAAGCAGAATGAGTATTCATCATCCCATGAGAGGGATTGCGTTTTACAATATTAACCCTTTGGATTATCATGGTGTAAAGAAATTTACTAAAACTGCTGCGGGGTATCACGTCGGGATTTAAATAACAATTTTGACCCTCTACCTCATGACCGTAGAGGAAAAACTGGTCAAAAGAATCCTGTCTGTGGGATCGGCCGGCGTAAAAAAGACCGATCTGCGCAAGGAACTCGGAGACGTTGAAGAAGTGTTAGAAAAGGTCATAAGCAAAGGCGAAGTTTTTGTAGACAAGCGCGCCGGTGCCTACTACTGCTTCCACAAGACACACTACATCCAGAGCCTGCTCAATTCAGACCCAAGGTTCAAACTGACGTACGACATGATACAGTCATTGCAAGTATCAGTCAGCAGCTCCAACAAAGAGCTTGCGCGCACGGTTGAAACGCTTGCAAACAACATTTCCAACCTTGCAAGGGTTGTGCTGGAAATAAAAAACGATCAGCAGTCGTCGCTCCACCAGCAGATGATCGCAACCGATGTTCCGATACCTTCTGCTCCAAGAAGGGCAATGAGCGTTCACGATTTCAAGGAAGAGTTCGACGTCGCACTAGCCAACTCTGGCTCGTCGATAGGCTGGGTGGAACTTGCCAAGCTGCGAAACGAGCTGTGCGACAGGGGTAACATTACTGCAGACGAATTCTACAGGCTTGTTGCCGAGCTGACAAGCACGCACGAGGATAGGTACGAGCTTTCCACCGGAGGCGGCGAAGGCGTGATGGTAAGAGGGCTACTCCATGGATTCGTGAGGTGCATATAATGTATCCTTACAAGCTGGACCGTAACCCGTATCCAAGCAGCCCCACTCCGACACTCATTGATGCCAAGATACTTGGCGGCAAAAGGCACAAGGAGGCCAAGGCTGCAATGCTTTCCTGCATTTCCGATCTTTATTCAAAGGTAAGCGCAGGGACTGCCACGGACAAGGACTTCCGCCTTGTTACTGTGATACAGGATGTCGGATCCGGCAAGACGCACCTGGCGCTCCACACAAAGGGGCTCAAGGAAGTGTCAGACAGCACGGTAGTTTCGTACGTTGATCTTTCGCAAATATCGCCCCGCAATATGCACAGCCTTTACAGCGCAATGCTTGCCGGCTTTACTGACGACTATTCAACCAGATTAAGGCAGGCAGTTGTCAACTACCTCCGCGAAAAGGCTGAGCGCAACATATCAAGGGCGAAAAAGATATTCAACTATGGTTTTACGGACGCGCTGACAGGCAAGACGCTTGAAGACAAGGCGGCGAAGCTATTGCGAAACGAAATAGTGCCCAACTATGCGGCGATCACAGACACTTTGGAAAAGGAATTCTCGCAAGTGGAAATCGCGATACTAAAACTTGTGATCGAAGGTAAGTTCAGGGCTGACGCCCAGAACGTCGCGACACTTGAAGATATCATCGCAAGCCTGGCGGCTCTTGCGAACCTGAACCTGAAGTTCTTGCACAGGCTGACTCTGTTCCAGATAGATGAGTTTGACTCTGACAAAGAATCGGTCGAATTCGTTAAGGCAGTAATCAACGCGCACCTGCCGGCGACGACGCTCATGTTGATATTCACGCCATCTTCGTATGAGGACATACGTAGGTCAAATGCTTCCGTATTTGACAGGATGGAAAAGGCGAACTACAAGATTGACATTGCCGGTTCTAACACACTTGAAGAGATAATGGACATCGTGCTTGAGTACATCAGGCACCACGACGCGACAAAGATCTTTACCGAAGATCAGGAACACGAGCTTGTGGCAAAGGTCAAGGTGATCTATGATGAGTTCTCTGACTTTCGCAACGTGCGCTCTATGCTCAACATAATGTACCACGCTACAGAAAATGCAGGCAAGCGCAACATTGCCACAATCGACGAGCAGGCGATAGACGATACAATAAAGAGCGTCTACCCAGGCCTGAGAATTAGGGGCAGCGTGATGGATGTCCCAATCTCTGAATTTATCAAGATCAGGCGGAACTGCAATGATATGTCGATGCTCGAGTCGGGCGTCAGGAACGCAGTCAAGGACCTTGTCAACTATGCCCACGAGATAGGAGTGGTGGCAAGGCCACACTCGACAGGCACCAAGGGCAATGGAATTGATGTCATGTTCAGTGACCCGTATGGGACAAAGGTCGCTGTCGCAGTAGTCATAAACAAGGACCATGCAAAGAGCTTTGAGCAGATATCAAACACGTTGAAGTCAACAGGCTTTGTGGACAAGCTGGTAATACTGACAAACGCCAATACCAGCGGCGGGACGAACGGGAGCACGCTTGTCAACATTGACCGGTGCAAGATGATAGACCTCATCTACTTTAGCGACAAGTACAAGAACAACAACATGCAGCAGGACGACTCACAACGCGCGATTCTGCTAGCAAAGTCAATAAGACTCTGCTAACATTGACTACTGCTCTTTTTCACAAAAACAGTTGTCAACTTTTAATAAATATCAGATCTTTCCCGACAGAGCATGAGACATGAATTCTTTCATGAATGAGTTGCCATAGGTTTGTCTGGGAGAACGCGGGATAAACGAGGATCCGCGTTTTCAATGCAATATATGTGGCGACAGAGGGTGGTGCAGCTTGAGCTGGTCATGGTGAATATGAAATACAATGCCCTTCACACCGAGCAGATGCCGTTTTATCTCTGCGGGGCTCACGAATACGTCTACAAGAAGATACGAAGTAGCATAGAACTTAAAGATTATTTCAGAGAAACAATAAGGGAAAATCAGTAGATGCCAAAGAGAAACTTTACCACACTTGAAGAGTTCAAAGCTAACCTCCACAAGGAGGGCGCCACCATCGTCGAGTTTTCCGGCTCCAAGGTGCCATGCATTCTGGTCAACCAGAAAAAGTACGAAGAAATGCTTCAAAGGGTGTACAACAAGAAAGTGCGGGCAGAGGCCTTGCTTGACATTTTCTACGACGCGCAAGACGTCTTTGTAGACGTGCAGGTAAAGTTCCTCGACACAGACTTTGAGGAGAACTATTTGCTGTACGCAAACAACATGATCGGATTCTTTGAGGCGCTGGCAGAAAGTGGACTGATCTCACTTGCGCCAGACTCTTCAGCGTATACAAATTCGGAGAACGTGTTCATGATCCAGCTACCAAAAAAGGATGCCGCAGAAAAGGCACTTGAAATAATCAAGGCCAATGCAAAAAAGCGTGGTTAATAACAGGCTCTGGCTAATCTTATCTAATGCCGCGTAGCAAAAAGGAAAGTAATAGC
>Ga0209237_1000871_pt1 | contig 17522 bp, 19 predicted proteins | sample GraSoi013_1_40cm_2_FD_185820 | JGI IMG/M metagenome (GOLD analysis project Ga0209237, IMG submission 185820) | Grasslands soil microbial communities from the Angelo Coastal Reserve, California, USA - Sample 10_02_2013_1_40cm (SPAdes) (version 2) | ecosystem: Environmental > Terrestrial > Soil >... | reverse complement strand
GAGATATGCTTGGATACACGAGGGTCGATCCGCAATTCTCATTCGGGAATTGAATAAATAGCGGGCGGGAGAAAGGAATTCTCGACTCAGTGCCTGGGAACCTCGTTGGAAATTATCACGCGCGTGAATTACAGTTTTTCTCCTGATGTTGGACAGCCTGACAATTACGCATCACAGGTTGTCCGCGTCATTGACTCAGTTTTCCGCAAAGGCTTGGTATTTGCAGCCAACTCTTGGAGGCGCCTGCTTGCCCCATTGGCAGTGCGGAAGGGGAGATAAGTCGAAATGCATGGTGGCCCCTTGCGGAAGATTGCGAAGTTATCTCATGTACTTCGTCCAACCTTTAATGCTTCTAGATCACGTAAGATTCGCGCTGGTGACAGCTTCCCCAGAAGCGGTGTGGGAATGAGAACGCTCTTAGTGACGCTTAGCGGGACTCACGGGACTGGTAAGTCAACTAATGCGGGGAGGATCTACTACCTGCTGAATGGTTCAGGACGGAAATTCTCCTATCTGAGGCATCAGGATCTCCTTGACCCCTTCGGGTTCATAGTCAGAAGAGCGGCAAGGATTCTGCATGTTGACGTGAACTATCTAGAGAGAACCACTCCAGTGAGAATTTTATGGTCGCTATACTTTCTTTTTATCTACTGCCCGATCCTTGTGGGGGGAATAGGTCTTAGGCGCCGATTTGGCTACAGCGTCGTGACAGATCGTTACATCTACGACCTTATCGTGGGGTTCTGGGGAAACCGTCAGAGGGTCCCTCTAGAGCATTTGCTGATATGGGTCCTGCCTCGCCCAGACATCTCCTTCGTCCTTGAGGCCGAAAACAGCAGAATCCTATCAGCTCGCCCAGAGCATACTGACGAGTTTATCCGGAATGAAAAGCGGCTGTACAACCATCTCGCAGACCATTTTGGGCTAAAGAGAATCAGCACAACTGAATCGATGCAGGCAGTATGGAAACGCATGGCTTCTGACATCGAATCCTCCTTTTACAAAGCATCCTCAGGCTCCTCCTCTAGCAGTATCAATAATTGAAGGCCAGCGCCAATCTATTCTGGATTGATCGTTTCGTGCTCCCAATATGTGAGTGGGCACATGTATCAAATCGAGCAAAACATGTCTCTCAATTCTTGGTCTGGGAAACATTGTTTTGCCTCAGCAAAGCACGAATGCATGTGTAATGCGATCAAATATGGCCTTTGCACATCGCACCTTGCCTTGTTCTCCCACAATTCTTTCTCGGTTCGCGGTAACACGTACAGTTACCGGCTCTTACCAATCCAACGGAGCGAATCCTAGTTAGGATGCGATGACGCGATCTAAGACATGTCCATCGAAATCATTCGCAGAATCGACCCCAAGTACCTTGAGTATGGTCGGGGTCAGATCTAAAAGATTGGCGTCCAACTTTACTCCAGGCTTGATTCTCGGTCCCATCATTGCCCAGAAGCCATCCCGTGAGTGGATTGACGAGAAGTGTGGGTCGGTGTTCCAGAGGGCCTGTGTTCCGAGCCTCGGGTTGATCTGGATCTTCTCCTTTCCCGAGTAGAGTTCGACACAAAGATCGGGCGCCTCATATTGATAGGGACCCCTGAATGTTTGGTCCTTGAAGTGGAATACTGGCGTAATCCTCTGGCCAGTCTTCGGATCAGTAAGACCTGTCATTATGTCGCAGAGCTGGTTTACCAAGCGGGACAGAGTCTGTGTGGAGTCCTGGTCCTGTCGTTTTCGGACTAGGTCATAATTTGCGTAAATGTGCGCCTGGTGGCCTCCTGTTGAGAAAGCTAAGGTCTTGTCCCAATCAATATTGTCGATTAGTCCCTGGAGGGTTCGTTCTATCGCGGCCGCATAAGTAAGTTTATGGCTGATGAATTCCGGCGTCAACTTGTAGAGTGTGGCTAACGTCTCCGGAGAAAATTTCTTCAGAACAAACTTTCTCAGCTTCGTGTAAACTTCACCCTTCTGCTTCACAGGGCCCTTAAGCGTCAAGAGACCCCTTGACTCTAGAAGTTTGTTGACGTAAAGCGCGGAAGAACAAGGAGCAGACCCATGGTCGGAGAGGAGAAGAATATGGGTGTTCGATCCCACTAGCTTTACGAGATCTCCCACTGCGTTGTCGATATTGACGTACCAGTCTTGCAACGCGTTGGAGTAAGGAGAGTCTGAGTGATCCATATACTGCCAGAGATCGTGCTGGACGAGGTCTAATCCCTGAAAGGTCATAGCGAAGACATCAGGATTGTACCACTCAATCAGTAGCTTAGCTGTCTGTAGGCATTTGTCATGGAGCCTCTGCACCTGATCTAGGTGCGCCTGCTCGCCGCCCTTCATGTCAGATGGTTTCGAAAGCGGGACGTCAATCTCGTAACCGCCAACCGCTGAATCTATCTTCCTCATCAAGTCCTCTGGGTAGGACCAGACTTTGCCGTGAGGAACAGGAAAGCCTGAGACCATGAACCCGTTTAGAGAGTATGGAGGATACGTTCCGGGAAAGTTGAAGACTCCTACCTTCATTCCCTTCTTCGAGCATATGTCCCAGAAGCAGCCCAGTTCGGCCGTGGTCTTGCCACTCTTCAGCTTCCTATCCCGTCCTATGTAGAGGAAACCATAGACGCCGATCTTGGCAGGATTCTTGCCTGTTGCGAAGCACTGCCAGGCGGGAACGCTTTCTGGAGGAACTATCGATTGTAGAATCCCTTGCGCCCCGCGCTCGAAAATTGACCGAATGTTCGGAAGGTTGTCAATCCATTTCTGGATGAGGTAGGGCGAACCTGAATCTATCCCTAATATGAGAGCCTTCATTTTCATGAGGCCTCGCGGATCAAAATCCTTCGCGTGAAGTTTCCACCCGCGAACACTCTTCGAGTCCGAGCAAGCGTGAGGTCCAAACAATGTTGAACGCACATCGCAGACGCGCCGGGCATCAGATCATTTACTGATTCAACTATCTGCCGTTTCACGTGGGGAAGTTGGATCCAATATTGTTTGGAGAGATCGTAGCTCCTCTCTGGGTTGATAACATCGACAGACTTGGCCGGCCTACTTATCTTTACGAAACGGGTCGTTACCAGACCCCGCCCCTGCCTCCAGCTCTGACTGCTGCGCTCAAGAAGTCAAGGATAATGAGGGGGGGAGCGGCCAAGCATGACAGCGAGCTCCTCCATCTTTTGTGAGCAGCCTCTCTTGCTCCCTTGAGGAGGAAGAGGAGAATGATTGCTACCGTAGGAATCCTGTAAGGGAGGACCAGCCTGTCACGTCTTAGGAAAGACAGTCGATCTCTCCCGAACCTTACCTTCGCCAGCTTCTGAAGATCCAGAAAGCGGGAATTTTCTACCTGGCAAGACTCGAGAAACCGATCTATTGACGCGAGATAAAAGATGAATGCGTCGCCTATTCGAGCATTGTCGATCTTTCGCAAAACCTCGTCACTGTTGGCAGTTTCAATCAGCTTCAAGAAATCGAGGATGTCTGAGAGTTTGAGGAAATTGTGGCGAAACATAGCGTGTATAACCCTGATCAGAACTCTATCAGAGTCCGAGGTCATCCACACCTCTCGGCCCTCCACCATTACCTTCCTGCGGAAGCGGAGAACCTCAGCAGGGTCCAAGTGGACTTCCCCAAGTTGGCTGATAGTTGGATATAGTTCAAAATCATGCTTGTATCCTGGGAGGAAGCAGCTAAACTTCCCGAGTAGCCTGTCACAGTGGGTGAGTCCCTGGGGGCTGACCTTGTACTCGCTTAGGAGAAGCTTCTCCACTTGGCTGAGCTGCGTGGCTGAAGGGACCAAGAGGTCAATGTCATGTCCTATGTCTGGGAGCGAGTCGAAGGATTTTATCGCGACGAAATCAACTCCATGTTCAGTAAAAACCTGGCTCATCTGATCGTACAGATCAAAGGCTTCAGCAGCATCTTTCTTGGCCTCGTCGACACTTTGCCGAGGAAGGAGAAGGAGGTCCGCTGCTCTGAGCAGAACCTTGTTCTTCTGGACAAGCTTTAGCATTCGCGCCTCGTCCTTGACTGATACTCTTTTGTTCTTCAACAAGGCTCTGGCTAGTAAAAGCGATTCAGCTTCTCTGCGCGCGGTTTTCACTCCGCCTATCTCTTCGAGAAAGTTTAGCTTCACGAGTCTATGGACCTACTTGTCAGACGAGAAGGAGTGAGCAATAACTGCTGACCCAAGAGACAACGCAACCCGCTCCGCCCGAGAATGCAGGCATCTTTGCACGGCCGGTGTTTCCTTCAGAAGGGCGGGTGATCCAGCGAATGTTCCAATAATTGTCAGATCCAGCTCGCCCAGCCTCTGCTCGTATCTGATTAGCGATCCTCTGTCCGGTATTTATCCAATTCCGGAGCTTGATGGGCGGGTAGGCATGGATATCCTTGGATTCATTTGTGATTACCGCGATTGAAAAAAATCGATACTCTACTGAATGCTTAGAACTCAGGGTTGACAAGGACTTTAAAGGTCATGAAGTTCCATCGCGGGCTCCTAGTTGCTTTTTCTGGTGTTGATGGTAGCGGGAAGTCGACTCAGATCCACCTCCTAGAAGAGCAGCTCGCGAAAGATAGGGTTGGGGTGTTGCACATTCGGTGTCGTTGGAGGCCAGTTCTATCCCTGCCGTTGCTTGTGGTCTTTCGAAGGTTGGGTTACGCCAAGTATCACATCGGTGGAGGATCATACATCGTAGAGACACGGCTACGCGGAAAGGAAGGCCTGGCTTCGCTCTGGTGTATTCTGACCCAGTTGGAGAACGTTGTGAAGACTGGGTTGAAGCTCATGTTTCCTATGCTGCTAGGCCGTTCGGTCATATGCGACAGATACGTTTTGGACATGCTCGTGGATGGGATGTTCGGCCTTCATGATGGACCGGGTAGGACGAGGCTTGGCTTCAAACTTCTTCGCCTCTTCCCAAGGCCGGATTTTGCCTTCTTCATGGATATTGATCCCGAGGTCGCGTTCCAGCGTAAGCCCGATCTTCCCACGCTAAAGGACTATGCTGGGAGGCTTGATCTTTATCATAGGCTGAGTTCTCGGTTCGGTGTAACGGTTGTCAACGCGAGGTCTTCGCCGAAAGTTATTCAGAGAGAAATTTGGGATAGAATTTCGCGAGGTAGTCAGAGATGAAATCAATATTCCCAGACAGCATGTTTACCCGCGACACTGAAGAAGACTAGCACGGATAAGCGACCTGCGTGAAAGCGATTCCAGTAGCGAGGATCGGTTCGCGGTCAACCAGAATCCAATGATGACCTTGCCGATCAGATAGGCTTGTCTGCCAATGCGGATACCAGCTGTCGAAAATGGAAGACCTGCACGTCAAGCATGCTGGTGTAGTCCCCAAACAGACCGGTCCTCCCTTTCACAATATCCTCCAAGGGGTCATTGCAAACTATCCCCGCGTTTCCGATGGCACTGGCCCAGTGAGCATCGCTCCCCGCGGTCTTCGGTCGCCTGTGTCCCTCCGCGAGTGAAGATGCCTTCCAGTTCTCTGAGCCCCTATTCATTGCATTGAAGACCTCGACTCCGTCTGTCTTCAAGCAACCCTCCCCGAGTGAGGGACTCACCCGGCTTGAGAAGGGATGGGACGCAATGGCGATTCCTCCGAGGCCATGGATTCTATCAATCGTCTCCTCGAGGGAGAGACCTTTCGGAACGTTCTCTTGCACACCAATTGCGAGAATGTGTCCAGCTTTGCTGGAAACCTCGGCACCTGGGATTACATAGAATCCCTTGTACCCTCGGGCAACCTTTCTCCCGGCTAGCCCTCCCTCGACGCTATCGTGGTCGGTTATTATCATCCCATCCAATCCTCTTCTGATAGCAGCCTCTATCATCTCTCTCGGAGTATTCAACGCATCAAACCACCGCCGGCGACGGTTGCTATACACTGAGTGACAATGCGTCTCCCACTTCAATCCAGAGGTTCCTATCACTCCTTCATGGCCAACCACCATTAAACTCTGTTCATGCAATCATTCGTGATCTTCGTACGATCGACCTGAGCGGAAAACCATGCGCAGTGAGCCCGAGCCTGATGGTTTCAGAAAATCCCCGAGGAGGAAGTGATGGGTGTGCCAAGAAACAATACTCGCACTGATTACGGCTACATACAGTGTTTCACCTAGTTGAGGTTCGAAAGAAGATGCATGAAGGATGCATGTGTCAGAGGAGAGAAAGAAAGTGGCTAAAGCCGACTCTCAGCAATGTTTAGGAGGCATATCCAGTTGAGAGACCCTGGCACCAGTCTTCGAGGATCGAGTGAAGTCGAAGTAGTGTTGATCATCCATGAAGACTTCGACGCTGTTTTGAATCAGTTGAGCAGTCTCCGATCGATTCGCAACTACAGATTGGAGCCTGGACCGTCGAAGACGATACGTGACACCTACTTTGACACTCCCGACGGGCGTCTCCGCAAGCGCGGGACTAACGTCAGAATCAGAGAGATAGATGGCGCGTTCTTCATTTCGACAAAATGGGGGGCAAGGAGGACCCTGAAAGGAGCAACGCTGAGGAAAGAGGTCGAAGTGCCTTGGTCGGAGCGGGCGCTCCGGAATCTCATCAAGGATTTGAAGCTCGAAATTGGAGGATCACCTTGGCATCAATTTTCAGAGGCCACCCCTATTGAATCAATGAAGACGATTGGGTTGCAGATGACCCAGGATCGGGAGACAAATCGAGAAGTGAGAAACATATCGTCCTGGCTCAAACCTACTCTCGTAATCGCGGAACTTGCGATAGATCGAGTCACGTATCACATCGGAAACCATAACGCTTCAATCTTTGAGGTAGAAGTGGAAGAGAAAGCGAAGAAATCTTCCTCGGTTGTCAGAGATGTGACGAAGGCTCTGATCCACGCGTATCAACCGGCCCTCCAGAAATGGTCGCAAGGGAAACTCGTAACTGGTCTGGCCATTCAGAGATTATTGGAGACAGAACCCGTTGACAATCTGTTGGATCACGACCGCCTGAGACCAGAAGCTTTCATCAGAATAGACCAGACCGTGCGATTATGGAGAAAGTCCTGGAGCCGGAGGCTAGTCCGGACTTTGATGTCAAGAAACTAAACTCTGTTTCAGGTGGATGCTCTTTCAATAAGAAGCCCAAAGGGTATTTTCGTAGTTCGGAATCCTATGGCTGCAAAAACCCGCATCTGGTCTGGCAAGCCTGCCTGAAGACACTGGCAAGGTCAAAGCGCAAGGCCTTCGAAGTTACCAAGATTGGTATTTGGGAGGGAGACTCCCCACACGGAAGCAATATAGAGATTTAGTCAGACAGGTGTGCGTGTCGCTAGCTCATCTCCTCTCTGATCATCCGTCCGAGGATTAAGCTTGCCTCATTCTTTACATCTGGTGATGCATCTACTACAACCAAACCCTGAGAGGGCTGGCCGTATAGTACTAGGGAATTCGTCGGACACTCTACAATGGATGGCAATGCAAGAAGGTCCTCCTCCCCGTCAACGAGAATCACAGCGTCGTCATCTTTCATGGCTCGTTTGATAGCCTCCCAGGACTCGAGCGTGATAACTCCGGCTGGGTTCCTTACATGGTAAGTTGTCTTTGGCTTTAGGTTGAACGTGGCTGTTGGTTTTCGCATCGATACGTGATCAATTATTCTAAGGTCCACTTTGATCCCAGCTGCATAGGTTTCTCGCGAGACCACATCTCCGACTGCAACGACTTTTCGGGGATGGAGTCGGCTGATGATAGAATTCAATTCTGGCATCGTCTTGGAGGGGTCTCCTGGAAGCAGCTTTCCGAACGGCTCCTTCAATCTCTGGAGATCGGACTGGTTCGGGCGAAGCTGGATCATCTAATCTCACCGAGACGGCGAGTCGACATTGATCACGGCAGAGCCGCTACCTACAAGAATGTTGACAACAACTAGTTCGCGGTCTTTGTTTGGATTCAGATCTCTATGAACTAGCCCCGCTGGAATGTGAAAGAAGTCTCCAACATTCAGGTCGACTATTTCTTGCCTGCGCAGAAAATACTCGAGTTGAAGTCGACCTGAGACGATGAACCCGTAGAGTTGGCGAGTCCCATGATGATGCCATCCGGAGACGACTCCAGGAGCGACCTGTGACTGCGAGACGATAGCGTTCTCGGATTCGAACGCCTTCCTGCGAATAATCCCTTGCGTCGAATCCCCGACTCCGAGTTCGGAGCCTCGAACGACTTCGATGCGAGACATGATTTCTAGGGTGGCAGTGTGCTACTAAGACCTAGCTTTGCTTCTAAGGATCCGGTGGGCTCAAGACGATTGAGAGGTCGTGCAAGAGCAAACCATGATATTTACTTCCCACTCTGCTGTTCATTGCGAGTTTAGATCCGATGGCCCTTCGAAATGCTGATGTTGGTCAGATCAAACTGGCATATGTGGAAGCTGGGAGTGGCGAACCGGTGGTATTTGTTCATGGAATACCAACCGATTATCGTGCGTGGAGCAGCCAAGTCGAGCCTTTCGCAAGCAAGTATCACGTGATCGTGTACAGTAGACGTCTAGCGCAGCCGAATCTCAATGATATGGACTATGAGAATAGCACGGTCGAAAACAATTCCGCTGATCTTGTAGGCTTGATAGAGGAACTCGGAATTTCACCAGTTCATTTGGTGGGCCACTCGTATGGTGGATTCGCCGCAGCCTACTGCGCGTCAACAAATGCACGGTTGATTCGGACCCTAACGCTGATCGAGCCAGCAGTCTCAACGATGCTCTTGAAGAATCGAAAGAGCACGTCAGAATTCTTGGGCCTACTACTCTCACATCCTTCGATAGCAATCTCAGCCGCTAGATTTCAGCGAGGCTCGCTGGACCCTTCGCTCAAGGCCTTTCGTCAAGGAGATTTCGATGCAGCACTAAGACTCAATCTTGACGGCATAATGAACAGGCACGGAGCCTTCGAGCAGCTTCCGGAACCGGTGCGCGTAATGACCAAGGAGAATGAAAGGACGGTCGGAGAACTGATGGCTGAAGTCCCGGTGTTCGGCAGGGAGGAAGCGTCCAAGATTTCTGCGCCAACGCTTCTGATACATGGAACCGAAAGCCCAACGGTACTGCATGCCATCGTTGACCGTCTAGGAAAGGCCATTCCCACCAGCGAAATCTCAACAGTCTCAGGAGCTTCGCACTTCCCCCACTTCGAAAAACCCCAGGAATTCAACGAACTCGTTCTCGGCTTTCTCGCCAAGTACGTATCCAGTTGATGAGTACCAACCCTTAGGTTCCTGTGAAGTTTGGAAGTCTATCTTGTAGACGGCACTTACGAACTGTTCCGCCACTTCTACGCCATACCACCGCATTCAAACGATAGGGGTGAGGAAGTCGCGGCAACACGCGGAGTGCTAGGCAGCATAGCAGGGATGCTTGAGTCGGGGGTTACTCATATCGGCGTAGCGACCGACCATGTGATCGAGTCGTTTCGCAATGACCTCTGGCCAGGATACAAGACGAGCGAAGGGGTTGATCCCCATCTACTTGCGCAGTTCCCGCTGCTTGAAGAGGCACTCGAGGCGATGGGAGTCGTGGTGTGGCCGATGGTCGAATTGGAGGCTGACGACGCTCTCGCAGGGGCAGCGTTGTCCCTTAGCAGGTTCTCGCAAGTCTCCCGCGTGTACATCTGCACTCCAGACAAGGACTTGGCACAGTGCGTCCGAGATGATCGGGTGGTCCAGCTGGACCGTCGTGCGCGGCAAGTTTGCAATGAGGCGGGCGTGCGCGAAAAGTTTGGCGTAGCCCCCAAGTCCATCCCAGACTACCTAGCGCTCGTCGGCGATAACGCGGATGGTTATCCCGGTCTTGCCGGTTGGGGTGAGCGGTCCGCTGGGGTCGTTATCGGTTTCTATGGCCATCTCGAAGCTGTTCCTCGATCAGCTCTAGACTGGAAGGTCAATGTTCGTGGAGCGAAGAGGCTCGCTGGGACCCTTCAAGAGAGTTTCAAGCTCGCGCTGTTGTTTCGAGACCTCGCGACCCTTAGGACGAAAGAGCCGAAGATCTCCACGGCGAGACAGATTCGGTGGCATGGGCCTGGCCCGGGCTTTGCAACAATATGCAAACGCCTAGATGATGATCAACTAGCCAACCGAGTCGCTGTGATTGCGGCTACTAGGCAAACTAGGTGCCGCAGTTCACCCGGTCCAAGACAGGCCTAATGTAACCCATCTTTCGAAGGTCTTGGTGGAAATGTCAAAGAGCAAATTGTTCTTCGACGTAGCTGCATCTCTCGACGGCTTCATCGCTCCTGAAGGAATGGACTTGGCCCACTCGGCCGACCCAGACTACAAGCAGTGGCTCAGCCAATGGACGAAGCTTCAGAACTGGGTCCTCCAACAACGGATCTTCGGCAAGAGCCTCAAGCTCGGCGATGTCGGTGAGACCGGCCATTCATGACCCAATCATGGGTGGTCCAGCCGCAGCCACGCCAGGGACGCTCGAAAGCCTGCCGAAGGCATAATTACTCGTCCTAACGCCCGCGAGGATATTCACCATGAAACGTTCCATTTTCTATGTCCTGTCAGTATTTACACTCATAGCGATCGTGGGTCTCCAGACAACAACCCCCTGTCCGGGCCACAACTTACTCACCTGGTGTCAAGACCGGCGATTATGTCAAGTACGCGCCGGGCACAGTCTCCTTCGTGTCGAATGACACCAGTGCCGTAGACTTCACCAAGGACTATAAGGCTATAATCTACTTTAGGGGCGATGTCCAGAGTGTCTCCGGCAATAGCGTCACAGTGCAGACTACTCTGCACTTCAACAATGGCACCGCCGACAAGATTCAAGTTGAGATCGGCAACGTGCAGACGGGTGAGGGAAACCTAACTTCAGGTGTCGCCGCGACAATCATAGCTGGAGGACTGGGACAGGGGGACAAGCTGTCCACATCCACTTCGGCTGCAACCATTAACCAGACAGTGACAGGAAGGACCGAGGCTGGAGCCGCACGCGACGTCAACCTGCTAGACATAACCAACTCCTATGGAGGTAGCTCCCAGAAGATGACAGTGTACTGGGACAAGATAACTGGAGTCTCAGTAGAATTCTCCTTTAGCGGATCGTACAAATCGGGATCTTCACAACAGTATACGACCACATACTCCGCCGGCATTTCGGCTAGTGAGACTAACCTCTGGTCTCCCACCATTCTAGGAGTCTCCCCCATCACCTTCTACGCAATCATCGGAGCCATCGTCGCTGTTGTGGCCATCGTAGGCGTTGTTCTGGTCCTAAAGATGAGAAAGCCTCATGTGCCCGCAGCCACCTCCCCAACTAGTCCTGCAACTCCAACCAGGTAGGCAAACCAAGCCCCCCTCTCAACGCAACTCAGAATTTTTCGAGGCCCACTTTCGCATCGGTGCAGTCAGTCTTCACCAAGCGAGCATTTGACCTTCTACCAGTCAAGACCATCGTGATCTGATTCGGCACGACATCTTGAATCCCTAGAGAGTGCGCGCATGTGATGGTGGGCCCGCCCGGATTCGAACCGGGGACCGTCAGGTGTCTCTTCGTTGTGGCTATGAGCCTGCCGCTCTTTCAGTCCGTTGATGTGAAACCTGGCTGAGCTACGGGCCCTCAAATCCGGTGTGCTATGATCTGAAGTTTTAATGTTTAGTGGAACGGTTCAATGCGATGATAGCGGGGTTCTCGCAAGAGGTTGCTGAGCCGGTATGAACAAGTGTAACTTGGCGTTTTCTTCACCAGTAACGATACAAGCTTCAACAGAGCAGTTCTACACGTTGTTTAGACTACGAAGGTCCACGGTTTGCGATTTCGCCGCCTTTTCAAGAACAAGCGGGGGATAGACACTATCATCGCTTCAGTGCTCATGGTCGCTATCGTCGTGATCGCATCGGTAATGGTCTATGTCTACGCGACGGGTCTATTCGGCGCAATTGCGACTCCTCAGAAGGTAGCGACGGAGTCGATTAGTCTCGAATACTGGTCCTTCCCTTCAAACAACACTGTGAACCTTTCCATCAGAGACATCGGTACTACTCCAATAACACTGACAACATACTACGTGAAGGATTACACAGGGAACCAGTACACAAGAGCGAACTGGTCTGGACCTAGGTTTAATGCCACAACTCAGACAAACGCGATAATCGTAATTTCGTCAGCATGCGCGAGCTGCATTGTAGCTGGAACACCCTTCGTCTTCCAATCAGGATATCCTTACACAATAACACTCGTCACTGCTACGAATGAACAATTCTCCTTCATGATCACTCGATAATGCGTCACAATGTGTCAACGCATCCGACAAGCGAATTCCTGATCGGTTAGTCTATTGAAAATCAGAAATAGCGCCATCCCAGTTTCGAAATATTCGAATTGGGAGAACCTGGCAAGTGAACACAGTCGTCCGCAATTACACAGGTCTCACTATAACCTGTATCGTCGGTGTAACTTTTGTTCTACTATTCGAAGCCTCGGGCAAATCCTTCTCTTCCCTAACGCTAATTCTCGCCTTCTTCACCTTTGCTTCAGTAGTTGCCGCGGCCATGGTGATCGCTTGGGCCGCCGAAGCGTCACAGTTCTCCATAAGCCAGGGTTTGGCTTTGGCAATAGTAGCTATTGTCCAGACGCTTCCCGAGTTCTTTGTCGAAGGAGCCATTGCCTGGAATGCAGGGCAAGATCCCGCTGGTTGGCTTCCTAACGTAACCGCGAATTTCACGGGCGCGAACAGGTTACTCACGGGGCTAGGATGGCCCCTAATACTGTTCACAGCGATGGTTTCGAGAAGCGGGAAGAAGCGATCCGGACTGCGCGTAATTGCACTCCGGAAGGAGCAGAGCATTGAAGTTGTATTCATGCTCGGAGCAACCTTGTACTATGTCCTGATCTGGCTGAGAGGTTCTCTGGAACTTGTCGACACGATCATACTCCTCGCCGCCTTCTTGGGTTATCTCTGGATGTTATCGAAGCTGCCCTCTGAGAAAGGGGACCCTCAGGAAATGCTTGAGGCGTCGCCTCGCGCCATAGTAGAGCTCAGAACAAGAAATCGTCGAATCATGGCAATCCTAAGTCTCTTCGTCTTCTCTGGTTTGGTCTTCGTATTCATCTCGACACCGTTCGTGGACTCGATCAACACTATTGCAGTTGCCCTGTTCGGCGCGGGTGCAGGATTCTTCTTCATTCAATGGATCGCCCCATTTCTATCCGAGTTCCCCGAGAAAGTGACGGCGTTTCACTGGGCACGGAAGATCAAGCTAGCGCCCATGGCTCTATTGAACTTCGTCTCATCGGCAGTAAACGAGCTGACGGCACTCGTTGCAATCATTCCAATAATCTTCGCCCTCAGCATAGGAGCTATTGGGCCAGTCTCTCTAACAGCTCACAGGGACGAGGTGCTACTGACTATGGCTCAGTCCCTCTATGCTTGCGTTTGCCTAATGGACTTGAACTACGATGTTAGAAACGCTCTGCAGCTCTTCGGCCTGTGGTTGGTGTCCACAGCGTTCGTAGAAACCAGATTCGCAATTTCAATCATCTTCCTTCTCGCGTCCCTGGTCGAATTGATTATCCAGCGCGGCCGCATCACCGTCTTCTCTTCCTTCAAACAGACCCTTCAACTATACTTCTCCTGCCATTCCTGACAGGCAAACAACGACTTCAATTTCGAAGCTTGGTAACTAGCCTGAAAGGTCAGATTGTTTCTTTGATCTATCATTTCTCCTGAGAATTCCCCTTAAGAGTCTCCTGGTCATTCCTCGTCGGCCTTCAACGAGAACTTCCTCCCAGTCAACCCTCATCAATAGGATGGCGACTAAGATCACGACGATGGCAGACAATATGGAGACGTAGAGACCGCCGCCTAGAATGTCTTCGAGGCCTCCCTGAGAACTCCTTGCCGCGTAGGTGATGAGTATTGTCAGGACAAACTTTCCTGAGTAGAGCGCGATGAACGTCTTGATTGGACTATACTTGATGATTCCGAGAGGAACAAAGACGATATCGTCAGGCAAGGGCAAGGCCGCGAAAACAAGTGCGAGGAGGAAGGAGCTGCCGCCCACGAGTTTTCTGAACGAGTCGAACCTTGCGGCGCGTCCGCTCAGTGCTCGTCGAGCACCATACCCCACCGCATAACTCACGAATTTTCCTATAGAAGCTCCCAATGCGGATACGGCGGCTATCTGAAAGAGCCCCAGACCGGGGAAGCCGGATGCGATGGTGATCACGAACAGCAGGTACGGTACTGGGAAGAATGGGATCATGTTGCCTATGATGCTTACCAGAAAGACGACGAGGATCGGGTTCCCTCCAACCAGAACCATGATTGCGCCTATGATGTCGAAGGCCATTCTTGGCTAAGAACATCGACAACCCAGAAATAAGTCCGTACGTCTTGTGGAATCCCGCTTAGATCTCAGACTTCTCAAACGGCGGATCCCGAGAGCGTCTGCGTATTCGAATCGTAATCAACACAAATGGCTCGAGCCCAAAATCTTCCTCTCTCTCGCCGGAAAGTGCTTTAGCTGTGGAGAGAGCGCGTCTCCACCCAAGCCCAACTTATGACCACGACCTTTCTGTTCGATCTAGCAATCGCGGTCGCAGCAGCTCTCCTCTTCAGTCTACTCTTCTACAAACTACGCCTTCCTATGATCGTGGGACAGCTAGTCGCGGGCATGGTCGTAGGACCCTTCGGTCTCGGCCTAATCCGAGACACATCAGCCATTGACTTTCTCAGTACCCTAGGAATAATTCTGCTGCTATTCGTCATAGGTCTCGAGCTAGATCCTCGTCATCTTAAGAGCGTTGGATCAAAAGCCGTAGTACTCACATCGGTAGAGTTTCTCGTAGCCTTCACAGTCGGAGTTCTCGCAGGGCTCGCTGCAGGATGGAACTTTGGTACTTCTTTGTTCCTAGGTTCGGTGCTAGGCTTGAGCAGCACCGCAATCGTAGCGAAGATCGTCGCCGACCGTACCCATGAACACGGCGAAAACCTTGCCGCTACAATAATGATGGTTATGGTCGTCGAGGACTTGATAGCCGTCTTCCTCCTCTTCCTGATACCAGAGCTTGCTAGCGGAAGTCGACTTCAGGCTTCAGCATTCTTGATCGTTACTGGAAAGGCGGGCTTCCTCTTCCTTGCCACCTTTGGCTTCAGCCGGTATGTCGGTCCGAGAATCATTAACCGAGTAAGCCAGTACGAGATCGAAGTTGGAGAAATCTCGTTTCTATTAGCTCTCTCATTCGGATTTCTCTTTGGAGTAATATCCGACTACCTAGGTTTCTCGCCAGGCATCGGCGCCTTGTTGACAGGGTTCTTTCTGCCGGTCAAACATTCTCGTTATGTGAGGGAGAAGATTCTCCCCCTGAAAGAGGCCTTCATCGTATTCTTCTTCCTGTCCATGGGAGCACTTATCGATGTTGGCGCTGCGATATCCGTAGGCCTTCCACTAGTCATCATACTAGGAGCAGCAATCTTCGGAAAGCTAGTCGGCGGCTCAGCGGGGGCACGTCTAGCAAAAACCGGGGCTCCGCTTCTCATTGGGAGTATTCTAGTTCCTCGGGGAGAATTCTCACTAGTGCTGGCCAAGGCAGGAGTTGATTCCGCAATCGTGAACTCGCAACTCTACCCGGTTGCAGGGTTGGCGGTCCTAGCCACGACTCTTGCATCGCCGATAATCGAAAGGTCGCTGCGTTCTTCTAGAACTGAGAAGTCAGTGACGGAGTCCTAAGAGCTGGCCGACTTTGAATGGTCCTTAGGATTTCTGAAGGAGAGAGGCTTCTTGACCGCAACCGCATACGGTGCTGGTTGGTGACCAGGGGCTGATTGCACGATCATCGTACAACAGGAACACTTCACGTCTAAGCATCGGCCTCGGAGACTATGACGGCACTCTGGGCAGTAACAGCCGCTTCCAGAACCCGTGTGAATAATGAATCCTCTCGGGCCGGTCTCAGAACGCTTGTTCTTCAAGCCAAACTGGATGGTTAAGTCGATAAGCTGTTTAACTGGTTGCCGTTACCGAGAATCACATGGGCAACGTCAGAACTCCTAAGGCCTACGAAAAATATGCGTGGACCCTTCTCTTCATCTTCTGGACACTACACTTGGTCCTATCAGTGCGCGATTTTTTCCCGAGTCTACAAGACTTCTGCCTAGCGTGCCTGCCAGGGGCAAAGACTGCGATACAAACCTCAACTGGTATGAGCTGGAGCCAGCTGGCCTCGACGAATCCGAGACTCGCTAGCTTCCTCGCCTCCATCCTCATCGGTGACGGGATTTCGGGAGCCGGCCTAGCAGTCCTCGGCATGATCGTTTCCCTGACGAGCTTCAGGAGGGGCGAAAAATGGGCCTGGTATGTGTCGTGGTCGATGCCAATTGGAATACTTGCTGCTCAGCTCAACGTGTACCTGTTGACCGGGTCCATAATGGTGATTGTTCTAGCCGTTGTGTTCGTCCTAGTATCTCTTCTCGCTCTTTTCCTGCCATACAGACAATTCTTTCCAGGCAAGATGCCGCCAAGGCAAACCTCAGCGTAAAACAAAATGACTACCAAGATGAATGAGACGATGGTGACCCCGGGTTCTGCAACCAAGAAAATCGTTGGCATCGTTTCAGACACGCCCAGAACCGAAAGGCTGATGGAGAGACCTGACGGTCTTCGAAGAAACACGTTCTGACTCAACCCTCGTCTCATAGCATTCGACAGAAATCTGTCTGTCATCAGGTCTGTTACTATCGTGACCATTACCGATATACCTAGGGTGATAATAGCCTAATGGGGCGAGTCCGAGAGGATCTGGTGCAGTTTCAGGGAGGGTTTACTTGTACAGATATGATAGTTTGGTGAATTCTGACAACTCCTTGAGCCATTGCATTTATCCAGACATTGTAACCACCTGTTGGCGTATTCGTACTGCTGCTTATGAGAATGGTCGTCGTCGCTGTTCCACCAGAGGTTAGTGTGACGTTGCCGGGGGTCGGTACAGCGGTTAGGCTCATCGGGGGGCAGGGTGGAGCGGGGATGTTGACACAGGCGACTATTGTGACTAGGCCGGAGAAGCCGTTGAGGCTTGATACTGTGAGAGTTGAGTTGGCAGAGGACCCCGCGTGCAGAACCAGAGATCCTGGACTGGCAGATATCGAGATGTCCGGAGGAGCCGGCGTGACTGTGACAACTATCGTTGCTGTCCTTATGAGGTTGTGACTAGTCCCTATGACCGTAACATTGTATGTGCCGATCACAGTTGAGCTGATAACAATCGTCGACTGAGCAGCCCCATTGGGGTTGAGGGTTACACTAGCTGGACTGAAACTGATGGAAAAGCCCGTTGGAGCTGAACTAGTCAATACGACCGTTTTCTTGAAGTCGTTCAAACTTTGAATTGCCATGTTGAAGAGGACCCATGTTTGTAACTGTGAGTAGGTCTGCTCAACGGTGACTGAAGATTGCTGGGGAGAAATAGAAAAGTCTGGACGGGCCCCAGATACCGGCCTTGCGTAGGTAGAAGACAACGTTGCGACCGTAGCTAATATTGTGGCTAAGAGAATCAATCG
>Ga0209237_1000870_pt1 | contig 17524 bp, 9 predicted proteins | sample GraSoi013_1_40cm_2_FD_185820 | JGI IMG/M metagenome (GOLD analysis project Ga0209237, IMG submission 185820) | Grasslands soil microbial communities from the Angelo Coastal Reserve, California, USA - Sample 10_02_2013_1_40cm (SPAdes) (version 2) | ecosystem: Environmental > Terrestrial > Soil >... | reverse complement strand
GGTCGGAACCCGATCCAAGCGCGGTCGCTACTTTGCTCTCGGATCTGAAGGCCGAGATGACGAGGATGATGGAGATAAGATGAATCACGCGCGGCTTTCGTGGTATGCACTTCACGTCCGCAGCCGATTTGAAAAGATCGTGGCGAGCAACTTATCGAGAAGAGGATTTGAGGCGTTTCTGCCTACTTACAAGATTCGAGATCGACTAAACGAGAGGCATCTGGAGATACCATTGTTTCCGAGTTACGTATTCTGTCGAATGCAAGAGGCTGAAGCCCGATTAATGCTGATGATACCGGGTGTGATGCATATCGTGGGAACAGGAGCCGGCGTGAAGCCAGTCGATGAAGTTGAAATGGCCGCCGTCAAACTGGTCGTTCAATCTCCTCTACACTACCGACCCTGTCGATTCCGCGAGGCTGGCCGGAGGGTTCGAGTTGCCGAAGGGGCGCTGCACAATTTGGAAGGAATTCTTGCAGAGAGTGGGAACAAGATTGGGATTGTCGTCGGCATCTCGCTTTTGAAAGTCGCTGTTCTTGTCGAGATCGGAGATGCTAGTCAGGTTGTAGCTGTCTCGAATACTCGAACCCCGGTATCACGTCTCCTGACCGCATTGAAGCCGTCCGATTTGAGGAATGCGCCCGGGCAGGATGCGGAAGGAGCGATTGAGATGTCTCCATTTCCATTTCCATCAAGTGAAGTGGACCGAACAATCCGTTGCATCCCGGCAACCATCGTATTCGATAGTTCCCGCCAAGCTTCCCTGGCGGACGCCCGAGGCGTTCCGGTTCCAGCCAGGAGTCTCCTTCTGCGGACGGAAGATTTCGACATTCATCTCCAAATTCGCTGTGAACGAGGATACAGGGAAATTTTGGGTCAAATACTTTCACGGAGGCGTAAAGATTTAGCCGGGGCCCGGTTTCATCTGTTGCGGAATGGAGAGAAACTCCAAGCCGCTACCGCCGACACACTGGGCGAATTCAATTTCACCGATGTCCCCGAAGGCGACCTGAATCTTCAAGTTGACCTTCCATATCTGACCATTATCGGTGCGCTTAGTGCTTAAATAACGTCGGTAGTCTATGTTGTAACAGAAAGCTCATGGCAAGATCCCGTTTCCTTTTCTTCGATCGCATTTTGTCCTCGGCCCAATTTCAAGACTGCCGCTCATTAGTTACCCATAATTGCTGACTTTCATGGTTCCTGAGGAAACACTGAAAGAGACGTTCGATCGAATTTGGGAAGAGATTCATGGCTCGAATCTCTATGCGGGACAGCCTCGCAACGAGGCATCGGCGCACAGCGTGTCGCGTGCGCAGCACGCTCTTCAGTTAGCCATAAATTCCGGCCACGATCGGTTAATGATCGAGGCATGGAGAATGCTCGCATACAGCCTTACGGCGAACGAGCAATACGAGGAAGCCATTCCGTATCACAAAAGTGCCGTCGAAAAATTGGAACAATTGGGAGAGCATCGGCAAGCGGCGCGCAGCCGTATCGGATATGTGGCAGCTCTCGCGCATGTAGGACGCCTGCAGGAAGCGCTCGGCGTGGCCAGCACCGCCGAGCAATGGTTCGCTGAAAACGATGATGAACAAGGGCGGGCGCGTCTCTTTACGAATCTCGGTATCATTTACCACCGGCTCGATGAACACACGCAAGGCGTTGAATATTACGGCAAAGCGGCCGCAATTTTCGAAAAGCTCGGCGATAAGCGGGCGCTTGCGCAAACCTGCAACAATCTAGGCAACGTGCTTTCGATGCTCGATCAATTCGAGCAGTCGGATTCCATGTACGAGCGCGCCGAGAGGCTGAGCGAGGAACTCCAACTGGCCAATCTGTTGGCGCAGGCCAGCTACAACCGCGCCTACCTCCAGTATTTGCGGGGCCGCTACAGCGAAGCGCTTCACTCCTTCAGCCGGCTTCGCCCGCGATTTGAACGGGCGGGCAGCCAACGGCACTGCGCCCTTTGTGACCTCGACGAAGCGGAGATCTACCTGGAAATCAACCTTTCACAAGACGCGGCAATCCTTGCAGAACGCGCCGTCGAAGAATTCAGGCTGATCGGCATGCGATATGAACAGGCCAAGGCCGCGGGCTTTTACGGCGTAGCCCTGATGCAGATGCAGCGGTATGCCGAGGCCCTGGACGCGTTCGGCCTCGCTCAAAAAATATTTGAGGAGGAAGGCAATCTGTATTGGATCGGGCTGCTCAATCTGTATCGTGCGGAAGTGCACCTGTCCATGAACCGTCTGCGGAAAGCGCAATCCCTCGCCCGACAAGCCAAACTAATGTTCGAGAAATTGGCAATTCCATCGAAGCGAGTTTTCAGTCTGGTGCTTTTGGGCAGGGTCGCGATGGCCCTCGACGATCTTAAAACTGCGGAGACCTCGGCGGCGGAGATCTCGAAGCTGATCCATACCACGAAGATGCCGCTCGTGCTGCTTCCCTACCATGTGCTCTGCGGAGAGATCGCTGAGCGCATGCAGAGATGGGACGATGCGCTGCGTCATTACGAACATGCAGCGGAGGAACTGGAGAAGCATCAGGCCCGGCTCCATCATGATGATCTTCGCGTGACTTTCTTTACAGGGCGGCAGCAGGCATATGAAGCTCTAATACGCCTTTCATTGGATCGGATGAATCCGCAAGAAGGACTGCCGACGGCGTACGCATGGTGCGAGCGAGCACGGTCGCGTGCTTTAGTTGAACTTCTATCACATTACGCGCCCCTGGTTCATGGACAAGCCGAGCCTTCGCTGCTGTCCCACATCGATCGCTTGCGCGAAGAACTGAACATCCACTATCTGCGTTCTCAGTCCGAAAACTGCCCATTGACGTCGCAATCGAATTACGACAGCATCGCCCTCAAGGAGCGGGAGCTCGCGCGAAGCCTGCGGGAGGTATCGGGAGTGGATCCGGCGTATGCGTCGTTGCGGCAAGTCTCTATTACCGAGATCGATTCCGTTCAAGCCGATCTTCCGGAACGGACAACTCTGATCGAGTATTTCACGACGGGTGACGAGGTGCTCGCCTTCATTGTGTCGAGAACCGACGCAAAAGTCGTTCGCAGGCTTTCTAAGGCGAGCGACATCCTCAAAGCGCAAGCGCGTCTGCAATTCCAGTTCGGCCAATTCGCGCTGGGACGCGAGTATGTGATGGTTCATTCCGAGCAAATTATGCAATCCACGAGGTTCTGGCTCTATGAACTTTATCACCGGCTGATGGCCCCCTTCATCAGGGAGATCCGCACGCCACACGTAGTAATCGTCCCGCACGGGCCCTTGCACTTCCTGCCGTTTCATGCCTTCTATGACGGAGAGAAGTACCTCCTCGACAACTACGAGTTTTCTTACGCGCCCAGCGCTTCAATCATGAAATATTGCCTCGAATGGGGAGAAATTGCCGGCGAGTCTCCTCTGCTTGTCGGAGCGCCGGATCAGACCGCACCGCTCATCGGAGACGAGATTTCCCAGTTAAATCAGCTTTTTGCGGATGCCCGAGTCCTGGACGGCGCGCAAGCTACGCGCGCAGCGTTCATTGAGAACAGCAAGGCGTCGTCATTTCTGCATATCGCAACTCATGCAACTTTTCGTCATGACAATCCCATGTTCTCCAGCTTCAAGCTGGCGGATGGATGGTTTACGGCTCTCGATCTGTTTTCTATCGTCTGCAAAACGAATCTGGTGACGCTAAGCGGTTGTCAGTCCGGTATGAGCGCAGTGACGGGCAGCGACGACTTACTCGGCTTCATGCGTGGATTTCTATATGCCGGCGCTCGGTCTCTTCTCTTAAGCCTGTGGAATGTCAACGATAAATCCACGGCAGCGCTGATGGTGCATTTTTATCGAGAATGGCAAAAAGGCGTCGCTAAATCGACTGCTCTCCGCTCCGCTATGCTCGCTGTCCGCGCCGAGCATATCCATCCCTTCTATTGGGCACCATTCTTACTCGTCGGAAATCCATAGCATTTTTTTCAAATTCGGCGTATGTACCTCAAGGAATGAACTGGACTGTCCGTTATCTGTTCTTCGCTCTTATTTTGCTTTTTGGCCTGAGTTCCCAGGCTGACGCTGCTTCGTACCCGCTTATTGTACAAATTCCGCGGACGGTAAGTATTCACACACTTGCAGCCACCCTGGGGGGTACTGTCGTCGACAGTATTCCCGGCGCGAACACGTACTTGCTGAACTTGCCCGTCGTGCCGTTGCCGGCCAGGGCAACCGTGCTCGGAATCCAGTGGATGGAACTGAACACAGGCGTCCGTTTGCCCCGCTTCAGCCGGCCCGGCGTATTGAAAGTACCCGGCACTGCGGCCCCGGATTGGTACAAGCAGCAGCCGGCGATGCAACTAATAAACGCTGGGAAGGCGTTGCCCTTTTCGACGGGAAGAGGAGTTGTCGTAGCAGACATCAATTCCCAAGTCGACTACGCGCACCCGGCGTTGGTCGGCCATTTGACCGGCGGATACGACTTTATCGCCGCCAGCCCGGGCGAACCGTTCCTTTCGGACCAATCGGATGCGGGATTTCTTGATCAATCGGCCGTCGGTTTCCTGGACCAGTCGGATGCCGGTTTCCTAGACCAGTCGGATGCCGGTTTCCTAGACCAATCGGACGCCGGCTTCTTGGACCAGTATGATCCTGCTTCCCTCAAGGGGCTCAATCCGGCTTACAGTCATGGTTCGATTTCCGCCGGCATCATCGCCGCGATAGCGCCGTACAGTATGATCATGCCCTTGCGCGTGTTTGGTGACGACGGCCGGGGCGATTTGTTCACTCTGGCCAAAGCCATACGATATGCCGTGGATCATGGGGCTCAAGTCATCAACATGAACTTTGACATTCTAAAGCCTTCGCTGGCTGTCAAGAGCGCTGTGGACTTCGCGCTGGCTTCCAATGTGTTGCTGATTGCGCCCGCCGGGAACGATGGCACGTCTCAACCCCAGTATCCGGCTGCTTTCGCCGGAGTGATGACTGCGGCCGCGACTGATCTTTCCGACATCAAGGGTTTGTTTTCAAACTATGGCAGTTATGTCTTTGCGGCTGCGCCGGGTGTGGGCATCATTTCGGCTTATCCGGGTGGGTACTACGGCGTTGTGTCCGGCACATCTCTAAGTGCGGCTGCCCTTGCAGGGACTGCCGCACTCGTCCGATCCCTCGAAACGAACGGAGTGCCGGATTCCCTCGCCCAAACCGCCGTCAACATCAATTCTCAAAATCCACATTACGTGAACCAACTAGGACACGGCCGTATCGACGCGCTCGGAGCCGTGCGGCCGCCGGGCATTCCGGTGATTACGGCGGTCAAGCCCGTTACCACTGTACAAGGTCAGACGTTGGCGGTCACCGTCACTGGTCGATTCACACATTTCGCGCAAGGCACGACCCGGCTAAGCGCCGGCGCCGGCGTGACGATTACGAATGTTGTTGTGAACAGCTCTACTTCGCTCACGGCGCAGGTGAGCATTGCGACCAATGCGGCCATTGGCATGCAGGCATTGACTGCCACAACAAGCACTGAAGTCGTTACTCTCAGTAACGCGTTCACGATCAATCAAAAGGAATGAATGCAGCCACTCTCAATTAAGTTCTCACCGTGACCGGTGTATGGTTATGTTGCCGCCTCCCAGTTTTGTACCTGTGCTTTCGATGTCGCTAGCCGTTGGCACATTGTCATAGATAATCACGCCATCAGCCTTGTTCCAGATCTTCAGTCGAACTCTGTCCATTCGATCTTCATCAGAGATTTCTCCGTCGATGGCGGTGAGCAAAATTCCGTAATCTCCCTTGCCGTTGATTTTTCCTGATCCTTTAATCTGGGCTCGACTTCCGGACACAACCAGCCATTCATAGCTAGTGCTTTGGAAATGCATGTCAGCGGCTTGCAAGTCCACGTTGGTATCACCGGAAGGAACAGTTGAGTCTTTCTGATATTTAGCATTGAATTCAAACTCTGCCTTTCCACTGTCAGAACGAATCCAACCGTTGCCCGTCACAAACGGGCCATTCGGGTCGTAGATGGCCAGAATCGGAACGCATGAATAACTCGAGTTCTGAGCGGCATCAGCCGCGCGGACACAAACGCTATAGGCGCCAGTCTGCAGATTGAGAGGCACAGACACGGTGACCGTTGGTGAGGTGTAGTTTGAGCCTATAACTCTCCACGTTTTTCCGTCATCCACGCTGTATTCCATCAAGGCGATGTTGGAGTTGCCAGTGTCAACGTCACTCGCTTTTGCGGCAAGGACTACTGTCGTACCGACCCGAGCTGGATTTTGGCTCAGCGTGAAATCTGAAATCTTCAGCGGCGTGAAATCTATGGCTTTCGCAAAGACAAACAGACTCAGGGATGGCGTCTTGGCGCAGATGGTTTTGGTGGTCGGGTTCGGAGAGTTCCGGCCAGTGAGAATCGTTCTGTCGACTAGTGTATAGGAATCATCGACCATCTCACGATGCATAATCCTTAGCGGATAGGGATTTTGGAACTGCGCGGGCTCAGTGATGGAGTTCAACACGAAGCACGTTGTGATTTGGTCCGAATAAGAGGCCGTCGTCATAAGGTTGAACGCCAAGTTCGTGCCAGACATTGCGAAACCGCCCGGGATACTGCCCGCGGTGGCCGGATCAATTGGAGTGATGCTTGTCGTTCCCGCAGTCATCACCGTCTTAAAGTCGGTGTGGATCGTGTTTGATCCGACCGTCAACGAAACAGCCACGTGACTGCCGGTGGGGGTGGGAGCTCCGATCGTGAAACTCTGCACAACGGTGCTCGCTGCATTGTAGTTTGCGTCACCCGCCTGGGAAGCGGTCACCGTGCAGGTTCCTGCGCCGGTAATCGTGACAATATTCCCGGAGATTGTGCAGGTTCCACTCGCGGCAAAGACAACAGGTTGAGTCGATCCGCCCCCCGTTGCGCTAACTGCAAACGGTGGATCGCCGTAGGTTTTGTTTGGAAGAATTCCAAAACCAATCGTCTGATTTGCTTTCCCGACAGTAAGCTGGCCGGAACCCGCACTCGGAAGGAAGAATGGGCTCGTGCTGACATAATTCGCATTAATGGAATATGTTCCTGGCCCCTGAACAATCGTGTAGGGAAGGACCGCCACTCCCGAGGCATCGAGGGGACTTGAACCCACAAGATCGCCGGTTACAAAAAAGTCCACAGTACCCGTGGCGGTCTGTTCCGCCAAAGGCGTCGGACTCACAGAAGCTGTCAGAGTCACGGGATTGCCGTGCTGGCCTGCGATTGACTTCACATCGGTTGCCGTGGGCGCTTTGACCGTGACATTGAAGCCGCAACTCGCTTTGTCCCCTCCCGAATCCGTGGCGGTACCTGTCACCTTTGTGGTGCCGACAAGGAAGGCGGAACCTGAGGCCGGTTTGGCGACAATCGCGCCTGCGGGGAGCGGACAATTGTCAGTCGCAGTTACCGTGAAATTCGCAATTGTCGACGCCTGTCCGGGCCCCGCTGTCGTGACGATGTCGGCCGGGCAGGACATCACCGGGAGCGGATTCACAATTTTCGTTACAGCCGTCGATAAGTTGTTGCTTGGATCAGGATCCGGCGTCGACGAGGAGATGGTTGCTGTATTGCTCAGCGGAGTCCCACCGGGTGCCGAGCAGCTTATCGCCGCAACGAGAGTGATCGTGCCGGAACCGGAGGCCCCCGATGGCAATGTTACCGTTTGATGGTTGTCCGAACTGTTGCACGTGCCGCCCCCCGTGGCCGAACATGAAACGAAGCTCAGCAGGGGCGGCAAGTCGTCGGAAACGGTCGAGCTGACATTAACGGTCGGACCGTTGTTCGTAGCGTCGATCCTATAGGTGATGTTCTGCCCGGAAATCGCCGGACCCGATGTGATCGATTTGGTTACTGAAAGATCCGCCTGGACGGTGATGATGCTCTGCACAACCAGGTTGTCGAACAATACGCCACAGGCAGGCGCAGCCGGCCTGACATCCTTGCAAGTCAGGTTTGCATCCTGCGTGAATTCCCACCAAAGCCGAATGGACCTTCCGGCCATTCCCTTCAGCTTCATGTGGATGTGCTGCAGACCCGCCGAGTCGCCGGCCCATGCGGACAAATCCTGCAAGTAAGCAGGGTTGTTTTCCCGCGGAAAGTGTTTCGGCAGATGCTCGAGGCTGCCCGTGGTGAATTCTTCATCAAAAGCTTCCGCCAATATCGCCCGAAGGAATGCGGGCGGCGAACTGGACGGCCCATAGTCGCCAATGCGCAGCAAAAATCCGTCGTATGCACGGATATTAAAGGCTGGATCGTCCTGCGTGTTGTATTTCGCATCGAAATCCAGCGTCACATATTCTGAGTCCGACGGCACTTGGATCAATGGGCTGAGCAGACGTTCCCATCGAGTAGAATCGTGTGCTAACCCGTCATTGGCGTTGATGTGAAACGCACCGTTATTGCCGCCATTGAATGTGTTGTTCGTGGTCCACGAAACGGTATTGTTGCCTCCTATGTGCAGGGTCAACCAGCCGCTGGGAAGGGAACCTGGCGATATCGAGTCGAAATTTTCCTGGAATATGGCGGTCGCCATGGGTGTTCCAGTCGCGCGAGTGACGAGCAGCGTGGTTGATCCCTGATTGCTAGTGACGTTGAGAACAAGATTGAGCGGGGTTCCGCGAACGTACGAAAGCGATAATTGAATGATGAAGTCCCTATCATTCGTCGCCGAAGCACCCGGAGCAATGCTCGGATAGCCTGAGGTTCCCTGTACAATCGTCACTGTGGATGTCGTGGCTGAAAGCGTTGCGACGATGCCGGTGATAACGGTGGGATTCAAGCTCGTGTTCGTGACATAGTTGGTCAACGGTAATTTGAATCGGACTTGCTCTCCCGCATCGATGAAGCCATTCCCATTCCCATCTGTGACTGTGGTTTCGTTGAAGTTTGGTGTCAGGGTGACTTTCAAGGAGTTCGCGGGCACCCCCTTGAATACGACCATGGGCGTTTCCATACGAGTGGACGGTAGCCCCTTCGTGAATGGGAGGAGTTCGGTCTCGGCCCAAGAGGCAAACAGTTCGCCTTTCTGAGCGACGGCCTGATTGTAGTCGCCCAGATTGGGCCGGCCGAGGTCATTCCCCCAGCCTGCTTTAAAGGGATGATCCGTAAGCGGCATGGGCCGTTTCCATGTGAGCCCGCCATCGTCTGAGAATTGATAGGTCGTTTGGGTAAGATCGCCGCTCGTATCTATGCCTTGATCGTAATAGAAAACGTAAATGCGGCCGCTACTGTTGTCAACAGTCACCCATGGGAACCACTGGGCACGATCATTACCGGGTCTGCTGTTGATCCGTGCGGGATTCGTGAAGGTAAGGCCACCATCGGTGCTGCGTTGAAAAACGATGTCCGCGCCATCCTTCAAGTCATTGTTGGAAAAGACGAGATAGATGGTACCCTTGCCGGGACCCGATGAATTATCGACAGCCATTCCCGGGGATGTGTTGACTGCGTCGTCGCCCAACACTTCATCCATAGTGAAGAAATCGGAAGTCGTATTTACCGGACTACTCCATGTCGCTCCATTGTCCGTGGACCTCGCAAAGCTTACATTGTTGGTGTTGGTCCCGGGAAACCTGCGCCAGGCCAGGTAGACATTTGGAGAACCATTTCCAGCGAAACGAGGAATCGAAGCCTGTCCATCTACAGTGTCGGCAGCAACAACACTCCTCGCAGACCAGACGGGCATCACATCCATGATGTTGTCCGAAAACGTCGTGGAAATCTCGACGCCGCCAGGTGCGAATGGAGTGAAGTTCGACCAGCTCATCAGCACACGCCCTGTACTGGGATTAACGTCGGCGAACTCCTTGTCGGCCGCTTCGACACTGAGTCCGTTTAGAAGTCCATTAGGGTTCGTCGCCGGCGGGATTTCGAATGGACCGCTCCAGGTGTGGCCAAAATCAGAAGACCGATGAAAGCCAATCGTTTGGGACGTTCCACTGGCACCGGAGTTTACGACGATAATCGAGAAATAAATGAAGTTCGAACCGCCCAGATACTTCACTTCTGGATCACCGAAGACCTGGGGGTAGGCGTCTAAACCGATGAAACTAGTCCCGGTCGTAATCGGCAGCAGTCCTCCATTGGTGAAGGTTTGGCCGCCATCGTCGGAATACTTGAAGCCGGAAATCGAAATCGGATTGAGTCCAAAGCCTGCTGCGTTATTGAAACCGATCACAATGTGCCGGCCTGTCGTGTCCACAGCAATCGAGGTTTCTGCCTGGCCACCCGCGGGGTCTCCAGGATCGTCCTGTCTATCGTCAAGGTGAAGCCGGTGTTTGGTAACCCGCTGGGCAAGCTCGCCCATATGGGACATTTTTTTTGTGTGGAGGTCTTGCGAGCTATCTCCTGTCTCGCCTTTATTGCCGCGCCCTTGCCCGAAGACAGCCGCACCCATAAAAGATGAGTGGCCAGCGTAGCTGATCGGTGCCGCTAACAAGCATACGGCTATGAAAATCAGGACCGCTAGCGGTCTGATTGTCGTCTCCATGGCGAATCTCAATCCCCGGCGTTGCCAAAATTTCGAACGACAGGAAGGACACAATCATGATGAATCTTCTTGTGGAACCGCAGCGATCTTATAACCGCCTTTGGGCGAGGCACAACTTGTTTTATTTATGGCAGTTCCGGCGCATAAATCACCCTCTGCGAAGGTGCCGTTGGTATGCTGCCGAAACAGGGAGGGATCTCCCATCGCTCCGTAGGCAGAAACTCCGTTATCTCGGAGAGTTCACCGCCACATGAAGGCTAGTTTCTGCACCGCAAAATGCGACATTTCTCCCTCCCACAAAGATCGCACAGTCCCATGCAGCGGCTCGATAGCTGCCGTCTTCTACTATGGCTTACTCACTTGGTATACGTAATTGTCCGCGTGGTCGAGCCGCCGCCTGACTCCAGGTCGCGCAGGATTGTCAGCGTATTCCCGTTCACGCTCAAGACATCGCGGCACCAGTTCTGGCCTCGCTTGTAGTGCAGGTGAAGCTTCGATCCTTCCCAGTGCGCTCGCGTCTTAAGTCCGTTGACGTCGCCGGCCGGGGTGACGGTTGTATTGTTATCGAGAGTGTAAACGGCTTTAATCGAACCACTCTGAAAAGCTAGGTCGCTGCCGCTCTGCGCGATGACAACGGTCTGCGCAATCGCCCCAAAGGCCTCGTCTCCACCACCGCCGATACCTCTTCCGGTCGGCGGCGGCTCGATCTTGCTCAGGGTCCAGGTTCCTGAAAAGTTGGCGTTCGTCTGGCCTCTCACAACGACGGCGAGGGTTGTCATGAGGAGCACTACAGAAAATAGTCCGACTCGTTTCATCATGGTCGATTCCTCAGTTGGCGTTGACCTTCGGCATCAGCGGCTGAGGGCGGAAAATGTGCGCCGGATCAGCGCCGGACCTCGGAACGAACTTCTGCGGACGGCCGCCGAAGACCTCCGCGGTGTACAAGTTTCCATCCGAATCGGCCGAGAATTCGTGTACAGCCCAGAACAAGCCGGGTGCGGTCCCATGTGTTCCCCAGGCATAGAGCAGTTTTCCATTCAGATCGTATTTGAGGAATTTGTCGATCGTTCCAGAAAAGGCCCACAGATAATTGTCGGCGCTCACGCGGATCGTATAGGCCTGATGAATGTTCGGCCAGATGTCGAGGAGCTTGCCGTTCTCGTCGAAGACCTGAATGCGGTTGTTGGCGCGATCGGAGACGTAGACGCGCCGGTTGCGATCGGTAGTGACGGAGTGGGGAGTGTTGAATTGTCCTGGTCCGGTTCCGGGCGTTCCCCATGCCATCAGGTACTTTCCGTTCTTGTCGAACTTCACAACGCGCGTGTTGCCGTAACCGTCGCTGACGAAGAACGTGCCGTCCGGCAGCCAGGCCACGTCGGTCGGCCGTTTGAAATGCTTATCGTCAGCACCGGGTTCATCGCGTTCCCCGAGCGTCATCAGCAGCTTCTTTCCATCGTTTGAGAATTTGAAAACCTGGTGATGAATGTCGTCGGTGACCCACACATTGTGCTCTGGGTCGTAGGGACTGATGGAGACCGAGTGCGGTCCGCGCCCATCCTCGAAGAGTTTGTCCCACTGCGTCCACGACTCGACGACTTTTCCAGTCGCATCGACGATAACGATGCAGTTGCGAAACTCGGGGGTTACCCCCGTCGCCTGCTGGCCGATCGAGCCCCAGAAGCCGTTAAAGTTGTTTGGCAGTTTTTCCGGCAGCTTCAACTCGCCGCGGTTTGCAATGAAGATGCGATTCGGCGTCTCGGCGAAGATGCCGCCTGTCGAACCCCAGATGTATCCCGGTTTCGCGACCGACAAGGGCGGCGGCCATTTCTCAGCCACGTTGTACGGGCCTGTCATATCGTCGCCGCCCTTCTCCTGGACGAAGGCAGGCGCGGGTAGAAGTAGCAATCCGATCACGGCGATTGTCGCAAATGTGATTCTCATCCAAACCTCCTGCTATTACTGCTTGTCGAGGACCTGCACGTTATCGATGGGCTGGCCCTGCGGATTTGCGCCTTTTTGGGTTCGCGTCAGGGTCTTGCCGTCCTTTGAGACAACTTCGGTGACGGTCCCGATCTGTTTTCCTTTAAAGTAGGTCGTGCGCTCGGTTGTCAAAGCGTCGATACGCTTGAGCCGGACCGTCTGGCCGGCAGCGAAATCGCGAGCCGATGAGGTGAATGGATAATCCTTCCCATCATACTTCGCAGTGTACGTGTTGGTCTGGTGCCCCTGGGCATTGTCAATTTCCGCGGTCAACCTTAACGCATCGCCAACCATGTCGTATGTAATGATCTGATTCTTGGGTGGTGCACCTGCGCTGTATTTCGTTTTTGCCGGGTTGAGTTTCCATTTCCCGATGAGCGGATTATCGTCAGCGGCCAGGCCCGCCGAAACAAGAAGCATTGCCCCGACGAGCGCCGTGATTTTCGCTTTCATTTGTTGTCTCCTATTGTGGATATCGATTGAAACTGGCGTGAATGGTATAACAAACGTCTAAACGATGAAAGCCGTAGTGCTCGAACAACAAGGCAGCCTCGAACACCTGAAGCATGTGCCCGACTTTTCCGACCCGGTGGTGAAACCAGACCATGTCGTGATTCGCGTCAGGGCGGCCTCCTTCAATTACCACGACATCTTCACCGTGCGCGGAATGCCCGGCATCAAGGTGCCGTTGCCCATGATCATTGGACTCGACATAGCGGGTGACATTCTGGAAAAAGGTCCGGGCGTCGATCGTTGGAAGATAGGCGACCGCGTGCTGATCAATCCGCTGAACCGGGAGCGGGGCCTGATGGGAGAAATGATGCACGGCGGACTCGCCGAGAAGTGCCTGGTTGCCGAGCATCAGCTGATCCGAATGCCGGACGCTGTAACTTACGAAGATGCAGCGGCACTGCCTGTGGCTTACGGCACGGCGCATCGCATGCTCATCACGCACGAGACCGTGAAGGCCGGTGACAAAGTGCTCGTGCTCGGTGCCAGCGGCGGCGTCGGCACCGGATGCGTGATCCTTGCCAAAATGCTTGGAGCCCAGGTTATCGCCTGTGCTTCGAGCGCGGACAAGCTGAAGAGGCTGAAAGAACTCGGCGCCGACGAAGTGATCAATTACCGGGAGGTCGATTTCTCCCGGTGGGCGGTTGAAAAGTACGGCAAGCCGCAACGCCGCAGCTATGAAGGCGGCGTGGACGTCCTGATCAACTTCACCGGCGGAGACACATGGCAGCCCTCGCTGCGATGCGTCAAGCGAGGCGGCAAGATCCTGGTTTGCGGCGCGACGGCAGGCTACGATCCGAAAGAAGATCTGCGATACATCTGGAGCTTCGAGCTGCAGATCATCGGTTCGAACAGTTTTTACGATGACAACCTGCAGGCTTTGATGCAGTTCATCGCGGAGGGCAAAATGAAACCGATCATCGACACGGTGCTTCCTCTCGATCGCGCCGTTGAAGGCCTGCGCATGATCGAAAACCGCGAAGTTTTCGGTAAGGTTGTTGTCACGCCGTAGAGTCGATAACGCATGACTGTTCCTCGACCAGAACCCCGCGGCTACGCCGGCAACCTCGGACTGCTTTTTGCCGAGCGAGCCAAATCCAGCCGTACAGCCATCACCGACCTTCCCAGCACGGAGCAGCCACGCCCCGTAAGCTTCCGCGAGCTGGATGCGGCGTGCGACGCATGCGCGCGCGGGTTGGTGCGATCGGGACTCAGGCCCGGAGACCGCCTCGGCATTCTGTCGCTCAACCGCGTCGAGTTTGTGGTTGTCCTGCTTGGTGCGATGCGCGCAGGTGTCGTGCCGGTTCCTATCAATGTGAAACTTTCAGCAGACACGGTTTCCTATATTCTTTCCGATTCGTCTGCGTGCCTGGTGTTCGCCGAGTGCGAATCGAAACGTCTCGTTCCTTCTGGAGTGCGTGTGGTGGAGTTGGGTAGTAGCGGCTCGAACGGCTTTGAAGCCTTTCTCGACAACGGACCTTTTCACGCCGTCGAGCCGGATCCGGATTCCGTCGCAATCCAATGCTACACCTCCGGTTCGACGGGCCGGCCGAAGGGCGTCCTGCTTACACATTACGGACAGAACTGGAGCCGCCGCATCCTGGCGCATACGCGCGGCACAACGGAGCGTGATGTCATCCTCGTGGCTGCCCCGCTCTATCACAAAAATGCGCTCAACGCCATCAAGCAAGGACTGACGGCGGGCGCGACGTTGCCGCTGCTGCCGCAGTTCTCTGTCGAGCGTTATATCGAAGCGATCGGACGCTACCGTTGCACCGTGATCTCCGGCGTACCCACCATGATGGCGATGGTGATCGCCCGTAAGGATCTATTGAAGAAGATCGACACATCGTCTGTGCGCACGGTCATGATGGGTTCGGCCAAATCATCGCCGCAACTCCTCAGAGAGCTCCAAGAATATTTCCCGAATGCCGAACCGCTCGTTGTATACGGCGTCACGGAAGGAGGCCCGGTGCCGCTCGGCCCACATCCCGAAGGCAATCCGCGTCCGCCGGAATCCATCGGCATGCCGTATCCCGGGACCGAAGCCAACCTGGTTGGGGGTTCGAATCCAAATGAAGGTGAACTTGTAGTGAAGAATCCCGGCGTGTTGCTCGGCTATCACAACTTGCCGGCCGAGACAGCCAACCGCTTGCGCGATGGTTGGTACTATACCGGTGACATTTGCCGGCGGGATGAAGAAGGTTTCTATTACTTCGTTGGGCGCAACGACGATATGTTCGTGTGCGGCGGCGAGAACATCTTCCCGGTAGAGGTCGAGACGTTGCTCGAACGCCATCCTGCCGTGCACCAGGCGCTCGTCATGCCGTTCGATCATGAAATGAAAGGGCAGGTGCCGTACGCCTTTGTCGTGCTGCGCGCAGGTGCCCGGGCGACGGAAGAAGATCTCAAGCAGTTCGCTCTGGCCAACGGTCCGGCCTACCAGCATCCGCGCCGCGTCTTTTTCCTCCAACAGTTGCCGCTCGCCGGCACCAACAAAATTGATAAGGAACGCCTACGCGAGTGGGTGGCGAAAGGCTCTTTCCCGGAGACATCCGATGAGCGATGAAGCGATAAGAATCGAAAAACTTCAAGAACTGATCATGCGGGGACCCTTCAATCAGTGGCTCAACTTTACGACAGTCAGCGCAGGGGAAGACGGCGTCGAGATCAAGGCCGCCTGGCGCGAGGAATGGGTCGTCCATCCCGAACGCCGTTTCACGCATGGCGGCATCCTTGCCGCCATCGTCGACGTGGCTGCAGATTACGCCATTGCAGCAAGACTTGGCCGTCCGGTACCGACGATCGACCTCCGCGTGGATTATCACAAAGCCGCCATGCCCGGTGACATCACGGCGAAGGCACGCGTCGTGCGCATGGGCGGTCAATTTTCGACCGCTGAAGCCTACCTCTACGATAAGGAAGGAGCGCTGGTCGCCAGCGGCCGTGGCACGTACCTGACGGCTCCGCCTAAACAAACGTCCTAAAACATCATTTTGAAACCTCCTTGACTTGATCGATGCAAGAAAGCAAGAATCGCGCGACATTAAGGGAGCTTTATATGAAGAGATGGAGCGTGAGCGGAGTTTCATGCCTGCTCGCCGGCATTCTAGCGACGGCGCCGGCAGCATTCGGCCAGGCGGTTTCCCAAATCAGCGGCAATGTGAAAGACCAGGCAGGAGCTGTATTACCCGGGGTGGAAATAACAGCGACTCGGACCGACACGGGCTTGGTGCGCACTACTGTCTCGAATGAAACCGGAAATTACGTCCTGCCGAACCTGCCGCTTGGACCATATAAACTTGAAGCAGCACTGGCTGGATTCCGCACGTTCGTGCAGACCGGAATATTTCTGCAGGTCGATAGTAGTCCCGTCGTTAATCCTGTTCTCGAAGTGGGCCGGATTACCGAACAGGTCGAGGTCGAAGCCAACGCCACGCTGGTCGAAACGCGGCGATCTGCAGTCGGTTCGATTATCGAGAACCAGCGGATTGTAGAATTGCCTCTGAACGGGCGTAACGTGACGGACCTGATCACACTTGCCGGTTCGGCAGTCAGCCTTCCTGCTGTCCGGCAGGCGTTGTTCCTGAACCTGTATCCGATAAGCGTCGGCGGCCAGGCGTTCTACGGAACTGATTACACTCTAGACGGCGCTTATCATCGCAACTACCTTACGGGTACGTACATGCCGATCGCGTTCCCGGACGCGGTACAGGAATTCAAGGTCGAGTCGAGCGGTCAGAGCGCCGAGCGGGGGAGCGGATCCTCGGTCAGCGTCGTCACGAAGTCCGGCACCAACGATGTTCACGGGGATCTTTTTTACTTCCTGCGCAACGATGGATTAGGCAGCGCTCGCGAATATTTCGCGACAAAAGCCAGCACCTATAAACGGAATCAATTCGGCGGAACTATCGGCGGCCCGATTATCGGCAACCGTCTATTCTATTTCGCCGGATTCCAGGATTCGATCCGGCGCGAGAATCCCGGCAACAGCATCTCAACTGTTCCGACACCCGCAATGATGGCAGGCGACTGGACAAGTTTCGCCTCAGCCCCTTGCAATTTGGGCACGGCTCGAGTCTTGCGCGCACCATTTATGAATAACCAGATCTCGCCGTCGTTGTATGCGGCGCCCTCCGTGTACATTACAAACAAGCTTCTCGATGCGCTGAAGCAAGACGGCATTACGCCGGATCCTTGCGGCCGCATCACCTATAACACGCCCAGCGACGAGGATGATCGGCAGTACGTCGGGAAAGTCGATTACCAGATAAGTACGAAACAATCTGCCTTTGTCCGCCTGCTCGCGACTCAACAAAAAGTTCCGAGATCATTTGACCTCGATCCCAATCTCCTGAACTGGACGAATACGGGCTTGGATCAACTCGCAAATTCGATTGCGATTGGAGATACGTACCTCGTCAGCGCGAACCTGGTCCATTCCTTCCGGTTGGCCTTCAACCGCACAGCGCACAGGTACGTGCCGAACCTCGCTTTCTCCTACTGCACTGCTGGGGTAAA
>Ga0209237_1000869_pt1 | contig 17527 bp, 13 predicted proteins | sample GraSoi013_1_40cm_2_FD_185820 | JGI IMG/M metagenome (GOLD analysis project Ga0209237, IMG submission 185820) | Grasslands soil microbial communities from the Angelo Coastal Reserve, California, USA - Sample 10_02_2013_1_40cm (SPAdes) (version 2) | ecosystem: Environmental > Terrestrial > Soil >... | reverse complement strand
TGTGCACTCCTCGTGACGAGTCCGGAGAAGGCGAAGGAGCTGAGACTCGAGCCGCGGGCGCGCCTCGTATCGACCGGCGTCGCGGGGACGAACCCGACGATCATGCTCGACGGCACGATTCCCGCGATTCGGAAGGCGCTCGCCCGTGCGGACCTCCGGCCGGACGACATCGACATCTGGGAAGTCAACGAGGCGTTCGCATCCGTTCCGATTGCGACCCGCGAAACGATCGGTTTCGAGGACGCGAAGTTGAACGTCAACGGCGGGGCGATTGCCCTGGGTCATCCCCTTGGGATGAGCGGCGCCCGGCTCCTCACGACGATGCTCCACCAGATGGAGCGACAAGATCTTCGTTACGGTCTCGCGACGCTCTGCATTGGATTTGGCATGGGCCTCGCAACGATCCTCGAGCGCACGTCGTGAGCGGCTGACCCGTCAATCTGCGCCGCATCCGTCTCGCTCTCGCTCTGGGAGCGATTGTTGATTCCGAAATCCGGTTGTCCTCTCGTGCCGTCAAGCGAAACTCAGTTCGACGACCCGCTCGTCAATGGCGAAGAGGTCGACGGCGTTCACGGAGAGGACTGCCGTGTTCCCAGACACTCCTGAGGAGGTCAGGGCACCGCTCTTTCGGAACGTCTGGTCAAACCAGATCGCCCACGCCGCCGCGGTGGGGCTCTGAATCGTCAACTTGACGCCGGTATACCAGTCCTGCCATTGGCTGAGTTGGCACGCGACCCGGCGGACCAGGTCTTCCGTGGACGTCGCCAACCAGCGTTGCATTTGTCCTCTCGTCACTTGGTCCTCGGCCGCGACGATCGAGGCGGACAGCTGGTTTTGCGCGCTGTCCACGTTGAACTTCGCGAGGGTCAGCTTGCTGCTGGTCAGGTTCACCTGCGCCCAATTCATTCGTGCCCGCGCCGCCAAGATCGGATCCGTGACCGCCTTCACACCGGCGGGAGTCGCGGCGCCTTGGGTGCCCCAGTATTTCACGTAGTCGGAGATGTTGCCCGAGTCGGAGGCTTGTTGCTGAAGATCGGTCCGGATGATCACTTGATTATCCAGACTCTGCGAGAGGAACCGCGCCGTGACGAACTGATAGTCCGTCCCGGTCGCCTCGAACGCGGGTCCCGTGAATGTGAGGAGCGTGACCTGGAGGCTGCCTGCGCCGTAGGCGCGCGGCGCGTATGAGACCGGCATCCCCTGCTGGACCACGATGCCCACGGGCTGGGCCACCGTCACGCCTCCGGCCTCGAGCCGAAGCGTCTGCGCCGGGTATTGACGGCTCGCGAGGCTCAGGCTCAGGGAGCCGCTCACCGAGCTCGCGGCTGCAACCGTGCCGCAGGAGACGGTGCCTCGGTAGTGCATGCTGATTTCGAAATAGATCCAGCGGATCGACTCCGGCGTGGGGGCGGCGAAGTACGTGCCTCCGGTGATCTGCGCGATTCGCGTGAGGAGCGCCGCGTCCGCATCGGCTCCAAGCCCGATCGTGTAGATCGTGATGTTGTTCGCCTTGGCCCGTCCGGCCTCCGCGATGGCCAGGGCGTCGCCGCCAGCCTGGTTCGGGCAGCACGTGTTGTAGCCGTCCGTCAAGAGGATGATGACCCAGGCGCGGTTCGGGAGTCCGTACGTGATCAGCTCGTCGTTCGAGACCTGGATCGCGGCCCCGAAGTTCGTGCTCCCGGCCGCGTCAATCGTGTCGAGATCGGCCTGGGCTCCGCTGTAGTCCGGGAGCCCGTTGTTGTAGGTACTGTACAGGTGGTGTGCAGGCCCGCCGACGTTCGCGCGGGTGAGCCGGGCGACGCTGTCGAAGTCCACGCTCGCGACGCGGTCCGGCCGGCTAAGACGGCCGACGTACTCCTTCGCTCCCGAGATGCGGAGACGGTTCGGGTCGTTCTGGTTCATCGACCCGGAGCTGTCGATGGCCAAGATGATGTCCTGGTCGACTTTCGAAACACGACTGTCGTGGATTGTCGGCACGTAGGAGACGGAGATGTTTGCCCTCGTGGAGTCGCCCATGTTGAACCGCAGGTCGCCCGGGCTCGGTGCAGCGAACGGCGAGACGGCCGCCGTGCCAATGGGGACCGTGACGGTGACCTGGCCGCCGGGGAACACGGCACCGGATGCCGCGGAGCGGAGCATGTCGAACGCCGAGATCGCGGCGATGGACGTCGTGCGCTCCGCCCCGTACTGCTTCGCGGGGACCACGGCGACGATCGCCGCTTGAAGGAACAGCACGACCGCGAGGAGGGTGAAGAGTGTGGCCACGGTTGAGGCGACGGCTTCGGAGTCCTCGCGTAGAATAATCCGCATAATCGATTACCGACCGGTATCAGGAGCTATAAAAAGCTGTCCGCCCAAAATCACACGCGATAATCGGTATGCGGAACAGCTCGAATCGCCCGAACGCTCCGAGCGTGGCGTGCCGGACGTCCCGCAGCGCGAACGAGGCCCACAGGGCAATCTTATGAGGCCAACGCGCTTTGCCGCGCGTTGCACCGGCGGGACCGAGATGGCCTCGACTCGGCCGCGAAGCTGAACACGTTCGATGTGACGAGCCTCGTCGTGGGATCGATCATCGGCGCGGACGTGTACGTGGCGACCGCGATCGGGGCGAAACTGGTTGGACCGGCATCCCTGCTCGTCTGGATCCTCGCCGGAGCCATGGCGATGGTGATCGCCCTTTCCTTTGCGTACTGCGTCATGATCCTCCCGAAGGTCGGCGGCCCCTATGCGTACGTGAAAGCCGTCGCCAACTCGTTCGCGGGATTCATCGTCGGATGGGGTCTCCTCCTCGCAGAATGGTTTTCCTTGGCGGTGTTCCCGGTGGCCTTCACCCAATACTTCGTCTCCCTGATCCCCGGGATCGATGTCCTCGATATCGCGCTGCTGAAGGCCGCGTTCATTGCCGTCGTCCTGGTCACAAACCTGGTTGGCGTCAAGACCGCGGGCCGCGTGAACGACGTGCTGACCGTCGCAAAACTGTCCCCCCTGGTCCTGATCATCCTCGGAGGGTTTGCGTTCGTCGGCCTTCAGTCGGGGCAATTCGTCGCGAACCTCACCCCGTTCGTCCGGGGGGACCTCCCGGCGTTCGGGCGGGCGCTCGTCCTCATCTTCTGGGCCTACGCGGGCTTCGAACTCTCGACACTCCCAACCGATGAGGTGAACCGGCCGGGCCGGACGATCCCGCGGGCCATCGTGGTGGGAATGCTGATCGTCATCGGCTTTTACTTCCTCACGAACTTCTTCGTCGTTGGATCGGTCGGCGAGCCTACGCTTTCGGGTTCGACGAGTCCGCTGATCGATGCCGCGCACTCGATGTTCGGCGCACCCGCGATCCTCGCTGACGTTGTCGTGCTCGTCGTGGGCGTAGGGGCCTTGCTCTCGATCACCGGCGCGGACGAATCGGGGACGGTCGGGACGTCGCGACTGGCATACGCGATGGCCATCGACGGACTTCTGCCGCGGGCTTTCAGTCGGAAGCACAAGAGGTTCCACACCCCATACATCGGGCTGGTCATCCTCTGCAGCGCGGCCTACGTCGCGAGCCTCCTCGGTGGCCTTTCCGATCTCATCAACTCCGCCGTGTTTCTCCTCGCGTTCGCCTATTTCGCGACGTGCGTCTCGACGATTTTCTTGGAGCGAAAACATCCCAGGCTTTCGCGCAACCTCCGGGGCAAGCACGTCGTTCCGATCGTCGGTGCGGCGTTCTCCGTCGTCCTGATGCTGCTCGTACGTCCGTTCGAGATCGGAATCTCCCTCGTCCTCCTGGGTGTTGGAATCCCCATCTACGTGTTCTTCTCGCCGCGCCAAGAGCTCCTCGATCTCAAAGAGGCGTTCTTGTCCGCGGATGCGATCTCGCGGCGAGCGTATCGCCAGGGGCAGATGTTCTTGGCCTATCCGCTGCGCGCGGTCCAGCGGGTCCTCCGCCGTCGTTCCGCCCAGTAGTCCCGGCGGAAGCCTCAATCCATTATTCGCCGGATTTCAGGCCTGGCCAATCCTCGAGGACGGCGTGCGCCCCGTTGTACCCGGGGGCACCGCTCACGCCGCCGCCGGGGTGTGCGCCAGCGCCGCACAGGTACAACCCTTTCACCGGCATCCGGTAGTTCGCCCATCCCGGCACGGGACGGAACGAGAAGAACTGGTCGGGTCCCATTTCCCCGTGGGACTGATGCGCCTCGGTGAGGCCGAACCGCCGCTCGAGGTCGAGCGGGCTGACTACCTGCCGTGCGAGGACGGCCTTCGGGACGTTCGGGGCGTACTCGGCCAGCGTTTCAATCACACGGTCCGCATACGGTTCCTTCCGCTCGTCCCACGACCCGGAGGCCAGGTGGTACGGGCTGTACTGGACGTAGATCGACAGTGTGTGTTTCCCGGGAGGGGCGACGGATGGGTCAAGTGCGCTTTGGGTGTCGACTTCGAGCCACGGATGCTCCGACGGTTGCCCGTATTTCGCATCTCGAAATGCGTCCTCCACGTAGTCGATCGAGGGCCCGATGTAGGTCGAGCCGGCATGGTGCGGCCCGGGCGTCTGAGGCGCCGCGGACCATCGCGGCAGTTCCGATAGCGCGCAGTTCACTTTCATCGCGGCTCCGTGCATCCGGATGTGCTTGATGGCGTGCAGGAACTCGGCCGGAACCTGGTCCGGCTCCATCAGCTGCAAGAACGTGCGCTTTGGATCGGCGGTCGACACAACGGCCTTCGCCTCGATGGTGCGCCCGCCCGCGAGGAGGACTCCCGTGACCCGCCCGTCCTTGCTCCGGATCCGTTCGACGGGGGATCGCAGGAGAATTTGGACACCGTTCGCCCGGGCGGCAGCCGCGAGCGCGTCCGGCAGGGCGCCCATCCCGCCGATCACGAATCCCCAGGCGCCGACCTTGCCTTCGAGGTTCCCGAGGAGATTGTGCGCGAGCGTGAACGCCGTTCCGGGGGCGGACGGTCCGGAGAAGTGACCGATCACGCTCTGGTTCGCGAGGGCGGCCTTCACCTCGTCGGACTCGAAGTATTCGTCGAGGAGCTGTTCCGCGCTGTAGAACAGGAGGCGGCGCAAGAGATCCTCCGCCCCCGGGCCCTGCAGGAGCGAGACGAGATCGGCGACGGGCACCGGCGGCGCAAGGAGCATCGGCTCGACAAGATCGTACACGTCCGCCCACATCGCTTCGTATTCCGGATATCGGGCGGCGTCCTTCTTCGAGAACTTCGCGATTTCCTTCGCGGTCTTCTTGCCGTCGTACCAGAGGAGGAGGTGTCGTCCGTCGGGAAAGGGGCAGAACCCCTGGGGGTCGAACGCGACTTGTCTCAATCCAAACTTCGCCAGCTCGAGATCCTCGATGATTTGCGGACGGAACAGGCCCGACACGTAGGCGGCCGCGCTCACCTTGAACCCCGGGGCGATCTCATCCGTGACGCACGCACCGCCGACGCGGTCCGAGCGTTCCGCGACGATGACCCGCAGCCCCGCCTTTGCGAGATAGTTTGCCGCCACGAGGCCGTTGTGGCCGGCACCGATGATGACCACGTCGGCGGAGCTCACCTTCAGCCCGGATAGCCTCGACACCTATGGCGGTTTCGTCTTACCGGATCCGTTACGACCACGGATTGTCCTGCAGAGAGGTAACAAATGAGAGGTCCGCGGTGGGCAGACAGAGATTCCGGTCACGATACGAGTTCACCGACGCTTTAGCGCCGGGTTCATGACTTCTTCGAGTCCGTACCCGAGCATGGCGAAGCCCAGCACGACGACCGTAATGAAGAGCCCGGGGGGCCCGAAGTACCACCAACGACCCGAGATCAGAGCGAGGTGGATGTACGACTCATTGACGAGGACTCCCCAGCTCTTGATGACGTCCGGTCCCGATGCACCTAGGCCGAAGAAGGAGAGGAACGCTTCCGTGAAGACGGAATTCGAAACGGTCAGAACGGCCTCGGCCCAAACGAGAGGCATCACGTTTGGAAGGACGTGCTTCCGGACAATGAAACCGGGTCCGGCGCCGATTGCGCGGGACCGCTCAATGAACTGACGTTCCTTGACGGTCAGAACTTGCGACCGGATGACGCGCGCGGTGCTCGGCCAGCTAACAATGGCGATTGCCAGGATGATCGTGCCGAGGCTGGGCGTGAGGATCAGTACGAGGACGAGGACGAATGGAAGCCAAGGTATCACCAGGAAAAAATCCGTCATCCGCGCGAGGAGCAGGTCGGTAATGCCGCCATAGAATCCACCAACGACCCCTACCGCGGTCCCAACGACCATCGCGACGATCGACGCACTAAACCCGATGATGAGGGAGATCTGTCCGCCATAGACAAGAAGAGCCAGGATGTCGAAGCCTTCCCAGTCGGTACCGAGCCAGTGAGCGCTCGATGGGCGCAAGTTGGGTGTCGTGCGCTGCAACTGGGTCGGATATGGGCCGACGAGGAGCGGAGCCCCGAAGGAAATCAGAGTGAACAGGACGATGATGGCGAGGCCCGCACACGCCAATCGGTTTCTTATCAACACCACAGTAAATTTGCGGAACCGCTCGAGGTCGTGCAACAGCCGCTCGCGGAGAAGGGAATACTGCATTCCGGCGCCGGTGGGCTCGGCCATCTTCATGCCTCGCGGACGCGCGGGTCGAGGAACATGTACAAGACGTCCGCGACCGCGTTGGCGACGACGACCCCGATCGTGGCGATCAGAAAGATGCCCGACAGGAGGGGGAAGTCAAACGCGGTCGTGGCTTCCCACGTGAGTTGGCCGAGGCCCTGGATGGTGAAAACGATCTCGATGACGATCGCCCCGCTCACGACCCACCCGAAGTACAACGCGGAGGCGGTAACCAAGGGCAACCGCGCATTCGGCAAGGCGTGCCTCCGGAGCTGCTGGCTCTGACTCAGGCCCTTGGCACGAGCGGTGACCATGTAGTCCTCGGGCAACACGTCCGTCAGCGAGTTGCGCAACGTCAGGGAGAACCAGGCGACGTTCGTGATGACGAACGTGGCGACGGGCAAGACCAAATGCCAGATGTAGTCCGCGACCGTCGACAGGAGGTCCATCCGCGCATAGGCACCGAAGTCCCAATACACGGGGAAAATGCGGATTGCCACGGAGAGACTGAAGATCAATAAGAGCGACACCCAGAAGGATGGCATCGAGTACCCAAACAGAGTGGAAAGCGTGATGATGACGTCCGTCGGGCGTCCTCGCCTCCACCCTGAGATCCGACCGAGGATGATTCCCAGCCACATCGTTGCGGCGGTCGCGACGCCGACGAGGATCAGCGTGGTCCAGAGGCGCGGCGCGATGATAGTCGTCACCGGGACCCCTGTCTGGTAGGTGATGGAGGTCCCGAGATTCCCTGTGAATACATTGCGGAGGTAGGTCACGAAGCGGACGGTGAGGGGCTGGTCAAGGGCCCATTCGTGGATTAACTCCGCCCGCAGCGGACACTCACCCGTCACGTTCGAGGTCCCGCAGCCCCGCGGCAACAGGACGTACGTGGGATCCCCGGCGATCACCTGAAAGAGAAGGAAATTCAGAGACGCGATGAAGAAGATGGTGATGATTACATAGACGGTCTTCCGCAGTAGATACCGTCGAAGGTTCATCCGGTCCCTTCTGGTCGCGGCCGCAGTTTGTTCGCCCGATCGCTCCCGGAGATCATCGACTCGGGAATTCGATTTTGCCTGCTTCCTCCTCTCTCTTCCGGCGGCGCATGATGAGGAACACAGCGACCGCCACCAACACGGCGACGATACCAAGCGCGGTTCCGGCAATGACGAGGGGCGACAACCCCGCTGGCGCCTGAGGCAGCGGATTCAAGGAGAAGTCGACCGTCTTTGTTTGTCCGTCCACGACGACGATGCCGGTCTTGTTGCTGGAAAAGTAGCCGGTCGCACTCGCATTGACGGAGTACTGCCCTGGCGTGAGAGACTTGTTGTACGACCCTTGGGCATTCGTGGCGACCGCGTACTGCTGTCCACCGCTCGCATAAATGTAGATCGCGGCTCCGGCAATGGGGGTGTTCCCGACGGCGCTTCGTACGGTGCCGGCGATCCAGCCTCGAGCCGGCACCAGGAGGAAATTCACAACCGTGGCTGCGTTCGCGGAGACCGTCACGCCCGTGGTTGTCTTGCTTTCGTAGAGAGCCGCACCGGCCGTCACGCTGTACGCCCCGGGCGGAAGCAGGATGCTGTACGCCCCGGTTGAATTCGTCAAACCGGAGTAGTTCCCGGGAGACGCGCGGACGCCGACTCCGGAAATGCCGAGTTGGGTCGTGCTATCTTTGACCGTTCCATTCACCCAGCCCAGGGGTCCGACGACCGGGACTACATGGACCTCGAACGCGTCCGAGGTGGCGCTTAGCGCCCCATCGGACACCGTCAACGTTACGTTGTAATATCCCGAGCTCGCCCATTTGTAGGAGGCCGTGTCGCCCTGGACCGCGGAGGTGGTCGAGTGGATTGTCTGGTTTCCTTCTCCCCAATGCCAGGTCCAGGTCAGCGTCTCGCCCGGATCTGGGTCCGTCGAGTTTCCAATGAAGGTGACGGACCGGTTCGCGAACGCCGTGATCGGTGGCGTCCCGGCAATGATTGGCTTCGTGGGCGGGTTGTTCGTGGGTCCGCCCGTCACAGTCAAGTCGAAGAACAGGGGGTTTGCACCCCAGAAGGCGTCCATCTGACGGTACGGATGCGCGTTCCAGTCGCCCCAACCGGTGAACCGGTCCGTCCGCCAGGCCCACTCGCCGTACGGGAAGATGTAGATGATGTAGACTGCGCTCTCGTAGTTCAGTTTCTCGGCCGCCCGCACGTCTTTCTGCCTCTGAGTGAAGTTCGTGTCGGAGAGCTGCTTGACGTAGAGGGCATTGTAGCTCGCGTTGTCCCAGAAGTTGTCGTTCCAGCCATCGAGGGTGAAGCCCGATTCGATGCTGAGCAGGTAATTCGGGTCCGGGTCGCCGGACCAGTACCAGATGTACGTGTCTACTTTGCCGCCGTACACGTCCTTACTCAGCGCATTCTCGAGCTTGGTCGTTGGGACCAGCTTGATTCCAATCTGGGCCCACGCGGTCACCAGGTAATTGCCGACGGCCTGTTCCTGCAAGAATTCCTTCCGGACATCCATCGAGAAGATGAGTTGCGTGCCTTGGGCGATTGTCCTCTGTTTTCCATTCGTGTCGGTGAAAGTGATGGTTCGGTTCGCTTGTCGATACCGAGCTCCGGAGTGGTCGGTCCACCATGCGTCGTACCCGGCCTTGTCCAGAAGCGCGTTCGCCGCGCTGGTATCGAACGTCAGGTTCGCGCCGGGATCGGATGTCGGATCGTACCACCACTCCGGAGTGATCGGGGTCATGAGAGAGTCGCCGCGGACCCCGTGGCCTCCGTAGATCGTCTTCAAGATGTAATCCTTGTTCGTGGCCATGGCCATCGCCCGGCGGACGTTCTCGTCGTATCGGGCGGGGTTGAGGAACGTCGTATCGTACTGCGAGATGCCGATTTCGTTCCAGTACTGGGTACTGATTAATCCCTCCTGCCGTTCGATGCCGCTCGCCCCTGCCAACGATTCGTACCCGGCGGAGCTAAACTTCCCCATGTCGATGGCGCCGGTCTCGAGCGCGTACACCATTTGGCTCTCGTCTAGGAATTGAATCATGTAAATGGTGTCAATATTGGACGGTCCTGTGTGGCTCCCGACCGGATGGTACTTCGGATTCTTGTGAACCGCAATCGGCTGATGCTGCTGCCATTGCGTGCAGATGTTTGAGTCCGCAACGAATGGCCCACTGCCGATTAACCCGGGAGGGGTGCTTGTCGGACAGTTGTCATATCGGTATTGCGCGGCGTCAAGCGCGATGCTGAACCATTGGCTTCGGGGGATGATCGGGAAGAAGAGCGCCTTGCCGGGCACAAAAGGCCGGTCGAAGTAAACGGTCACGTTCCAGGGGGACGTGACGTGGGCTTGGCATTTGGCGCCTGGGGGCGGATCCACGTACGAGTGCTGGGTGCTCGGCACCCCGCAAGACACGATGCGGTTCGCATAAGGTTCGTAGTTCCACAAGAGGTTGAAGTTCTGGGCGTTGTAATTGATGGTGAAGGCAACGTCGGCTGCGGTCAACGGGGTGCCGTCGGACCAGTTCACGTTTTGCCGAATCCAATACGTCCAATTTTGAGATGTGGCATCCGGGACCGCGTTCACCGCGATGCTGGGAACGAAATTTCCATCTTGATCAAACGAGTACAAATAGTCGTAAACAAGTCCATAGAATTCGAACGACGGATCATTTAGGCCTTGAAACGGGTTCAGTTTGTCTAGCGCTTCGAGGAAGCCGATGCGCAATTCGACCGGGGTCGCCTTCGGCGCCGGCGTGACGGGTGCGGCCCCGACCGTCTGCGCTGCCAGCACGAAAACGACCAGCCCACAAATCACGCCTAGGCGAATCTGCCGAATACGAACCGCCTCCAAGCGACGCGGAGCCGCCTCCGCCCCACCCGTGATAAAGGATGCCACCGTCCCCATATGAAGATATCTTCATAATCAAGTCCGGAACGTGAACAGTTCTTCGGACGTCCTAGGACAAACAAACGCCAAGAAGCGCGCAGAAACTCGCCGATTTGACGACTTTTGTGCAAGAACCTTTAAGAAAACCTGGGGCTTCGGTTCGCTCGAACCCTTCCGACGTGCGGAAAAACGCGCGGAGTGGGCGTTCATGAACGATCAAGACCCAGACAATCGAATCGAGGCGAGGCGAGATGGAGCTCTGGCTCGTTTGCGCCCTGCTCACGGTCGTCTGCTACGGCGTGGGCGAGGGCCTGTCCAAAGAGCCGACGGTCCGGCTTGGGTCAGCCCGGATGCTCGTCCTGTACGCCCTCGGTAACGCTCCGATCTACGCCGCCTGGTTCTTGTTCGGCTCCGGCTGGGCCCACCTCCCGCTCGAGGGGGTCGTACTCGGCATCGCGAGCGGCGTCTGCGGATGCTCGGGGACCGTCTTCTGGTTCCGGGCGATGGAATCCGGCACCGCGAGCGTGGTCAGCGGCTTCACGGCCGCGTACCCCGTGATTACGGTTGCAGCCGCCGTCGCGATCCTCGGCGCTTCCCTCGTCCCGCTCCAGATCGTCGCGATCGCGTTCCTCCTGCTCGGGGCCGTGCTCCTCGGGATCCACGATCACCCGGGCGACCTGGCGGTCGGCCGCGCGTGGCTTGCGCCGATGCTCATGGCTGTCCTGATGTGGGGCGCGTGGGGGATCGTCGAGAAGCTTGCGATCAACGCGCTCGGCTTCGCGGGGAACTCCGGGATTTACGTCGTGGTTTCGACTCCGCTCTACCTCGCGATTGCACTGCCGAGACTCCGAGAGCGAGGCTCGTGGGATCGCGTCGGAATCCGCGAAGCGCTTCCTTCGCTTCTCTTGTTCGGAATCGCCGGAATCACGATCTTCCTCGCCATCGGCCTCGGTCCCATCGCGATCGTGGTGCCTCTGACGACTGCGTATCCGGTCGTCGCAATCCTCGTTCGACGGCTCTGGATGGACGAACGGATGACGATGCCGCAGAAGGTCGCGGTCGTCTTCGCGATCGTGGGCGCCGCCCTCGCGAGCCTCTGAGGCGGCAGCCTTTTCCGCGGATGTCCATCTCGGGCCCCCGTGTTCCGCCCATGGCGCAGCTTCCCCACGATGGTGGCTTCGGGCCTCGTCGTCGGTTTCGCCACGGGCGGCTTTCCCGCGTACTCGAAAGAGATTGCGGAGGTGGCCCTCATCCTCGGGATGACGTTCTCCCTGACCGAGATTTCGATTTCCGGAATCTCGCCGCGGGAGGAGCTCCGACGGTTCCTCGTCGCGTTCGGGATGAGCTACGTGGTCCTGAGCGGCCTCATCCTCTCGTTCGCGGTCCTGAATCCGGATCCCCAGATTCGGAACGGTTGGGTTCTCATGGCGGCCGTCCCGCCCGCAATTGCCGTCGTGCCGATCACCTCAATCCTCAAGGGGGACACGCGACGGTCCTTGGTCTCCCTCGCCCTTCTGTACGTGCTGGGCCTCGGGCTCGTGCCCGCGATCACCCTGGTCTTCACGAGTCAAGCCGCGCCGTTCGGCGAACTCGTCGTTCAGACGGTTCTCCTGATTGGCGTGCCGCTGATCGCGTCCCGGTTCCTCCGGCGGTGGTCTCGCGTCGCGGATTTTCGCGGCAGCGCCGTGAGCGTTTCGTTCTTCTTTCTCGTGATCGCGATTGCCGGGTCCACGCGAGCCCCCTTGTTGGCCCATCCCGAACTCATTGCGTCCCTCGCCTTCCTGTCATTCGGGAGGACCTTCCTTCTGGGCGGTCTCGTGTTCGTCCTCACACGGGCCCTCGACGTGCCGTGGTCGGACCGGGTGGCCGTCACCGCGTTCTCGTCCTTCAAGAATCTCGGCTTGACGGTCGTCTTGGCATTCGCCGTGTTTGGACCCGTCGCGACGTTGCCCTCGATTGTATCGCTTGTCTTCGAGATTCTCTGGCTCGCGGCCCTGCCTCTCCTGTTTCGAGGTGAATTGGGGACCGCTGCGTCCACGACCTAAGAGCCCATGCTCGTCACGGCGACAAGGGTCGACTCGCGAGCGCCCGCGAGACCGCACCCTTGACCGGATCGTAATCGACGGGATTTCGGAACACGTCGCGGCCGTCCACAATGACCGCGAACCCAGTGCCAACACGGTGACGGAGGCCGAGCCACACGCCCCTCGGCGAATCGAGTCCCACGACCTCGATCCGGACCCGGTCTCCGAAATCCCGGAACAGGTCTTCTGCGAGGCGATGCGCGCGATCCGCGTTTTCGAGGACGAACCCCGGCGTCTCGCGCCATTCTTCGTCTCTCAGAGCTCCGACGTGCCGGCTCGTAAACGGCTGGGCGCAGGCGGGTCCGCAAGGCTTGAGGATCGCAGGGAGCAGGCCAAGGAGCTGGATCCTCGGAGGTCGCGTCACCACGTTCTCGAGAAGCCGAACCGGCCTTTGTGCCTTCCGCCCCGCCGAGCCTCGCCGGTTTCGGGGTCCGAGGGCTTTTGGGTCGGCCGGCCGGGGAGAGTAAACGTGAGTTTTAAGGGGCGTGACAAGAATACCCGTGGCAGCTCCTTGCATGGGTTTGGGGAGCCGGAGGAGGTACTGTGATCGACCTTCTGTCAACGCCGTTTCTGTGGGTCGTCGTGACGATTGGACTGTATGGGGTCGCGTACTGGGGATACGGAAAGTGGATCGACCGGAACGTGTGGCGGTCCAACGCGAAGAAGACCACGCCGGCACACATGTACATGGATGGCGTGGAGTACTTCCCGGTAAGTCGGTACGTCCTATGGGGATATCAGTTCAAGAGTGTCGCGGCCCTCGGACCGATCCTGGGCCCGTTCATCGGGATAACATATGGGTGGCTGCCCGCGCTGCTCTGGATCATTGGCGGGAACTTCTTCATCGGCTGGCTTCAGGACTACGGCGCGATGATGTTGTCGGTCCGGAAAGAAGGCCGCTCGTTCGGACCGATCACCTATGAATTCACCGGGGCGCGAGGCCGGACGAATCTCCTCGCCTTCGTGCTCTTCTACCTAGTCATCATCTCGGCCGCTTTCATCGCCCTCATCGCCACATTCTGGAACCAATTCCGGAGCACGTTCATCGCGACGGTCGGGATTCTCCTTGCGGGGCTGCTTTGCGGTCAGCTCCTCTATCGCCGGAAGGTGAACGTCTTCGCCGTCACCGTGGTCGGGCTCGCCCTCATCATAGTCAGCATCTATGTGAGCGTTTTGTTCCCGTTCCCCTCGTTCGCCTCGAATCCCTCGTGGCCTTTCGGGGTGTGGAACATCCCCTTCTGGGCGTTCGTTTGCACGATCATCTTGTACGCCGCCGCGATGCTGCCCACGCCGACCTTCGTCCAGCCGACGAACTACCTGGCGTTCTATCCGGCATACGCCGCGATCATCCTGCTTCTCGTCGGTGCGCTCGCGACTCCATTCACGAACATCCCCGTATCCATGCAGGCCGGCCCGTTCTTGTTCGATCCGCAAGGGATCCTTGGGCCGATTTGGCCCATCCTGTTCGTCGCGATCGCGTGCGGCGCGATCTCGGGATGGCACAGCCTCGTGAGCAGCTCTTCGTCTTCCAAGCAGCTCGACATCGAGACTGACGCGCTCCCGGTAGGAGGAGGCGCGATGCTCTCCGAAGGCCTCCTCGCGCTCGTATCTCTCATCGCCTACATGGTGCTCCTTCCGGCCGACTTCGTTGGCCGGAACAACGTCGGAGCCTGGGTCTTCGGAGCCGTGAAGCTCACGACGCCCTTCCTGGGCGGACTCACCGTACCGGTGCTGACAACGTTCTTTGGACTGGTCCTGATCATCTACGCGCTGACCGTCCAAGCCTTGGTCACTCGGTTCTTCCGCCTCGTTGCCGCGGAGACATGGAGCGAAGGTCGATTCCATGTGTTCGGGAACAAGCAGGTCGCCACGGCGGTCGGCCTCGGAATCCCCTGGGGGTTCGCCGTCTCCGGCAGCTGGTGGGCCCTCTGGCTCTACTTCGGCGGCGCGAATCAGCTCCTCGCCGGTCTCGCGATCATGCTGATTACGATCCATCTAGCGAAAGTGCGCGCACCGACGAAGTTCTCGCTGATCCCGGGGATCTTCATGGTCGTGACAACCCTCGCGGCGCTCGCGTGGCAGACGTACACCTTCGCCAATTCGGCGATTCAGTATCTGGGGAACGTCCGATATCCGTTTGGCGCAAACCACGACCCGTCGCAATGGGTCCTCACGAATGTGCGTCCCCCGATCAACGTGAAGGATTACGCCTGGCTGGCCCTCGGGATTAACGGGGTGTTCGTCCTGGTTGGTCTCATCCTCTTCCTCGTCGGGCTGTCGATGGCGATCCGCTTGTTCCAAAGCTATCGCAGCAGCATGACGGAGGCCCGCGCCCGCGCTCCCACGGCGGCCGATGGCGGGACGCGTGAGAAGTAGTCTGCGCGAAACGTCAAGCTATTGAGGCCCCGGCGCATCCCTAACAGGAGGAGCGAAGCCCAATGCCCGAATCGAAGGAAATGGCGACACCGAAATCCCGCGGAAGGAGGGTCAAGGACGCTGCGAAGGGCGTCCTCTACGGCATGGCCGCCCACGGCCACGTCACGGCGGCGCTCCGCACCCGCATGTACCTGGAGCATCTGTTCATGTTCATCACCCTGGGCGACATGCTCGGCGTGCCCGTCATCCCGCCGTACTACTCCCTCAAAATCCTCCCGTACGCCGTTCCGAACATCAAGAGCTGGAAGCAACGCGTGTTCCGGGAGCGGGACTTCACAGACCAAGTCTTCTGAGGAAATCCATGGGCCTTGCCTCCTACTTCGAGACGAAGGGCGACAAAGGAATCGTGATCTTCGCCGGAAAGGGAGGCCTCGGGAAGACGACGTGCAGCGCGGGCCTGAGCCACTACATGGCCTCGAAGAGGAGGCGGAACGTCCTCTGTTTCTCGACGGACCCGCAGGCGAGCCTCAGCGACATCTTCGATCGGGACATTTTCGGAAAGGGCCTCGTCTCCGTGATCCCGAATCTGGACGTCGTCGAGATTGATGCGGACCGACGGGTGGCCGACTACCAGAACGAGGTCAAACAGAAGATCCTGACGATGTACGGGCTCTCGGAGCTCCCGGCGGAGATCGAGGAATACATCGACTCGACGTCCGCCGAGCCCGCGATGTACGAGTCGGCCACGTACGACGCGATGGCCGACCTCGTGTCTACGAGCGGCCACGACCTCTACGTGTTCGACATGCCGCCGTTCGGCCACGGCGTCCGAATGATTGCGATGGCGGAGATTTTGAGCAAGTGGGTCGGGAAGATTACCGAGGCGCGGGAGAAGGCCCAAGAGTATGAGGCAGTGGCGGCGACCTTGAAAGGCGCGAAGGTCTCGGAGGATGAGGTCCTGAAAGAACTCCAAGACATCCAGGAGAAGATCACGCGCTTCACGGACCTGATGGTCGACCAACGGCGGACGTCATTCTTCATGGTCCTGATCCCTGAGCGCATGGCGATCCTCGACACGGAACGCGCACTCGAAATGTTCGATGCCCTGGGCCTCCAGATGGCAGGTCTGATCGTGAACCAGATCTACCCCGCGGAACTGGCGGAAGCAAAAGGCGGCGAAGCGGTCGAGTTCCTCCGGAACCGCGCTCGGATGCAGCGGAAGTACCTCGATGAGATCAAGTCGAAGTTCGCAGGCAAAGTCGTCGCGATGCTGCCCATGTACCCGCGGGAACCTCGCGGTCTTGATATGATCGAGCGGGTGTCTCAAGACCTGCTCTTCGGACCCGCGCTCTAAGGTGGCGTCCCATGACGACTCTCCCCGAACTCCTCGCACAGCGACCGAAGATGCGCTACATCTTCACCGGCGGGAAAGGCGGGGTCGGAAAAACCGTTGCGGCTGCCGGGCTCGCGTACCACTATGCGTCCCAAGGAGAGAACGTCTTGGTCGCGTCTCTAAACCCCGTGCACTCTCTCTCCAGTCTGTTTGGCCAGAGCCTATCCGGCGGCAAAGTCATCGAGGTGAAGGGCGCGAAAAACGTCCACGCCGTCGAAGTCGAAACGACCGAGGTCGTGGAACGCTACCGGAATTCAATTCGCGGCCGGGTGAAGGAATTTCTGAAGTGGGCGGACATCCCCCTCGATGCAAGGCCGTTCATTGAAATCGCCGCGACGAACCCTGCGTTTGAGGAGAGCGCGATGTTCGACCGGATGGTCGACTACATCCTCAAGGAGGGGGAGGTGTACGACCGCGTGATCTTCGACACCGCGGCCGTCGCGAACGCGGTCCGTCTGATCGGCCTGAGCAAGATCTACGGGCTCTGGCTCACGCGCATGATCGAATCGCGCAAAGAGGCACTCAGCATGCGCGTTCAGCTTTCGTTCCGAAAGGAGAAAGTCATGGCCGAGGTGAAGAAGGATCCGCTCATGGCCGACCTCATTTCCATGAACGAGCGGTTCGAGAAGGCGAAAGGCGTCCTCGTGGATCCCGAACGGACCGCGTTCTTCTTCGTCACCCTGCCGCTTGCCCTCCCAATCGCGGTCGTCCGCCGTTTCATTGGCATGGTCCAGAAATTCAACATCCCGATCGGAGGGGTCATCGTGAACGAGGTCCTACGCCCGGAGATCGCGCTCCAGGATGGGGCGGGCGAGTACCTCGCGAACAAGTACCACGAGCAGATCGCGTACATGAAAGTCCTGTACCGCGACCTGGGACCCCTCGTGCGGTCGTACATCCCGCTCTATCCGTCCGAGGTCACGGGCGTCGACATGGTCCGTCGGGTCTCGCAGGACATGATGACGTACACGCCCCCGTTCGCCGCCGAATTGACGGGCGCCGCATGAAATCCGCGACCCGGGATCACGTCGTTGCCGCGACGCACTTCGTCCTTGGACCGTCCAATTTCGTCGTGATCCGGCTGCCGGATCGATGGGACTTGCGGCTCGGCCGCCAGCCGATGGATGTGGACTACACGGTCGTGTACGACGGCGTGCGGTGGGCGCAGGAGGGCCGGGCCTCGGGGCTCCTCGTCGACGTGCA
>Ga0209237_1000868_pt1 | contig 17531 bp, 15 predicted proteins | sample GraSoi013_1_40cm_2_FD_185820 | JGI IMG/M metagenome (GOLD analysis project Ga0209237, IMG submission 185820) | Grasslands soil microbial communities from the Angelo Coastal Reserve, California, USA - Sample 10_02_2013_1_40cm (SPAdes) (version 2) | ecosystem: Environmental > Terrestrial > Soil >... | reverse complement strand
GGCACGAGTAGGGATCAGCTCGATGCGCGGCTTGAAGTTCGGGTCCACCTCAACCACACCGATCTTGGGGATCTCGGGAGGCGCGACGCGGGGGCCGCGCGAGCCGCGGCGGAACCGCGCGCTGCGCGACGGGACGCCCCCCGCTGGGGCTGGCGTCGCCGGCCGCATCGAAGGCGGGGCGGATGACGCTGGCATCGGCGGATCGTTCGCTTCGTCGAACTCGCCGGCCGCCACGGGCTCGGGGGCCGGTGCGCCGGAGGAGGGAGACGGAGAGGGGGGAGGGCCCTCCTCGCGCAGCTTCACAGCGTAGGCGCCGTCGTCCTCCTTCGAGAGGTCGATGATCTCGGCGTCGTGCGCCTGTCGCAGCAGCTTGGGGAAGCGCTCCGGGTCGAGTGGCTCCGCCGCGGCGCCCTTGAGCTCGATCATGGTGTCCCGCAGCTGGTCAGCGCTGACCGGCTTCTCGCCGCCGCCCAGCCGCGAGAGGGCCTGCTTGAGGAGACCGTACGCCTCGCCGAGCGAGAACCCCCCGCCCCCGCCCCCAGTCCCGCCCGCTGCGCGCCGGGCGCGGCCGTCTTCGGGCCGACGGCGCGGTCCACGGGACCGCTCCTCGCGGGGCGCTTCGGTACGGAGCCCGGTGGGTTGCGCCGCGGCGCCGGGCACACCGGGCCCGAGCCCGATCTCGTATTGCCCGTTGTCGAGCTTGGTGAGGTTGATGAGTCCCTTGTGCGCCGCCTCGACCACGAACTTCGAGAAGCGCGAAAACCCGAGATCCTTCTCGTTGAAGGTCGGGTCGATCTCCTGCATCACCTGCTTGAGCCGGTCGGAGCGCATGACGTCGTTGTGCGCCGTCATCTGCTTCACGGCTTCGATCACGAGTTCCCACGGGTCGTGGCGCACGTGGGTGACATCGGACTCCTTGGTGAGCCCCGCGAGCTCGTTGTAGGAGTAGTACTCGTCGCAGTTCTGGATCAACAGGTCGCTCGACGACTCGCGGATCCCCACGCCGATCACGTACTTGCCGTACTCCTTGAGCTTCAGCACGAGGGAGGAGAAGTCCGAATCCCCCGACAGCAGGATGAACGTGCCGATCTCGGGCCGCGTGAAGACGAGCTCGAGCGCGTCCACCGCCAAGCGAATGTCGGTCGCGTTCTTTTTGTTCGATCCGTAGGCGGGCGCCCAGATCATGTCGATCGAGGACTCGGCCAGCGGGACGATGTACTGAGGGTAGCGGCGCCAGTCGGCGTAGGCGCGCTGCACCGCGACCTTGCCCTTGATGATGTCCGACTGCAGCAGGCGCCGCAGCTCCGACTGGAGGTCCGACCGGATCCCCATCGTCACGTTGTCGAAGTCGATCAGCAGCGCCGCGTTGGGCGCGTGGGCGGGGGGTTCTTTGTGCGGCCGTGTCAAGTGTGCTTGCGGCTGGGTCATGTGGTTGCGCTCAGTTCCAGGCCGACGACCTGCGTGAGCTCCCGTCGCTTCACCTTCCCGCTCCCGGTCAGCGGGAAGGCGTCGAAGAAGCGCACCAGGTCGGGCACTTTGTTGTCGGCGACGGACTCACGGCAGAACTCCTTGAGCTCGTCGCCCGTCACGATGGATCCCTCCGTGGCCACGACGCAGGCGCAGATCAGCTCACCCAACGTCTCGTTGGGGATGCCGACGACGCACGCGTCGCCCACGGCAGGGTGCGTCCGGAGGAGGTCCTCCAGCTCGCGGGGATAGATCTTGTAGCCGCCGCGGATGATCACCTCGTTGCGGCGGCCGACGATCCTGACGTAGCCTTCGTCGTCCACGATGGCGAGGTCGCCCGTCAGGAAAAATCCCTCCGGGGTGAGGGACCGCGCCGTCTCGCCGGGCATCCGGTAGTAGCCCAGCATGACGTTCGGTCCCTTCACCGCCACCTCGCCGACCGCCTCGGGCCCGTGCAGTGCGCCGCTCTGCAAATCCACCACGCGCACCTCCACTCCCGGGACCGCTCGGCCGACCGTGTGCGTCCGCCGCTCGGGCGCATCCCCGAAACGGGTGATCGTCACCGTGGGCCCCGTTTCCGTGAGCCCGTAGGCGATCTGGACGTCGCACCACTGCCGGATCCGGCCGGCCAGCTCCGGGGAGACCGGGCTCCCCGCCACCAGCCCAGAGCGGCACGTAGTGGGTCGCTGTTCCTCGAACGAAGGATCGCGCATGAGGAGCTCGAACATCGTGGAGACGCCGTGCACCGCGCGCACTTCCGCCTGGCGCAACTGGTACTTGAGCTCGTGCAGGCTGAGCGAGGGATCGAGCGGGACGAGCACGGCGCCGCGATAGGCCGCCGCCAGGAAGGTCACCACCCACTCCGGCCAGTTCGGCAGGTCAACAGCCAGCCGGTCGCCCGGCTGCACACCCAGCCCGGCGAACGCATCGGCGAGCGCCAGGGCTTCCCGTTCGGCCTGCGCATAACTCATCCGACGTGACCCGAATACGAGGAACTCCCGCTCGGGATGCGCTTTCGCCCGCTCGGCGAAGAGCGCCGCCAGATGATGTGTCGCCACGTCTACCACGTCCCTCACAACGTTCGGAGTCTTTGAAAATAAACAACTTGCGTCCCAATGGCTACTGCGCGCCACCAGACTGGCATTGACAGCACTCCTCCTTTGTATCACTGTATCGTTACAATGATACACAGCGACTGAGTGTGTTCGAGCATCTCGACCCACGCAGCCCCACGCCGCTGTACGCGCAAATCGCGAATCGCGTCAGAGTCGCGATCGCGGCGGGTGAGCTACACCCTGCCACGGCGCTCCCCTCGGTGCGACAGCTCGCGGCGCAGCTGCGAGTGAACCCCGCGACGGTCGTCCAGGCCTATCGCGACCTCGAGACCGACGGATTCGTGGAGATGCGACAGGGTGCGGGCACGTTCGTGCGGGAAGTCGCTCCCGCAGGGCGGGCGCGCGAGCGCGCACGGCAAGCCGCGGCGCTGGTGCACGAGATGCTCGCTCAAGCGGGACGCCTCGGCGTGTCGCGGCAAGAGCTGCAGGCGGCCATCGCGGAGGAAATCGGAGTGGGAACACCATGACCAACGCCGTCGAGCTCCACCAGGTGCGCTATCGCGCCAGCAGGACGTTCGAGATCAGCAATCTGGACTTGAACGTTCGGTCCGGCTCCATCTACGGTTTCCTCGGTCCGAACGGCTCCGGCAAGACCACCACGATGCGCTTGGCGCTGGGGTTGCTGCGCCCCCTGTCCGGTCGCATCACCGTGCTGGGCGACGAGATCCCCGCCAATGCGCCGCGCGTCCTCGCCCGCGTCGGGTACGTCCCAGAGCAGCCGCACTTGGACCCCACGCTCACGGTGCGCGAGTCGCTGCGCTTCCAGGCGGCGTTCTATGCGACCTGGGACTGGCCGCGAGCGGAGCAGCTGCTGCGCCAGTTCGATCTCGAAGAGCGGAACACCTTCGGCCGCCTGTCGAAGGGGCAGAAAGGCAAGCTGATGACGCTGCTCGCCTTGGCGCAGCGACCGGAGCTGCTCGTGCTCGACGAGCCGACCGACGGGCTCGACCCCGTGGTGCGTCGGGACGTGTTGTCGGCGCTGCTCGACTACGTGTCGCAACACCAGGCCACCGTCTTCATCTCCAGTCACCTCGTCCACGAGCTGGAGCGCATCTGCGACTGGATCGGCGTCATGGACAACGGTCGGCTCATCACCGAGGTGCCGATGGACCGTTTCAAGAACGGGATAAAGCGACTGCGTGTCGCGGATGCCCCGCCGACTGTCGCCGACGCGCCGTTCGTGATCCTGGCGCGCGAGCGCGCCAACGGGCGCGTCGAGACGTGGGTGGTTCGCGATTGGGAGCCCGCAATGGCGGCGTATTTCGAGACCGTCGGGGCCGCCCTCAACGACGTGATCGACCTCGATCTCGAGGAGGGGTTCGTGGAGCTGCTTCGCACGTTTCGAGCTCCGCGCGGCTAGGAGGTCAACATGTTCGACGTGATCCTCTACACCCAGTGGAAATGGTCCCGCCTGATCATTGTGCTCGGAAGCCTGGCGGGATTCGCGCTGCCGATCGTATCGGTGCAGGGCGCGGCGAGCGGGGACCGGGGCGCGCTCGCCGCCGGTGCGCTGCTTCAGACAGTGCAGTCCTGGGGAGTGTTGTACCCGGTACTCGCCGCCGCACTCGGGCTGCTGGTCGCGATCGCCACCTGGGCCCCCGATCATCGCGGGCGCCACGTCCACGCCCTGTCGCTCCCGGTCGCACGTTGGCGTTACGTCCTGCTGCGGTTCGCGAGCGGCGCCACACTGCTCGCGCTACCGATCCTGGCGGTGCTGGCTGGTGCCATACTCGCGACGTGGAGCGCAACCATTCCCGTCGGACTGCGGGGATACGCTCTCGCGCTGGCCGCGCGATTCGCGCTCGCCGTGCTCGTGGCGTATGCCGTATTCTTTGCCGTGTCCGCGGGGACGGCACGGACCGCGGGGATCATCCTCGCGGTGATCGGGAGCGTGATTCTGCTACAGATCGTGGCGAGCGTGGCGAACGTCGACCTCGACGTGTTCGGGGAGCTGCAGGTGGCGGTTCTCAACTGGCCGGGGCCGCTCGCCATCTTCACCGGACGCTGGATGCTGATCGATGTGTAGCCCGGCGCTGCAAGAAGGATGGCAGCCCCCGGCCGCGGAATGCGCGGCGTTGATCCGACCGTTTCAGGGGCGTGCTACGAAACGCTTGCTGCTCCCGCTCTTCGCCGTCGCGGTCCAGTCGCTCTCGGGGCAAGACGTTCCCCGATTGCAAGCCCGCGCGGACAGCCTGGTTCGCGAGTGGCGCCGGGCAAACGCCCTGGCGGACATGGTAGACAGCCTCGACCACGCGCGGGCGGCCGGCGGTACGGACACGATCAGCGTCGGCGCGCTGCGGATCGTCACAAACCCGTCCCCGGCGCGCCTGCGGGAAGCCGCGTCCCGCGCCTGGCCGGTCATCGACAGCCTGTACGGCACCGAGGCCCGGCAGCTCGCGCAGCGCCCCTACCTCATCGCGCCGTACGACCCCGACACCACCAGTCCGAAACCGACGCTGCGTGGCGCGATCCAAGTCCCCTGGGACCAGGACGTCACGTCGCTCGCCATGATCCTGGTGACGAACGTGCCGATCGGCCAGCCCGACGCGGCGTTGCACAACTGGCTGGGAGGGCTGGTGGTTCCGATCGTTCGCCCCGAGCAGGCCCGCGCGGCGGTGTATGTGCAGCTCGTGACGGCTCCCTCGCAGGCGGCGCGGAGCTGTTTCCTTGGGGTGATGAACGACTGCCGCAACGCGCTCGGCCTCGCCGAGTCGCCCGACCCGCTGCGGCAGTGGTACCCGAGCGTCGGCGAGCGACGCGCCTTGGTCGTGCGGTCGTTCGCGGAATACTTCGGCTACTTCGATCATGGCGCGCGCAAGCCGACGCTGCAGTCGTGCGGAGCGGGCAGTGATGCGGCGTGCACCGAGCTGCTGCGGTCGCTGCCCCCGGGAGTGCTACCACGACCGCTGACCTACGACGCCCGCGCGGCACTGGTGCACATCGCGTTGCGGCTCGGTGGCCGGGAGGCGTATCACCGATTGATCGCGACGCCGGCGCTGCCGATCCCCCAGCGCCTCGCCGGCGCCGCCGGTGTGAGCGTCGATAGCCTCGTCTCGCTGTGGCGAGCGGAGATCCTCGCCGCGCGACCGGCGCCCGTCACCGTTCCCCCTTGGGGTCCGTGGGTTGCGCTCGGATGGACGGCCGTCTTCGCGGTGTGCGCCCTACGGAGCTCGCGATGGCGCGTGAGCTGAGGTGGTGGCTGGCGGCGGCGCTGCTCGCATGCGGCGCCGTCGCGATGGCGTACCTGCCGCCGCGCGGCGCGGCGCGGGAGGCCGGGGTGCGCGACGAGCCGTTCCGACAGACTCCGGCGCGGCTACGTGCGCAAGCGCTCGCCGCTCAGTGGCGTGCGGCGAACCTGGCGCTGCGGCTCCCGGAGTATCGCAGGCGGCTGCAGCCGGAATTGCTGCGACGGCGCGAGCGAGACGCGCCGGGGCCGACGCTGCTCGTCGAGGCACCCGACTCGCTCGCAGCGTTCGCCCACGAAGTGCTGAGCCCCGCACTGGATACTGTCGCGCGCCACTTGAGGCTTGGCGTGACCAAGGTGTCGGTGGGCCTGGTCGTCGATCTACGGCGCACCGTTTCGGCCAACCCCGCCGAAACACCCACTCAGGACTTTGCTGGGCCCGCCTACCTGTTTCCCGATTCGAGCGATCGGACCACCTGCGTGGCGCTGATCCCCGCCTGGCTTTGGACAGGCACTCTGCTCGCGGTCAAGCCGCCGGCGAGAAACCCGCGAGTCGAAGACTGGCTCCGGAGCGGCCTCGGGCCGTGTGCCTTCTATGCTGCCTACGGTGCCCCAGGCAAGGGAGTACGACGCTGGTTGACCAAGCGGGGCTATGACCTGGCCGGCTCCCCCGCCTGGGACGGAGCACCGCCGGAGCGACGTGAGTCCTTTGTGATGTACCAGGACGGGACACGCTGGAGGTGGTCGTGGTGGAGTGTCTACCGCTTCCCGGTCACCGCGATCGCCTGCCTGGGCGGCCGAACCATGAGCTGCGAGGCCGCCGTTCTCTGGGGTGCCGAGGAGACAACCGACGATTCCCCACCTCAATTCCTCGAGAGCGATACCCGGGGGTGGTGGCGGAGCCAACGCGTCCTCTACAGCGATCGCTATCTGGCAGAGGTGGCGCGGGAGGTGGGTCACGATCGGTTCCTGCGGTTCTGGAGTTCGACGGAACCGGTCGACACCGCCCTCGCGGCCGCGCTCAAGATGCCGGTGGGCGAGTGGACCGTGCGCTGGCAGCGCCGCTTCGTGCCCCGACTCCCGCTCGGGGCGGCCCCGCCCACCAGCAGCGCGGCGCTTGGGATTCTGCTCGCAGGACTCGCCGTGGTCGCCGTCGCTCTCGGCGCCGTCCGGCGACAGGTCAGATGAACGTGCGCGTGACCGTCGCCCTCGCCTTAGCATCGGTGTTCGCGACGCCGGCAGCGCTCGCGCAGGGCGATCGGTGGGAGCGCCAGGTGCGCGGGCAGCTCGAGCGGGCCATGGCGTCGCTCGGTGCGAGGGGAGCCGGGAAGTCCGTCGCGGCGCGCGTCGGCACGCTCAACACCGACGAGTCGGAGTCGTTCGCACTGACGCTCCAGGCGGGGGTCTCCTACATCGTGATGGGCACCTGCGACGAGGATTGTGAGCGGCTGGGTCTCGTGGTGTCCGACCTCTTGAGCCACGACCTGGCGGCCGACCGCGCGAGCGAGAACGCACCGATCGTGCGACTGACGCCCCGCCAGACCGCGTCCTACCGCGTGAAGGTCGTGATGGAGAGTTGCCGTATGAATCCGTGCCGCTATGGCGTCGCCCTGATCACTCTCCCAGCACCTTGATGATCACCCGCTTCTTGCGCTGCCCGTCCCACTCGCCGTAGAACACCCGCTGCCAGGGCCCGAAGTCGAGCTTCCCGCCGGTGACCGGCACGATCACCTCGTGACCGATCGTGAGGCTGCGCAAGTGCGCGGCGGCGTTGTCTTCTCCCGTCTCGTTGTGCCGGTAGCGCCCCGGCTCCCACGGCGCCACCGTCTCCTCGAGCCACTTGAGGATGTCGGCCCAGACGCCCGATTCGTGGTCGTTCACGAACACCGAGGCCGTGATGTGCATGGCGCTGACCAGGGCGAACCCCTCCTGGACGCCGCTCTGGCGCACCTGCTCGGCCACCTCATCGGTGATGTCGATGATCTCCTGGCGGCGCTTCGTGGTGAACCACAGATAATGCGTGCGAGACCTCATCCCGGCCCCTCCCTTCCCAAGTGCGGAATGCGGAATGTGGAATGCGAATGTCAGTGCGAGCGTCGAACCGGGGCCTCGCGCTTCGACCCGGCCTTGCAATTCCGCATTCCGCATTCCGCACTCCGCATTCGTATCATGTGTCGAATTGTCACACGGGTGCCGACCGCCTAAATTGCCCCGTCAAATATGGCGCTCCCATTCCGCCAGCGGATCTTCTTCATCCTGGTCGCACTCACCGCGGCGCCGACCGCCCTGGCCGTGGTGGGGTGGGCGCTGGCGGTGCGCACCGTGGCGCCTTCGGCGGGGGCGCGGGTGGCGCTCGAAGAGGTCGCGGCGTCCGCGCGCCAGATGATCGAACAGATGGACACGACGCGCCTCACGGCGCGCGAGCGGGTGGCGTTCCGGCAGCACCTCGAGCAACTCTCGAATTCCGTGACCTTGGCCCGTCGGGCCGAAACCTATCTCCGCTATTACGCGGGCGGGTTCGCGGGTGTGGTCGTCGTGCTGGGGGCGTTCGCGGTGTTCGCGGGAGTCCGGATGGCGGGACACCTGTCGCGCCAACTGTCGCGGCCGATCGACGAGCTGGTGGGCTGGACCCGGCTCATCCGGCGCCGCATGCCGCTCCCGGCGGGACCGCCCACGCGCGGCGCGCCCGAGTTCGAGGCGCTGCGTCAGGCATTGCGGGAGCTCGCGACGGCGCTCGACGCCGCGCGCGAGAAGGAGCTCGAGGCCGAGCGCCTGCGCGCCTTCCGCGAAGTGGCGCGCCGCGTGGCCCACGAAATCAAGAACCCGCTGACGGCGATGCGGATCGCCCTGGACCAGCTGCGGCGGTCGGGCGGTCAGGCGGATGAGCGGACCGGCACGGCGATCGAGGTATTGGGAGCCGAGACCGAGCGGCTCGACCGGCTCGCGAAGGAGTTCTCCGAGTTCGGCCGGCTGCCGGAGGGTCCGAAGAGCGAAGTCGATCTGGTCGACCTCCTGGTGGACCTGGGGAAGAGTGCGGTGCCGCCGGGAGTCGAGGTGACGGTCCGCGCGAACGGGGAGCGGTGCACGATCCTGGGTCAGTACGACCCGCTGCGGCGGGCCTTCGCGAACCTGCTGCGCAACGCCGCCGAGGCGATGGGGGGCCGCGGGCCGATCGATGTCGGGGTGGACCGGGACGGGGAGGGCGTGGTCGTCACGATCGCGGACCACGGCCCGGGCATTCCGGAGGACCTGCGGCAGCGGGTGTTCGAACCCTACTTCACGACCAAGCGGGACGGGACCGGCCTCGGCCTCGCGCTGGTGCGGCAGACCGTCGAGACGCACCATGGCACGATCACGGTCTCGGAGACACGGGGCGGCGGGGCCACGTTTTCCATCGTGCTCTCGACCTCATGAGCCCGCGCATCCTGCTGGTGGATGACGAGCCCAACATCCGCAAGATGGTGGCGGCGTTGCTGCAATCGGAGGGGTTCGAGACCGCCGAAGCGGCCAATGGGACCGCGGGGTTGGCGGCCGTCGAGCGCGAGCCGCCCGACGCGGTGCTGCTCGACCTTATGATGCCGGGCGGACCGGACGGGCTGGCGACCTTGGAGCAGCTCAAGCGCACCGCGCCCGACATCCCCGTGGTGATGATGAGCGGCAAGGCGAACCTCGCCGATGCGGTGCGCGCCACCAAGCTCGGCGCGTTCCAGTTCCTCGAGAAGCCGCTCACGCCCGAAGGGGTGCTCACGACGCTGCGCGCCGCGCTCGAGCTGTCGCGCACGCTGGCCGAGAATCGGCGGCTCCACGAAGCGCTGGGCCACGCCGACCCGCTGGTGGGGGTCAGCCCGGCGATGGAGCAGCTCCGCGCTCTGATCACGCGCGTCGCGCCCACCGAAGCCCGAGTGTTGATCACCGGCGAGTCGGGGACGGGCAAGGAGCTCGTCGCCTCCGCGATCCACCGCCAGAGCGCACGCGCGGCGCAGCGGTTCGTGTGCGTCAACAGCGCGGCCATCCCGAAGGACCTGGTCGAGTCGGAGATGTTCGGCCACGAGCGAGGTGCGTTCACCGGCGCTACCGAGCGGCGGGTGGGTCGCTTCGAGCTCGCCGACGGCGGCACGCTGTTCCTGGACGAGGTCGGCGACCTGAGCCTCGAGGCCCAGGCGAAGCTGCTGCGCGTGCTCGAGACCGGCGTGATCGAGCGACTCGGTGGCGAGCGGCCGCTCACCGTCGAGGTGCGCGTGATCGCGGCCACCAACAAGGACTTGAGCAAGGCCGCGCAGCAGGGACAGTTCCGCGAGGACCTGCTGTTCCGGCTCAACGTGCTGCCGGTGCACATCCCGCCGCTGCGCGAGCGGCCCGAGGATGTCTCGCCGCTGGTGCAGCATTTCGCGGCGCGGCAAGCCGGGCGCCTGGGGCGGCCGGTGCGGTTCGACACGGGCGCGGTGCAGCTGCTCGCCGCGTACGGCTGGCCGGGGAACGTGCGCGAGCTCGCGAACCTAGTGGAGCGGCTCGCGATTCTCGCGACGGAAGCGACGATCACCGCGGACGACGTGGCGCGCGTCGTGCCCCAGGACGGAGCGCCGGCTGCCCCGGCGGGCGACTGGGCAGACGTGGCGCTGGCCGAGGCGCTCGACCACTTCGAGCGCACCCTGATCGCGCGCGCGCTTTCGGCCGCCCGCGGCAACGTGGCGGAGGCCGCGCGCCGGCTGGCGACCGATCGCGCCAACCTGTATCGCCGGATGCGGCGGCTCGGCCTCGAGCCTCCCCGCAACGTGACGGGATGACACGCTTCCCGCTGGCGCCGCCCGCCGCCAAGCACGCCGGCGCCGTGCCAGAGGCGGCACGGCCCATGCACGTGCTGCCGGTGCCCCCAACCAAGGCTTGCTCCATGCGCGCGCGCGTCGCGACCCTGCTGTGCCTGCTCGGCCCGTCGGTCGCCCAAGCCCAGGACACGGCGATCGTCATCAACCCCGAGAGCGCGAGCGTCGCGCTGCCACCGGGGGAGCTGCCGCGACTGGTCGCGGAAGAAGCGATCCGCTTCTACAACGCCGCCACCACGACCCGGCTGGTGGGCCGCTCGCGCCTGCCGACGGGCAACGAGTGGCGCGGCGACGTGGCGGTGCGGAACGGGGCCGTTCGCGTGGCCGGCCGCATTCAGGGCAGCCTGCTCGTGATCAATGGGGACGCGACCGTCGATTCGGGCGCCGTGATCACCGGCGACCTGATCGTGATCGGCGGCACGGTGACCCGGGCGCCCGGCGCGGCCGTCGCCGGCGAGGTGCGCGTGTACCGCGCGCCCCTGGGCTACCGCACCCAGGGCGACGAGATCGCCCTCGCGCGGGTGAACCCGCGCCGCTGGCTCCGCAACCTCGGCGTCGAGAAGTCGTGGGGCACGGCCGACTCGCGCTCCGCGCTCACACTCGCCACCGGTGGGACCTTCAATCGGGTCGAGGGGCTGCCGGTCGTGTTCGGCCCGGTGTTCGACTGGAAGCTCCAGCAGAACCTGCGGTTCCGGCTCGACGCCCTGGGCGTCTTCCGCACTGCGGGCGACTTGACCGACCGCCGCAGCGACCTGGGCTACATGCTGCGCACCGAGCTGCGGTCGGGCGAAGTGCCCGCGTACGGCGCCGAGTTCCGCGCCTACGATGTGGTGGCGCCGGTCGAGGACTGGGGGCTCCGCAACTCCGAGGTCGGCTGGGCCGCCTTCCTGTTCCAGCGCGATTACCGCGACTACTACCTGAACAAGGGGATCGCGGGCCGCGCCTTCTTCCAGCCCACCCGGCCGCTCAACCTCACATTGGAAGTCCGGCACGACTGGCAAACGAGCGTGGCGGCGCGCGATCCGTGGACCGTGTTCCGCAACGATCAGGCGTGGCGCCCCAACCCGCCGATCGACGAAGGGCATTACACCACGCTGAGCGGCGCGGTCACGATCGACACCCGCAACGACCACACCGATCCGACGGCCGGCTGGCTGCTGCGGGCGCAGCTCGAGAACGCGCGCAGCAAGGACGTGAACCCCCAGACGGGCGTACCGACGGCCGTGCGGGGTCCGATTCCGACCGACGGATCCTACCAGTTTACCCGCCTGTTCCTCGATCTCCGCCGCTACACTCGCATCAGCCCGTCGGGTCGCGTGAATCTCCGGGTTCTCGCCGGTGGCTGGATGGGCGGTGACCCGCTGCCCCTGCAGCGCCGGCTGTCGATCGGCGGCGGCGACCCGCTGTCCGGATACCGCTTCCGCCACAGCGCCTGCAACCGCGACGTCACCGACCCGACGTTCGCGAACACGCTCGTCGCCGCCTGTGACCGCGTGATCCTCGCCCAGGCGGAGTACCGGGGCCACATCTCGCTGCATTGGGCCTACAACTCGTCCCAGCCGGAAGACGAGGAGTCGAAATCGTTGCTGGAGCTGCGCGGGCTCGACCTCGTGGTGCTGGGCGACGCCGGCCAGGCGTGGCTCGTCGGCAGCGGGCCCGGCCGGCTGCCGAGCAACCGGCTGCCGACGCCGGGGAGTTGGCTGGCGGATCTCGGACTGGGCGTCGACTGGGGTGGGTTCGGCCTCTACATGTCGAAGGCGGTGACCGCGGGCGAGCCCTTGCGATTCACGGTACGACTCGACCATCGCTTCTGAGGTGAGGGCGGGGGGGAGGCTCGGTCTCCTGGCCCTGCTGGCCTGCGCGGCGGCCGCCTCACCGGCCGAAGCGCAAGACCCGTCGTTGACCGTGATCGTGCAGAACGGCGTGCCCCGGGTCCAGGCTACGGCCCTGCTCGCCGACGGCAAGTTCCTCGGCCTGATGCGCTCGGGCTTCCCCTTACGCCTGCACTACCGGCTCGAGCTGTGGCGCGCGCGCTCGGGGTGGTTCGACCAGTTCGTGAGCGAGTGGTCCTGGGACGCTGTGGCGCACCACGACCCGCTCGCCGACGATTTCGTGCTGATCCGAACCGGCGGGGCAGTGACGCGCTTCGCCACCGCCGACAGCCTCGAGCGGGCGCTCGAGATCCCCTACCGCGTCCGGCTCGCGCCCAAAGGGTCGGGGAAGTTCTACTTCCTCTGCCGCCTCGACGTGACGACGCTCAACGACACGGACCTGGAAGAGCTGACGCGCTGGCTCAAGGGCGACGTTAGCCCCGCCGTCTCGGGCGGGGGCAATGTGGGCGGCGCGCTGGCCCGGGGGGCGCAACGGATTCTCGTGCGCATCGCCGGTCTGCCGCGCCTCACCCTGGAGGCGCGGTCGGAGACGCTCAGCCGAGAGGGGAACTAGGGAACCGCGGACCTCACATGGCCTCGAGGGTCGCCAGCACCTCGCCGCCGTAGAACAACCGAATGTACTTGGACTGGATCGACGTCAGGCGGCGCACCGCCCAGGCGAGATGCACGAAGTGCGGCTCGAACGGCGGCCGCAGCGGATGCATCCCGGCTTCCTCCGGCAGCAAATTGCCCTTCCGAGTGTTACAGCTACTGCACGCCGTCAACACGTTGGTCCAGCCGTTGGTGCCTCCGCGCGACAGCGGTACCAGGTGGTCTCGTGTCAGGCACTCTCGGTGCCGCAACTCCTGCTGGCTGCGCCCGCAGAACTGGCAGCGGTAGTTGTCACGAGCGAAGAGGAAAGTGTTGGTGACCTGACGGCGGAAGCGACGCGGCACATGGACGAACTTGACGAGACGGATGACGGCAGGCCGCGGGATCTGGAGGCGCTCGCTGCGCACCACGGAACCGTCGGCCTCGACGATCTCGGCCTTGCGGTCGATGACGAGGCGCAGCGCCCGGCGCACGGGCACCATCGTCAGAGGCTCGAATGAGGCATTCAGCGCGAGGCAACGCACCGCAGTCTCCCGGTGAAAAAAGCAGCCGTCTCGCCCGGGTACCGCGGCGGACGGCTCAGTATGCTACACAACCGCCTAACGCGCGGCAAGAGCTAGGGTTAAGTCCCTCCCGCCGCGGCGAACAGCTTGCGAAGCTCCTCCAGCTGATCCTCCACGGACTTACGCGACGCTCCTCCCGGGGTGGCCCGGCCTTCCACGCTGTCCTCCCAGGTTCCAAGCTGCGTCAAAGCCGCCCCCAAAGCGGGGTGGATCCCGGCGGCGACGGCCTCGGGCACGCGGTCGAGCGGCACCCCTGCGCGCTCCGCCTCCCGCACCAGCTTCCCCACGAGGCCATGGCTCTCCCGAAACGGCACACCGGCTTCGACCAGAAAGTCCGCCAGGTCGGTAGCGCGGAGGCAAGCGTCCAGCGCCGCATGCATCCGCTCGCGGTCGACAGCGAGTGAGGCGATGGCACCCGTCACTGCCGGCAGCACGACGGCGAGCGTGTCGCAGGCGTCGAACAACAGCGCCTTGTCCTCTTGCAGATCCTTCGCGTAGCCCGCCGGAATCCCCTTGAGGGTCGTGAGCAGTGCCACCAGGTCACCGAGCAGCCGCGCCGACTTGGCGCGGGCGAGCTCGAACACGTCGGGATTGCGCTTCTGTGGCATCAGGCTCGACCCGGTGCTGAACTCGTCGGCAAGCCGCACGAAGCCGTACTCCGAGCTCGCGTACTGGATCAGCTCGGCGCCGAGTCGCGAGAGGTGCGTGCCCACGAGGGCGATGGCGAAGAGCACTTCAGCCACGAAGTCGCGATCGCCGGTGACATCCAGGGCGTTAGCGGAGACCGAGCGGAACCCCAGCGCTTCCTTGAGCAGCACGCGGTCGACGGCGAAGCCCGATCCGGCGAGCGCCCCGGAGCCGAGCGGCAATTCCGCCACCCGCCGGCGGGCGTCGGCGAGCCGCTGGCGATCCCGTACGAGCGGCCAGGCGTGGGCGAGCAGCACGTAGGCCCAGCGCACCGGCTGCGCTCGCTGGCCGTGGGTGTAGCCGGGGAGGATGTCGTCGGTCCCTTCCCGGGCGCGGGTGACGAGCGTTCCGCCGAGCGCCACCAGGTCGGCGTCGAGCTGATCGATCGCGTCCAGCGTCCAGAGGCGCAGGTCGGTCGCGACCTGGTCGTTGCGCGAGCGACCGGTGTGCAGCTTCCCCGCCGCGGGCCCGACTTCTTCGTACAGGAGCCGCTCAACCAGCGTGTGCACGTCCTCGTCGGGCGCGCCCACGGCGGCGCCGTCCGCCAGCCGCTCGGCCACCCGGTCCAGCCCGTCCAGCAGCTGGGACTCCTCGGCCGGCGTGAGGACTCCGACGCGACCGAGCGCCTGTGCCCACGCCTTGCTGGCGACCACGTCCTGGGGCCACAGGCGGTGGTCCACCGGTAGGCTGCGGTTCAAGGCGTCGAGCGCCTGACTGGGGCCCAGGGTGAACCGACCGCCCCACATCTGGTGCGGCGGGGGCGGGGAGGAAGGAGGAGGTGTGTCGGTGGGGTGCTGGGTCATCAGTCAGCAGCCGCGCCCACGCCCTGCTCCCGGCGGACCGCTTCGAGGCCGGCCTCGATCTTCATCGCGAGGCCGTAGAGGCGGATGAAGCCTTCGGCGTCCTTCTGGTTGTACACGTTGTCCTTGCCGAATGTCGCATAGGACGGCTGGTACAGCGCGTACGGGCTTTCCCGGCCGGCGACCGTGAGGCTCCCCCTGTACAGCTTGAGCCGCACGGACCCGGTGACGCGCTTCTGAGTGCTCGAAACGAGCGCGTCGAGCGCCTCCCGCTCGGGCGTCCACCAGCGCCCGTCGTACACCAGGTCGGCGTAGCGCAGGGCCACCTCATCCTTGAGGCGCAGCGTACGCCGGTCGAGCACCAGCTGCTCGAGCTCGCGGTGCGCGGCGTAGAGCAGCGTGCCGCCCGGCGTCTCGTAGACGCCGCGGGACTTCATGCCCACCAACCGATCCTCCACCACGTCCGCGCGGCCGACGCCGTGCTCGCCCGCGACTTCGTTCAAGGCCTCGATCAGCTCGACGGGCCCGAGCGGCACGTGGTCCACTGCAACCGGCGTCCCCTCCTCGAAGCCGATGTGCACGATGACCGGCTCGGCGGGCGCATCCACCGGGTTCTTAGTCATCACGAAGATGTGTTCGGGGGCTTCTTGGGAGGGGTCTTCGAGGATGCCGCCTTCGTGGGAGCAGTGCCACAGGTTCCGATCGGTCGAGTACGGCTTTTCCACGGTCGCCTGGACGGGAATACCTTTCGCCCTGACATAGGCGATCAGCTCCTCGCGGCTTTTGAATGCCCACTCCCGCCAGGGGGCAATCACCTGCAGCTCGGGTGCGAGTGCGGTGTAGGTGAGCTCGAAGCGGACCTGGTCGTTCCCCTTCCCGGTGCAGCCGTGAGCCACCGCCTTCGCGCCGATTCGTTGGGCGAGGGCGACCTGGTGGGCCGCGGTGGCCGGTCGCGCCATGGAGGTGCCGAGCAGGTAGGTTCTGGCGTATACCGCCCCGGCACGGAGCGTGGGGAACACGAAGTCCCGGACGAACTCCTCGCGGAGGTCCTCGATGACGCAATCCGCCGCGCCGGAGCGTTTGGCCTTCTCCACCAGGCCCGCGAGCTCGCCCGCTCCCTGCCCCACGTCGGCCGCGAAGCACACGACCCGGGCGGCGTATCGCTCGCGCAGCCAGGGCACGATCGCCGATGTGTCCAGTCCGCCCGAATAGGCCAGCACCACTAACGGCCCCATGTCGCGCTCCTTGTGGGTTTATGCAGTAGGATGCATAAACATACATACGCCCGGGCACCTGTCAACGTCCCCGGGACCTAGCGGCCGCGCCGCGCCGCGCCGATCTTTGCGTTCCCGATGAACCGGCGAGAGCTGCTCCGCGCCCTCGGCACCGCCGCCCTGCTGCCGCCCCTGTCCGGGCTTTCCCCCGGGCGCCTCGTCGCCACCGGTCGCCGGATGCACCGCCGGGCGCGGAGCCGCGACTTCCAGGTGCTCGATCCGCACCAGAGCGAGACCGTCGCCACGATCGCGGAGCTGATCATCCCGGCCACCGACACCCCGGGCGCGCGGGCGGCGCAAGTCGATCGGTTCATCGATCTCCTGCTGGCCGAGTGGGCCACGGACGACGACCGCGCCACCTTTCTGAAGGGGCTCGCGGACGTCGACGCCCGGGCACACGCCGCCTTCGGCACCGACTTCTTGACGGCGACGGAGGCGCAGCGTGTCACGCTCCTCACCCAGCTCGACGGCGAAGCACAGGAGCGGCACACCGCGACGGCCAACGCGCAGCCCCCCTTCTTCCAGCGCATGAAATTCCTCGCGGTGTTCGGCTACTGCACGTCGGAGGTCGGCGCCACCGCGGAGCTGCGCTACCAGACGATCCCGGGTTCGTACGACCCGTGCACCGAGCTGGGCCGCTGGCGTGCGGCCCCGGGGGACTACTGATGGCGGCACCCAGCTTCGACGCCATCGTCGTCGGCTCCGGCATCACCGGCGGGTGGGCGGCGAAGGAGCTGTGCGAGCGTGGGCTCAAGACACTCGTGCTCGAGGCCGGTCGGCCGATCGACCCCGCGCGGGATTACGTCGAGCACGTGCCCCCGTGGGAGATGAAGTTCCGGGGCTTTGGGGACCGCAAGGCGCTCGAGCGCGACCAATTCATCCAGCGCCACTGCTACGCGTGCAACGAGTACAGCGGCAAGTTCTTCGTCAACGACCGCGAGAACCCCTACACCTTCGACGCCGACAAGCCGTTCCACTGGATCCGCGGCCGCCAGGTCGGCGGCAAGTCCATCATGTGGGGCCGGCAGGTGTACCGCTGGAGCGACCTCGACTTCGAAGCCAACGCGCGCGACGGCTTCGGGGTGGATTGGCCGATCCGCTACGCCGACATCGCGCCGTGGTACGACTACGTCGAGGA
>Ga0209237_1000866_pt1 | contig 17555 bp, 22 predicted proteins | sample GraSoi013_1_40cm_2_FD_185820 | JGI IMG/M metagenome (GOLD analysis project Ga0209237, IMG submission 185820) | Grasslands soil microbial communities from the Angelo Coastal Reserve, California, USA - Sample 10_02_2013_1_40cm (SPAdes) (version 2) | ecosystem: Environmental > Terrestrial > Soil >... | reverse complement strand
GGAAGATCGTCATGTTCTCCTCCCGGTGAAGGCGGCGCAGATACTCCCATACCGCCGCGCGCGTCTGCGGGTCGAGGCCGGTCGTGGGCTCGTCCAGGAACAGGATTCGAGGGTGATGCACGAGCCCCGCGCCCAGGTCCAGTCTCCGGCGCATCCCGCCCGAGTACGTGTAGGCGCGGCGGTCCGCGGCATCCTTCAATTGCAAGATATCGAGGAGCTCATCGACGCGCTGCTCCACAAGCGAGTTCGGCATGTGGTAGAGCCGCCCGATCAACCAGAGGTTCTCGCGTCCGGTGAGTTCCCCATCGACCCCGATGGATTGTCCCGTGTAGCCGATGATGCGCCGGATGTCCAGCCCATCGCGCTCGACATCGAGGCCCGCGACGCGGATGGAGCCGCTCGTCTTCGCGAGGAGCGTTGTGATAATCCGGATGACGGTCGTCTTCCCGGCCCCGTTAGGCCCGAGGAAACCGAAGAACTCGCCCGCGCCCACGGAGAAGCTGACGTCGTTGACGGCCTTGATCTCCTCTTGGCCGCGGCCCCCGTACACCTTCACCAGGTGACGGACATCGATGACGGAATCCTTCGATGAACGCGGCATCGCGGCCTTCTTTTTGCTATCAGGCCGGAGTGTGGCGACTTGCGACATGGCGCCCTCCCCAAGTGGCTGTCGGCTAAATAGCTTGGCTTCGGGACACGCGTGACGACGTCCAGCTGGTGAAGATTAGGTCAACACTGTGCGTCACCCGCCATAGTCCGAGCGAGACTTCGTCGGATACGCCCGCCGCCATCAGTTTAACGGGGATGTGGCCGTTTGGGAACGGGGATTCTCACGAAGTACTTCTACACCGGAATCCGGGTGCGAGACCTCGAGCGCTCGATCGAGTTTTACCGGAAGGTGATGGGAATGAAGGTGACCCGGCGAGGGCAGATGCACCACGGCGGTGTGTGGGTCGAGCTGAAGAGTCCCGACTCTGCACAGAGACTGGAGCTAAACTGGTATCCGGCCGAGAGCAAGTTTTTCACCCGATACCGGAAAGGGGAGGAACTGGACCACCTGGCGTTCCGAGTCTCCGACGTCGGTCGCGCGTTCAAAGAAATCGTCGCAAAAGGCGCTCGCCCGGAGGTTAAGCCGTTCCGCGAGGAGCGGTACGAGTTCGCGTTCGCAAGCGATCCGGACGGCATCTGGATCGAGTTGATCGGGCGGATCAAGGCCTGAATACGGGAATCGGATCCGAACCGCGATGAGGGATATACCCGAACAACCGATGGAGGAGGTCGATCCGATCGAAGTATTCGACGTCCTCCTCTGTCAAATTCCGGAGGGCGTTGACATAGGAAATTTGGAGCCCCATGCCAATCAGCCGTGCTTGTCTCGATCGCGCAGACCCGTTCAGGTCCACGATGGGCCCGCCTGGCACCAGGGTTCGACGGTAGATGCGTGGCTCCCGGAGAATCAGATGGGCGCGGCACATCGGACAGCGTTTTCGGCTCCCGTCGTTCAGACGCGATCCGAGGAGGTCGGCCGGCATCGTCCACGTCTTGCCGGCGGAGGATCGGACAAACTCATCGATTTCGGCAAGTGTCTCCGCGATTTGTTCCGGAGAAAGGCCGTCGCTCAACCCCTGACCTCCGCTGACCAAGTTGCGCTACAGCACATATAAATCCTACTGTCCATGCAGACTCCGTTTCTATCCTCGCCCGGGTTGGGGACTCGGCCTGGTCTGCAAGCGGCTAACGGCGGGTCTCCAGGGTGAAGCCCACCACGCCCATCACGGCTTGCGGGAGCGGAGACCCCGCGATCGATGGAACACTAGGCATTCAAACGGTCCTAGCCGATCTATGGGCCGAAGACGATGACATACAAGGCGTACATCGACAACATCAAGGCCAAGACCGGCAAGGATCCGGAATACTTCCAAGCCTTGGCGAAAGAGAAGGGTCTTGCAAAGCACGGCGAGCTACTTTCGTGGCTCAAGACGGACTGCGGACTGGGACATGGTCACGCCAACGCGATCATCTTGTACATCCAGAACCCGGGACTCGCAAAGAAGAAAATCCTGGAAGATGCACGGAAAGAAAAAGCTAAGAAGTAACGGTTCGAACGCCCCCGATCCGGGGGCGCTATCGCCGCGGGCATGGACGGCGAGACCGGGAAGAGCTCCGCGCAGTCCCTCAAGGGATGCGTTAGGCATTGCAGCAGAGCGCCGAGCGGCCCTAGCTAATAGAGACAATCCTTCTTCTCAACGGGGACCGAATGCAGCCTCGTAGTCTCCGCGATTGCGTGGATCACACGTTCGATTTCATCCAGTTTAACCTGGTAATCGAACCCGGTCACCCGGATCGACTCGAGGTCGGTCCTCGCGATGAAGCGGATGTAGGCGGTCCCTCCCCACAGGCCCGGGGGCGACGTTCTCTTCTTCCGATGCCACTCCATGGGACCGTACTCGATTCTCTCGACTCGATTCCACTCGAGGGACTTGGTCAAGCGGGTTCCGTTGAGGAATCGGACCCCGGCGTCGTCTAGTTCGAGCCTTCTCGGTGTGGCCCAAGGAACCGGAAGGTTGAGTGGCATGAGTGCCAAACCTATGACTATGAGAACCCAAGCGATCGGGTTGGAAGGCTGGGCCAAGAAAAGCGAAAGGGCTAGGACTATTACGAAAAACGTCGCGCCGACCCATATCCATCCGACGACCGTCACTGGAACCGGTTTGAGCTCTAACGATACGACCTTGGACTCGCTTTCTCGCGGGACTATCAAGCGAATTGTAATCGATGCTCGATGCCAAAAGGAAGAGCCCCGCGGTTGGTCGAGAACTCGGCTTAGGCCAGAAACCCGCCCGAGTCGTATCCGACCGCCCGTTCATGAAAACGCCCCGGTCGGGATTCGAACCCGAGCACCCGGCTCGACAGGCCGGGATCATAGACCGCTAGACCACCGGGGCAGCGGCCGTCGCAAAGTTTGGAGCCCAATTTATCCTTTCCTATCGGGCGGCCGGAGAATTGGCGTAGGAGGTCCCCTTTCCCCTTTTATCTGCCCGAATTCATGTCGTTTGCATTGCCTTGGTTTGTGCCAGAGATTCGATTCCCTCTTGACACGACGGATCGAGAGGTCGGAGAATGAGAATCTTCAGGCGTCGGGCTGCCGAGCAGGCCGAAAGGACGGCACTGACGGCGCACCTCCGTCGCTCGACCGAGCGGCAGACGGAGATCCAGGCGCTCGAATTCCTCTTGACCACGATCAGGAAACGCCACACGTGGGATCGAATCAAGTGCACGATCGCGACCGCGATTCCTGCCTTCTGGATCCTGATGATCGCCTTGAGGTCGTACCTCCCGATCTGGTTGCATCCGCTCCTTCAGGACGTCCCCGCGATCTGGACCATCGCCGTTTCCCTCGCCGTCGCGGCCTTCCAGTGGCGCAACCTCTTCGACTATCAACGACGGGTCATCCCGTTGGTTCAGGAGATGTACGAACGGGCGCAGGCGAAGGCCGATCGGCAACTGCTGAAGATCCTAGGTGATGTCCTTCGAATCAGCAAACTGAGAGGATTCTTCCGGAGCTTACTTTCGACGTCCCGGTAGGTACGCGAACGGCTTGGCTCAGGCGGCCCTGCGAGTAAGCGAGGGCATGAGCGCGAGGAGTGCGACCACGCCCACCAACGCTCCCGCGAGCGCGATCGCGGTCGGAATCGTCGTCGCAGGGACGACACCTGCCACCGCGAGATCAGCGGCGATGATTGGGACGACGACCGAGAGGATGGCCGCGATGGTCAGGCGAAGAGTTGCGCGGCCGAGAGCGCCGTGGATCCGAGCCCGCTCGTCGGGACGGAGTCCGGCTTCGTAGAGAGGCGCGAATCGCTCCGCTAAAATCCGCAGCTCGACCTGTGAGATCAGAACCGAGAGGAACACCAGTGCGGGCACGAGCTGGACACCCAGCACCAAAGCGTGCGCACCCACGTAGCCGGCGCCGATCGCGATGAGACCGATGGCCCGAATCCCTCGCCAATGGAAGACGAATGACACAACGAGGGCCGCCGTTCCAATTCCAAGGATCGCGAAGAGCGCGGCGATCCATCGGCCGTCTCCGATCGCGGACACATCCCAGATCGCCCATCCCAGCAAGACCGTCAGCGTCACGACGGGGGCCGCCCGCAACGCGACGGGAATCAGGCGGGGCGAGGCCATGTGCCGATCCTCCGCAAGGCGAGCGCCAACGGCGTCGCAGGGTCCCAGTCGACGACCTGCGAGACGCGCCGCAGTTGGGAAATCAGGTTGTCCCGCTCCATCCGCAGGATCCGATAGGCGGTCTTGTCCTCCGGCCGCTGTTCGCCGAGTCGCCATTCAATCGCGAGCGGCGAAGGCGAGACGATCGCGACGTCGTAGCCGCGAGCCTCCATCGCGATCACCGCGTTCAGCGCCGCTCGGTCTTGGAGGGGCGAGATGAGGACGATCAGGCAGTCCCGCGGAAAGAATCGGGAGAGGACCCAGGCAACGTGTGCGAAGGGCCATTCGCCCCCGGGCCGCACATGGGTGAGGTGGTCCAGGATCCGGTACAGTTGCTTCCGCCCGAACGCGGGGGGCACCCAATCGAGGACCTCCCGCTGGACGATCAGGCCGACGCGATTCTTCGACGCGAGGACGTGCTCCGCGATCCCGAGCGCGGCCCGGACGCCGTGCTCGATCGGGTTGTCCGTCTCCGTGCCGATGAACGACTCGCGGCGCGCGTCGACGACGATGACGACGTCGCCGGACCGCTCCCCCTCATACTCGTTCGTAAATAGACGGTCGAGTCGGGCGGATGCCTTCCAGTTGATCCGTCGCACCTCATCGCCCGCGGTGTACTCGCGGACGCCCCAGAAGTCCGTGCCCGCGCCGATCTGCCGTGAGGCGACCTGCCCGAACCACGGACGCGTGCGGCGCGGCTGGAGCTTGGTCCGCCGGAGGTCTTCCATCGTCGGCGCAACAACGAGGCGCGCGTCGACCGAGAGGACCGCATCCTCGGCGCCCAAGGCGAGGGGGTCGAGCGACCGCACCCGCACCGGCCCGATGCGGAAGTCGCCTTTCACGGGCGACCGGACGGTGTAGGATAGCGGGACGCTGCCGCCGCGCTCCAAGGAGACGACGGCGTGATTCGTCCCGTTGAGGACCGCGAACTCTCGGGGGAGCACATCCACGATCTCCACCAGGTCGAGCGCCGGTCCAGTGTTCTGTACGACCAAATGGACGTCGACGTCCCGGCCCGCCTCCGCCCGATCCCGAGAGAGCGTCCGCACAGCCGTCAGGCGCGGCCGTGCAGGTGGGAAGAGGGATCCCAAGGCGAGGACGATCACCGGCGGCAGCGCGAGGAGGACCAGTTGCCAGCTTCGGAGAGCCAAACCGGCCACGAGAAGGCCCAACGACGCCGCGGCGAGGCCTCCGGAAAGAGGCGTGCGCATCTCACGGCACCTTCGGGACCGGCACAGCAGCGAGGACGTCAGCGAGGACCGACGCGGTGCGAACCCCCCGGATCCACGGATCCGGTTTCAGGATGATGCGGTGGGCGAGGGCGGGCATCGCGACCACCTTGACGTCGTCCGGGGTCACGAAGTCGCGACCGGCGATCGCCGCCCGCGCGCGTGACGCCTTGAGGAGGGCGAGCGAGCCCCGCGGACTCGCGCCGACGTCGACCTGACTGTGGGCCCGCGTCGCCGCGACGATGTCGACCATGTATCCCTCGACCGCCGTGTCGACGTGCACGTCCTCGATCGCGGCCTGCAGGCTGCGCACCTCATCGGGCGTCGTCACGGCCTCGATCGTCGCGTCGTCCGCGCGTCGCTTCCGTCGACGCTCGAGGACTTCGATCTCCTGCTCCCGCGTCGGATAGCCGACATCGATCTTCAGCAGGAACCGGTCGACCTGCGCCTCGGGGAGCGGATAGGTGCCTTCGTGCTCGATCGGATTCTGCGTCGCGATCACGAAGAACGGCCGGTCCAATGGAAACGTCTCGCCCTCCAGGGTGGCTTGTCGTTCCTGCATCGCCTCGAGCAGCGCGGATTGGGTCTTCGGCGGCGCGCGGTTGATCTCGTCCGCGAGGAGGACGTTCGTGAAGACCGGCCCGCGCCGGAGGATGAAATCGCCCGTCTTGCGCTCGAAGACGTAAGTCCCGGTGATGTCGGCCGGGAGTAGGTCCGGCGTGAACTGGATGCGTCGGAACGAGAGGCCGAGGCCTGCGGCGAACGACTTCGCGATTAGCGTCTTCGCCAGACCCGGGACGTCTTCGATCAGCAGATGACCGTCGCCGAGGACCGCCCAGAGGACCCGCTCCAGGACCGCGCGCTTGCCGACGATCACGGTCTCGACCGCGTCGAGGAGATCGCTGCCGACCTCCCGGACGGAGGCGACGTTCACCGCCACGCCTCCATCCGCGTGAGGACGTCGCGGAACGCGGGGACGAAGCCGCCGCGGGCGCGCGCCCGCTGGACCCAGGCCATGCGGTCCTCCAGGTCGCCCGCTTCGAGGTACAGGAAATCCACCAGCGCGTCATCGCCGAACATCCGTCGGAGCGCCTCCGGGTCGCGCTGCACATCCCGGATCGTCTCAGGCGGGAGGCCGAGGGCCAGCCGGGCCCGCTCGAGGAACGCGGACCGCGCCCGCGAGGCGACCAGGACCTGGCTGTAGGGTAAGCCGCGCGAGGCGCGGCGGACCGCGGACGCGAACGAATCCAACTCGCCATCGCGGGTCGGCCCCGGGGACCGCGGGCCGATGAGGGGCGACGGTTCGGCCGTCCGACGTTGGATCTGGCCCCACGCGACCGCCGCGAGGACCGCGAGCGCGACGACGCCGAGGAGCCACCGGATCGTCCCGCTGAACTGCGCGTAGTAGAGGAGCATCCCGAGTAACACCGCGAACGCGAGGAGCAGGCCGACCGCCGGGAGCGGGATCCGACGCCGCGACTCGATCCCGGGTGGATGGCCCGTGGTGGCCGGAATCCCCCGCTGGAGCATCCTACGCCTCCAGCGCGACCCGGATCCCCGCGAAGCTCTCGATCGCCCGCCGACGGTCCGCCTCCCCCAGCGGATGCTCGCTGTACCGGGCCTCCTCGAAGAGGGAGGTCAAGGTCGACGACGCCTCGCGGGAGACGTGGAGCCGCCCGACCGCGAGGTCCTCGAGCTCCCTCGGGGTGAGTGCCCCTTGCGCGGTGATCCCGCGGGCGCCGAGGAGGGCGCAGAACCGCCGGAAGCACGCGAGGATGACGGCGCGCACGTCCCCGCCGACCTCGAGCTCCTCGATCGCGTCCTGCACCGCATCGGCCGCGGCGTGACGGGCCGCCGGATCATCGGCCGACGGCTCGTCGTCGATCTCGACGACGCCCGCGCCGCGGCGGAGCAACGCGACCAGGATGACAATCGTCACGAGGACCGTGAGTCCGAGGAACAGACCGAGCGGCGCTCCGGCGGCGACGGGCCAACCGGTCGCACTCGCGCCTCCTGCGTCCCCGGTCGTCGGCGGAGTCTGGCCGATGCGGAACGCCTGGATCATCCGGGGCCAGGCGAGGAGGAGGGCAAAGACCAGGATGAGGCCAATCGCCGATGAGATGACCTGCCACCAGGAGAACGGCTTCGCCGGTGCCTTCTGCTGCACCCGGCGGCGAAGGACGGCAACGACCAGCATCGCGACGACGACACTCGCGAAGATGACAAGGAACACGTCGCCCAGGAACGGGTCGAAGACGCCCAGGGCGCTCGGCGAGGTGCCGCCCGAGGCGCCCCCTCCCGGGATCGCTTCCCCTCCGGTATCGAGATTCGCAACGTTGAAGGCCAGCGCGGCGACGAGGACGATCGCGAGGAACAGGAGCAATGGGACCGCCCACTCGGTCCTCCCCCGCCACGGGCGAATCACGCCCGTACGAAGGCGCCGTGCGCTCATAACGGTTTCCGGGACTGCACCGGGAGCCGAATCTCGTCAGGCCGCGCCCAGCTGCTCGAAGAACCGCTCGCGGCGCCGCTGGCCGACGAACCGCAGGCCGAGGGCGACCAGGCCGGATGCGATCGCGAGACCGAACGCGAGCGCAGCGAAGCCGATCGGCCCGCTGAGTACGGTCTGTGCGGCGCTCGGAGCGGAGGGGTTCTGAACGGGTGACCCCGGCACGAAGGCGGCTTCGGCCGACAGCACGAGGAACGCGCCGATCGCCGCGAGGGCCACGGCAATGCCCAGGGCGAGCGTGATCGCCACGCGCTCCGGGTGCAGGATCTTGCGGCCTTTGTCGGATAGTTCGTAGTAGATCCACTTCCGGCCTTCGTCGACGCGTTTAACGAGGCCGGCCGACTGGAGCTTCTCGAGGTGTTCGAGGAGCGTCGGCTTGCTCAGGGTCATGAGATTGCTGAGGTCCGTGACCGTCTCCCGCCGCACGTCGAGGCGCTTCAGGATCCCCACGCGGACGTCCGAGGCGAGCGCCTTGAAGCTCTCCTGGTCCAACGTGATCTTCGCGCCGCTGGAGTCCATCTTCGGGAAAGCGATGCCGCCGAGGGCACTTGAAGGATTCCCTCCTGTTCGGTCGCGGCCTAACGGTCCATTTGCAGAGTTGAGAGCGTGATAACCGGCCCGGAGGCCTTTTGAGGCCGGCCATCGAGTCGCCGGCTCCTTGCGAATCCGCCGCCTGAAGCTGAAAATCAACGTCGTCGGCGAGCGCGCCGTCGGCAAGACGAGCCTCATCCAGCGGTATGTCGAGGCGCGCCACACCCCCGAGTACAAGGGGACGTTAGGCGTCCACATGCACCGGGTCGACGTCGAGCTCCCCGGGGACGAACCCGGCGACGTGATCCTGGCGAACATCGCGATCTTCGACCAGATGGGGGAGCATGCGATCCGGGAGAATTTCCGGGATGCACTGTTTTACGGTACGCAAGGGGCCCTCGCTGTGTGCGACATCGAGCGGCCGGACACGTTGCAAACCCTCGCGGAGTGGATCCGCGCGGTTTCGGCCGTTACCGGCGGGGTCCCCTTCCGGATCGTCTTCAACAAGGTCGACCGCGCGAGAGGCTCCAAGATTGGGCCTGCGGAATCCGCCTGGCTCAAGGACAACTTCCCAGGCGCGCCGACGTCCCTGACGAGCGCAGCCACCGGCGAAGGGGTCGAAGAAGCGTTCGCCGGGATCATCGGCCAGGCCGTGGACGCGATGATGGCCGGGGAGAAGAATCGGAAAGTGCGGAAACTTCTTCGTCAGCGAATCCTGGTCTTCGCGGCCCGCCGCGAGGGCAACGGGATCACGAAGAGCGAACTGTTCGCGAACATGCGTGACGTCAAGCCGGACGAGGTCATGGAAGAACTCGACAACCTCGTGCGCCTCGACCTCCTCGTTCAGTACGACGCCGGTCCGAAGACGTTCCTGAAGTCGAGCACCTTGCCGGCGACGTTCCGGTATCAGATCACACCGCTCGGTCGCAAGGTCGCGGCGAGCCCGGCCATCGAGGACCTCGTCGTGGAGTAGTTCCCGGCGGCTCACGCGGGTCACCTCGCCATTCGGCCTTGCGCGGGCGCCTACTTCGGGACCTTCGCCCAATCGTCCAGGAACCGTTTCAGTCCGACGTCGGTCAGGGCGTGTTGTGTCATCTTCTTCAGGACGTCGAACGGGAGCGTGACGATATCGGCCCCGAGTTTCGCCGCTTCAATCACATGCAACGGATGACGGATGGATGCCACGAGGACCTCGCAGTCCCAGTCGTAGTGGTCGAAGATCTCGACGATCTCCCGGATGACCTGCATGCCCTCCTGGCCCATGTCGTCCAGGCGACCGATGAATGGGCTGACGTATTTCGCGCCGGCCTTCGCCGCCAGGATCGCCTGGTTCGAGGAGAAGATCAGCGTCGTGTTGATTCGCACGCCTTCCGAGGAGAGCGCCTTGATCGCCTTGAGGCCTTCCGTCGTCATCTGAATCTTCACGACGACGTTCTGATGGAGCTTCGCGAGTTGGCGGCCCTGCTTGATCATCTCGTCGGCCTGGGTCGTCGTGACCTCGAGGGAGATCGGGCCGTCGACGAGCGCCAGGATATCTTGGATGACCTCGGACCACTTGCGGCCGGTCTTCGCGACGAGCGTTGGGTTGGTCGTCACGCCGTCGAGGACCCCCCACGAGGCCGCCTCGCGGATCTCGTCGATGTTCGCGGTGTCGAGGAAGATCTTGACCATGGTCTCCGGCCCGCTCCGATAACGATGTCGAGCTAAGAACGTTGACGGTCCGTCACGTCACGACCGCTTGACACGACGAAGGATTGCTTGGTCAAACGCCAATGGCATCGCACGCCGTTCCCGGCACCAAGCGAGGACCACCGCGTCGGGGTAGCTGAGCCGTCCTCGCGAGGCCCGGAAGATCCCCCAGCCGCCGTCCAGGAGGGATCGAGAAGACGGCGCGACTTGCAATCGCTTCTGGGCCCGCATCCAGGCGCCCGCCAACTTTGCCGCGGCGAATCCCACGCGGTAGTGAATGAGGGCTACCGTTTCCGAGTAGATCTCGTCCGGGACGAGGAGGGAATCGGCCGAGGCGGCGGCCTTGCGGGCCTTGCCGTGGAACACATCGGATTTCGAGAAGAGGGCGTAGAGAAAGCTGGTGTCCGCGATCTGCACCCGCTCACCCGTAGAGGTACCGGTCGTGCCGTTCGCTCGCTCGCTTGTCGTCGTCCTCGAACGTCGGAAGGGACGCCAAGTCTAACCGACCCCGCTCGGGGGACCGGATGAGTTCGACTTGCACGACATCTCCCTCCGCGACACCCGCGGACTCGAGGTCGCGTTTGTGGACGCGGAGCGCGAGGCCATTTCCCCACCGTCGAACTTTGGCGAGCATTTCAGTGTCTACATTATGTATCTACACCTTGCTCTTAATCTTTGCCCCGAGGGAGTCGAATGTATCTCCGGAGACGGCGCCGCCGGGCGAACTTACTTATTCGGATGGACCATGCGGGCTGCCCATCATGGCCTCTTCGGCCTCCCTGTGGCAGCACCGCGACTTCCTCCTGTTGTGGCTCGGGCAATCCGTCTCCCGGTTGGGCGACCAGTTCACGGGCCTCGCGATCCCGGTGATCGCGGTGTTCGTCCTCGCGGCAGGTCCTCTCGAAATGGGGTTTCTCGGCTTTGCCGGCACCCTTCCATTCCTCCTCTTCGGCCTGCTCGTCGGGGTGTGGGTCGATCGAAGGCAACGGCGATCTGTGCTCATCCGCGCGGACATTGGCCGCGGTCTCATGATCGCAACGATTGCCGCCCTCGCGTTCGTCGGGCTGCTTCACATGGCCTATCTGTACGTATTCTCGTTCCTCATCGGAATCCTGACCGTCTTCTTCGATGTCGCGTACCAAGCCTACCTTCCCGCCCTCGTGGAGCGCAAGCAGCTCGTCGATGCGAACAGCAAGTTGGAGACGAGCAACTCGGTCGCCAACACCGGAGGGCCCGCGCTCGCGGGTGCCGTCATCGAACTCTTCAAAGCGCCCATCGCGATGGTCTTCGACGCCGCGTCGTTCTTTTTCTCGGCGGCGACGTTGATTGCTATTCGAAAACGAGAACCGACCCCCGATCCGGCCCAGCGGCGATCGATCCTCACTGAGGTCGCCGAAGGCCTCCAGGTGGTCCTGCGCGAACCGCGGCTCCGGTACATCGCGGGTTGCACGGCCTGGTCGAACTTCTTCTCCAGCGCGGTCTTCTCGGCATTGCTCATCATCTACCTGAAGGACCAGCTCGGCTTCACGCCGCTCACCCTCGGCCTCATGTTCACCATCGGATCCGTGGGTGGCATCGTCGGAGCCGTCACCGCGAGTCGGGTCGCAAAACGGATCGGCGTGGGCGGCACCATCATCCTCGGTGCGATCCTGTTCGGACCCGTCATGCTTCCCTTGCCGTTCGTGTCGGGCCCGTTCGCCTTCTTCGCGATCGCAGGGATGTTCTTCGTCTCCCTCATCGGCAACCTCTATTACAACATCAATCAGGTCAGTTTCCGCCAGGCCATCGTGCCGGTTCGTCTTCAAGGACGTTTGAACGCCACGATGCGGACCATCGTCTGGGGGACGTTGCCCCTCGGCGCGATTGCGGGCGGCGTGCTGGGCGAGGCCATCGGAGTGCGGACCGCCATCATCGTGGGCCTCGTCGGCGGCGCATTCTCGTTCCTCTGGGTCCTCTTCTCGCCGGTCCGCCAGATCCGTGAAATGCCCGAGTCCGCGGCGTGATCGGGGACCGTTGCCTGAGTCTCGCGTCGGCGATTCGCCGACCGGTCTTCACATCGACAGGAATGCGCCGAAGCCGGCAAGAGCCCCCAGGGCAACGAGGAGGACGCCGATCACTCGGGAGAACACGATCGTCCGGACGCCCAGCTTTTCCGCGAAGATGACCACCGAAAGACCCCCCATCCAGAGGAGGCTCATCGATCCCGAGACGAAGAGCACGAGCATGAAGAGCCAGCAGCAGCCGATGCAGTACATGGAGTGGCGAAAGCCCATGCGGACCGCCCCGGACCGGCCCGATCGCCAGTGGTGCAATACGAAGGACATGGGCGAGGTGCAGTGAGTCAAACAGACTTCCTTCGTTCGGGTGACCTGCCAGAGGCCCGCCGCGACGAGCGTGACCGCGGAAGCGAAGGCCAAGGGACCCGTCATGGCCCCCGTGAGCCCGAGGGCGCTCAACGCCAGCAGGGCCGCGACCCCGAACGCGCCCCAGACGAGGAAGTACGGGGCGATGAACAGGGCCGTGGCGGTGTCATCCGCAGGCTTCGTGGGTCGACCCGCCTCGAGACGCGTCATCCCGCGGTACGCCACGATCATCGGCAAGGCCGATGGCAACATCATCGCGACCATCATGACGACGAGGAGGGCGAAGAAGAGGACGAGGTCCGTCGACCGAAACAGGGAGGGCGCCGTTAGCGCCATCAGGACGTCTGCGGAGGTCCACGTGGCGTACCAGGCCGCCCCGACGGCCAGGGCGACCGCTGCCGCAACGGGGACGGTGAGATGCCGCAGGAGCCAAGCGGGCTCGGCAGGGACCGTTTCGACCATGCCGCGATCGGAAGGGGACGTGACAATATGAACGTGCGGAACCGGTGCGCCCAGAGGGGCTTCGGTGCTCGGCTTAAGTAGCCGAGAGTCGATACGAAACCTGGGCGAGGTGGGTTCAATCGATGCCGACGAAATGGAATTTTGAGGCGGAGTACATCCAGAGCTGCAACTGTGCGTGGGGATGCCCATGCAATTTCGACGCGCTTCCGACGACGGGAAACTGCGAAGCGCTCATCTCGTGGCACATCCGAAAAGGGACGTTCGGCTCAACGAAACTCGACGGCGTGACGTTCGCCTGGGGCCTCTGGTGGCCGCGGGCGATCCACATGGGAGGCGGGACCGGCCGGGTCTACGTCGACTCGAAGGCGAAGCCGGACCAGCGTGAGGCGGTCGAGAAAATCACGGGCGGCAAGGAAGGCGGAGGGGTCTTCGCAATCTTCCCGTCGACGTTCACAAAGTCGTTCCCGGCGAAAACCGCGAAGATCAATTTCAAGTACAAGGGCGTCGACAGCTCGTTCGCGGTCGACGGGGTCGGCGCCGTCGATAGCGAGCACATTCGGAATCCCGTGACAGGCGCCCCGTTCGAAGGCTACATCCTCTTGCCTGGCGGGATCAACATGAAGAAGTCGACCGTGACGAACATCCGTCGGTGGTGGCTCCGCGACGACGCCCCGGGCTGGGACATGGCCCACGAGAACGTCGCAGGATTTGTGACCGTCCAACGGTACAACGAAAAGGGTCCCGTCAAGCGGGCGGCCTGATCGGGACAAGGAAGTCGAAACCGCCGGACTCATCGCTTCCGGTCGCGACGCTTCATCACGTCGTGAGCGCCATCGACGATCTTATCCGCGGTCAGACCGTACTTGCGCAGAAGCTCGTCTGCCTCTCCACTCTCTCCGAACACGTCTTGAACGCCGACCATGGCGATCGGCGCGGGATGGTTCGCCGCAATCACGGAGGCGATCGCCGCCCCGATGCCATGGACGACGGAGTGCTCCTCCGCGGTCACGATTCCGCCCGTCTCCCGCGCCGCGCGGTCGATCGTTGCGATGTCGAGCGGCTTAGCCGTCGAGAGATTAATCACCCGGGCCTGGATCCCCGCGCGCTTCAGGGCGTCCGCGGCCTCGAGGCAGCGGGCCACCATGAGGCCGCAGCCGATCAGCGTTACGTCGGATCCATCCCTCACGACGCGCGCCCGGCCGATCGCGAACTCGTCGTCCGGCGAGGTGATCGTCGGCACATTCGTGCGGGAGAAGCGGCAGTAGACAGGTCCCTTCATCGCGGCGGCGGCATCGACGCACTTCGCGGTCTCGGGGCCGTCCGCGGGGACCAGGACCGTCATTCGCGGGATGCCGCGCATCAGCGCGATGTCTTCGTTCATCTGATGCGTCGCCCCGTCCGGACCGACGGTCAGCCCCGCGTGGGAGCAGAAGATCTTCACGTTCAGGTTCGTGTATGCGACGTTCTGCCGGATCACGTTGTACGTGTGCGCGCTCCCGAACACGCTGTACGTCGCCGCGAACGCGATCTTCCCGGCCGCGGCCAGGCCCGCCGCGACGCTGATCATGTTCGGCTCCGCGATCCCGAGCTGGAAGAAACGGTCCGGGAATGACTTGCCGAAGTCGATCGTCTTGATGGACTCGGTCGTGTCCGCCCCAACGACGACCACGTTCGGGTTGCGGCGCCCGAGCTCGATCAACGCCTTGCCGAAGTACGACCGCTGGCTCTCCATCTTCCACGAGCCCGCGGTCAAATCGCCGCCTCCTGAGCATCGAGCTCAGCGAGGGCGAGCTTCAGTTCGTCGTCGCTCGTCGCGGCGCCGTGATACTTGATCTTGTTCTCCATGAACGAGACGCCTTTGCCTTTTACGGTCCGCGAGATCACGGCGGTCGGCCGGCCTTTCGTGCGATGCCCCTCCTCGATCGCCGCGAGGATCTGGCGGAAGTCGTGCCCGTCGATCGTGAGGACGTGCCAGTTGAAGGCCTCCCATTTCTCCGCGAGCGGCTCGAGCGGCATGATGTCCTCCGTGCGGCCCTCCTGCTGGATCCCGTTCCGGTCGATGAAGGCGGTCAGGTTGTCGAGGCCGTACTTCGAGGAGGCCATCGCGGCCTCCCACGTCTGGCCGACGTCCTGCTCGCCGTCCCCCAGGACGCAGTAGACCCGCCACGGCTTGTGATCCATCCGCGCCGCGAGCGCGAGCCCGACGGAGAACGACAAGCCTTGGCCTTCCGCGCCCGCGGCGTTCTCGACGCCGGGAGTCGTCCCGAGCTCCGGATGGCCTTGGAGGCGGCTGTTCAGCTTTCGGAACGTCAGCAGCTCCTCGACCGGGAAGAAGCCGCGTTCCGCCAGGGCCGCGTACCAGACCGGACACGCGTGGCCCTTGCTGAGGACGAATCGGTCGCGGTCCGGCCAGGTCGGATTCTTCGGATCGACGCGGAGTACGTGGAAGTAGAGCGCGGTGACGATGTCGGCCGCGGACATGGAGCCGCCCGGATGGCCGCTCTGTGCGTTGTGCGTCATCCGGATGATGTGCTTCCGAAGGGTGACGGCCTTCTTCTTCAGGGTCGCGATGAGCTCTTCGGAGATATCGACCATGACCTGCCCGCCCCTACTCCCTCCCGGAGTCGGCCGGGACATGACGGGCGGTTCTTAAGGGCTTTGTCGCGGGCTCAACGCGACTCTTTCGCGGCGCTTCTGCGGGACCACACCACCACGACCGCAGCCCATAACAAGATCATCGTAACCATCACGAGCGCAAAGTCCAACCCGGCCGCCGCGAGCGTTACGGCAAGGACCCCGGTGGCGAGAAGCAAGATGTAAACCACGCTGAACAGCGGTTCCAGGGTCCATCGATTTATCCCGCCAGACCGGCGGATGGCTCGCGGTTCGGCCGACGCCATCCCAGTCGAAAGGCCTGCGGAGGTGATGAACGCTTGCACGAACCCCTCGTCAATCGCCGTAGGCGCTGTTGAACCGCGACTATAATATGGCTGCAAGCATAGAAGACCGAGAGCGCGAGCCAATCCGTCCGCGGGCGTGCCTTCGGAGACTCCCGGTCCCGTCCCGGACATTATCATTCCTGAACATGTTCAATGAGGTGCGCAGAGTTCTACGTCTGTCTAACAACGCCCATATACTTCACGCGTGCTTCGCCGCCTCCGCGACAGGAGGAACGGGATGCGAATCAGACCTGTTGGCTTGATTGCGATCACGATCGCATTGGTTGGCATCGCGGTTGCGGCGGTTGCATTCGGTCCCGCGAATCTCGCGAAGTTGGGCTCTCCCACGGGCCCGAACACGCCCCAGGCCTCGTCGATCGGGGTTCCGACGTGGCACATCGGAGATTCGTGGACGTACAACGTCAACTCGACTCCGCCCGACGTTATCATTGCAGGTCCGACCTGGGGAGGCCCGTCGCTCACCGGAACTCTGACCCGCACGGTCGCGGCCGCCGACGGCTCGCAGTACAATGTCACCGTCCATGGATCGTTCCACCTCGCGGGCGTATTTGACCCGGCCCGGGATGGAAACGAGACGAACTCCTCGACGCTGCTGTTTCCGCCGGTGATGGAGAACGCGACGGTCGACGGGTACGCCCTGTATCGCGCCTCGGATCTCGCAGAGCTGAAAGAGGTCCGCACCGTGCAGTTGAAGAGCGCGCTCTGGACCGCCCGCGGTTGGTTCAATACATCGTACACCGCGACCGTCCAGACGACGTACGAGCCCGCCCTCAACATCTGGTCCTTCCCGATCGAGGAAAACGAGACCTGGAACGTGTCGAGCAACGCGACCATCCATGCGATGATCGCGTGGCGCTTCGACGGACCGAACGATTCGTTCGGGTTCTGGCGCAATTTCAACGTGACAGTGCCGATCCGGCTGATGCTCCACTCGGGTGAGTCGGAGAACGTCACGACGCCCTCCGGGACGTTCGCTTCGATCCCGGTCCGCGTGGCCCTCCCGACGATCGACCGCCTCGCAACCGACGATCGCGAAGGACCGGTCGTGGGCCTCGGAGGCGACGAGTGCGGCCAGCCTCGTCTCGCAGCGGAAGCATGGTTCAGCGGCGACGTCGGAAACGTCGTGAAGGCGGTCTCGTTCATTGGCGGAATGAAGATCGTCGCGGAACTTGCGTCGTTCCATCGAGCCTAGGCGCGCACCGGAACCGTCCCTTCCCTGCGGTATTCGCCCCGAGGGAGGGAAGTCTTATTCCACGCGCGTTCATTGCGCAGCCCCGATGGCCATCAAGATCGCTCCGTCCATCTTGTCCGCACGGTTCGATCGTTTGGGAGACCAAGTGCGCGAAGCCGCGGAGGCCGGCGCGGACATGCTCCACATCGACGTGATGGATGGCCACTTCGTCCCCAACCTGACGATAGGGCCGGCCATCGTGAAGTCGATCCGGCCGCTGACCCGGCTCCCGTTCGACGCCCACCTGATGGTGACGCATCCGCAAGAATTCGTGAAGCCGTTCGCCGACGCCGGAGTGGACGACCTCACGGTCCACATCGAGAGCGACGATGACGTGCGCGCGACGATCCGGGC
>Ga0209237_1000865_pt1 | contig 17559 bp, 21 predicted proteins | sample GraSoi013_1_40cm_2_FD_185820 | JGI IMG/M metagenome (GOLD analysis project Ga0209237, IMG submission 185820) | Grasslands soil microbial communities from the Angelo Coastal Reserve, California, USA - Sample 10_02_2013_1_40cm (SPAdes) (version 2) | ecosystem: Environmental > Terrestrial > Soil >... | reverse complement strand
CAGACTTGCCCCTTGACTGGAGTGTAATTTGCCCCTGGTACGACTGTATGACGTCGTCCACGAACGGGAGTGACCTTATCCTGCTGACGACTGCTTCATTCAGCGTGATCTTGGGGGCAGGCGGAGGACCTCCGCCAAGTGGTCCCTGATTACTCTCCTGCGCACTTGTAACAAAAAGTATGTTTGGCGCAAGCTGAGAAAACTGCTGGTCTATGAATGCACCAAAGCCGGCGCCAAGGCCGTTGAGCGCAGTCATTAGGGCGCTGCCGACAATGACCATGAGCACCGTCAACGCTGATCTGACTTTTCTCTCCCTCAGCGCGCCAAATGACAGGGACAAGATCTGGATGATTGTCATTTATGATCCTGTTTGTTGCGGCTGTCAAGTACAGACTCGATGTCGTCATCCTTGCCTGCCTGAAAAGTACGCTTAAGAGCCGCCTTTTTCCTTCTTTTGAATACCACAGCTGTAGCGATCGCAGCCACGACAGCAGCAGCCCCGATGCCTACCGGCATGTTCGCAAGCATGCCGCTGTTTTGGGCCGAGTCGTCACTAGGCTGTTTAGGTGCGAATTGCACCCCGGAATTGATGTCAAGTGTGTGGATCTCCCTTAGGTTGTCCTTGTAGCTTATCTTGAGCGAAACAGGATAGGTTCCTTCGCCGGATCTAGTGTCAACATCTACCGGAATGCTAAATGGCAGTGGAGAATTCGCCTCCAAGTCGCCGATGTATTGCGGGGGTGGCAGGTTTGACACAAGGTTCTTTGCATCTGTAATTTCGATCGTGGTAAAAAGGGCCACCGTGTTGCCCTCGTTCAAGAGGTTCCCGACGATGTTGGGGGTGCTCCCAATGTAGTTTATTGCAATGTCATAAGCTCTTATGCTAATTTCGCCTGCGACATAGGTTCCCAGTACAAAATTTTCAGTGCTTGATTGCCCGTTGGAAGAGTACTTTACTGCCACATCAAATGAAGCTGGATTTCCAATCAATGAATTTGCTGCAAATAATCTTGTGGCCAAATTTGCCTTCGAGTCCTCGTCGATTCTCTGGATAGTCCATCTTGAATCTCCAAGGATCTTTACAGATTCTGAAGGGGATTCCATTGTTACGACGACATTTGTCATGGGAGCCGTTCCGTTATTTGTCACACTGAATTCATAATCTTCAATCTTGCCGGCGATTATCTGGGCACTCGCATTTCCTTCATTGATAGAAATCCTGCTTACAGACACAATGACTTCGCCAGTTAACCCGAATGGGACATCCATCTGTGCGTTCCTTGGCGCCCCTGTCTCAAAGAATTTTGAATAATCCACCGACAATTGCGCAGTATATTCCCCAACAGATGCAGTATCCAGCACATCTAAGTCGAAAAAGAGGGTAAACGTGTCTCCAACTGCTGCAAGCTGGTTGAAAGTAGCGACTGCAGGGGCTCCGGCTGACTTGCCGGTCGCCTTGAAGTCGGCTGGAAGCGTCAGGCGGCCGGTGATTCCAACAATGTCTGACGGGCCCCTGTTTACGAGTACGACGGCAAGAGTGGAAGCGCCGTCGCCAGGACCGACGTCTACTTCAGTCCTGTTATTTGAACTAGAAGTCCAGAATGAATCGAGGTATACCGGCCCGCTATAGTTGGCTTCAATGAGTTCTTCTTTGGTTGGTCCGCGCTCTTGCGCATACACACCTGCGGGGATCAAAATCAGACCTGCAAGCAACAGGAGAATTATTGTTGAATACATCACTAGTGGTATACGACCTCCTTTTCAATCATGCCGTCGCGGATGTAGATTGCCCGGTCGGTGGCTTCAGCAAGCTCGTGGTTGTGCGTCACCATCACTATCGTGCGCCTGAACTTGCTCGACAGCATCTTTAGCAGGTCGAACACTTCTTGCCCTGTCTTTGTGTCGAGATTGCCTGTTGGCTCGTCCGCGAGGATTATCGCGGGGTCGTTCATGAGCGCCCGCGCTATCGCGACCCTCTGCTGTTGACCTCCGCTCAGGTTGGTGGGCTTGTACTTTGCCTTGTCGTTGATACCAAGGACATCAAGAATTTTCATTGCGCGCTGTTCCATTTTGCTGCCTTCCATGCCCGACAGGATTGCCGGCAGCTGCACATTCTTGAGGACGGTCGTCCTGTTTATCAGATTGTACGACTGGAAGATAAAGCCCATGAGATGATTCCTCATCGTGGCAAGCTCAGCATCTGAAAGCGAGAATACGTCAAGGCCGTTTATGATTACCCTTCCGGATGTTGGCCTGTCAAGGGCACCTATCATGTTAAGCAGGGTCGACTTGCCGCTGCCCGAAGGTCCAACAATTGAAACAAACTCGCCCTTCCTTATGGAAAGGTTCAGTCCGCTCAGAGCTGCTACTCTGCCTGCCGCGGACTCGAATACTTTAACGATGTTTTCAACTCTGAGAACGATCGAGTCATCGCTCCCATTATTCAAGTTCTTGCCTGCCAAACATTCTATAGAAATTGGTGTCTGCTTAATAAGTATAACTGACTCGTCAGTCAGTTTTGCCTTACTGAGATTTTGGGTAAACAATAAATACGCAACCACTAGTGTTGGAAATTGTGCCTGTTGATCCTGTCTGCGGGATTGAAATGGATCGAGAACTTGCAGTGAGTCACGAACACCATGACAAGACCTACTATTTTTGTTGCGAAGGCTGCAAGAGGATCTTTATGAAAAAGCCAGGCAAGTATTCAAAGTGATTTTGGCGTAACCGGAAAGGCGCCGCAAGTCCTACAGAACCTGCCATCCTTCATGCAGCCCCGGCATTCAGGGCAGCGCGATTCGCAATCCTCTTCTTCTGGTGGCGGAAAGTACATTCTGAAAATTGCGTAATAGTGCAGGTGCTCCTTGCTCCTAATTCTGACGCCGTCCAGCTCTTTCGCAGTCCTCACCTTGCTTGCAAAAATCAGGTCATCAATCCTTTCTTCAATAAAGTTTTGATATTTGTCTGTGGCAGCCCCCTGCTCCTGCGCAAGCTTGGGCCTCCACACGAGGTCGCAAAGCTTGGTTTCAAAGCATTTTCTGAGGATAAACTTGCCCCAATTTTTGCCGCCGTGCTCACCCACCTTCTCGCTCGCACTGATTGATTTTGCAAACATAGCAAACCCTTCGTCAAGGAAAGGCGTCTTTACTTCAACACCGACATGTTTGCCCAGTTTTTTCGACGAAAAATGCATGACCTGCCAGAGCCGGCGCAATTCTGAATTGAGCTTCTGCACGTCAGAATAATAACGGGAAAGATAGTTGTAGCCGGCGAAAAGCTCGTCGGCGCCGTCGCCTGTCATTATTGCTAAATACCCGTCATTTTTAGCCTGCTCTATGCCGGCGAGTGCAACTGCTGAATTTCTGATCTCTATCGGATCAAAGGTCTTCAAAACCTGTATGACCTGAGCCACCAGCTCTGCCATCCTGTCTTGAGCAAAGACACTTTCGACATGATTTTTGCTGTATTTTTCTGCAACCTGTCTTGCGTAGGCAAGGTCCGGGGCATCAGAACCAAATCCCACCACCACCGAATATTTTGGATGCAGTATGCTTGCCAGTATGGAGCTATCAAGCCCACCTGAGAGCAGTATTGCGTCAGCGCGATTCCTCTCTACGCTTTCAGTCAGCAGCTTGACAAGCTGCGCGCAGTTATGCAATACAGAACAAAATAGGAACGTGCTTATTCTTCTTTGCCGTTCTCTTGAGGAGCTTCGCAGAACTCAGTCAGCACGCCATGAAGTGACTTTGGATGTATGAACGTGATCCTGCGGCCGTATGAACCGGTACGCAGGCCGCCCAGCATCTTCATGCCGTTGGCAGACGCCCTTGCAACATCTTTTTCGATGTCGTCTGTCGTGATTGCAATGTGATGTATGCCTTCGCCACGCTCTTGCAGGAACTTTGATATCGGGCTGTCCGGGGACGTCGGCTCCATCAGTTCTATCCGAGTGTCTTGCAACATCAGCATCGCAACCTTGACCTTTTCGTTTGGCACATCTTCTATTTCAAGATGGTCAACGTTCAATATCTTCTGATAATTCTTGAGCGCCTCTTCCAAGTTTTTTACGGCTATGGCGATGTGGTCGACTCTCATTTCAGCATAATATTTTGCTTGTTTTGGTTTATTTAAGATATCTTAGAACGATACCTTGGGCTCGTACTTGCCAAAGACTGTCCTGAGGGTGCTGCTTATTTCGCCAAGCGTGCTGTAGCTCTTCACTGAGTTGATGATGTGCGGCATCAGGTTTTCACCCTTTTCAGCGGCTTTTTGCAGTTGCGACAATGCGTGATCCACTTTTGTCCTGTCGCGACTGCTCTTCAATTCCTTAAGCCTCGCTATCTGCCTGTTCTCTATCTGTTGATCTATTTTGTTGAGCTTGGGTTCGACATCCTGCGCGTCCTGATACTTGTTGACGCCCACAATGACGCGCTTGTTTTCGTCGATCTCTTTCTTTAACTGGTAGGCATTGTTCCTGATCTCTTCCTGGAAAAACCCTCTCTCCACCGCGATCATCGCGCCGCCCATTCTGTCAATCTTTTTGAGGTACCTTTTCACTTCGTCCTCTATCCTGCTTGTAAGGCGCTCTATATAGAACGAGCCTGCCGTTGGGTCGACTGTCTTGATGACACCCGTTTCGCTCGCTATTATCTGCTGCGTTCTAAGTGCCACCTTGACCGACTCCTCGGTCGGCAGCGCGAGTGCTTCGTCCCTTGAATTAGTGTGTAGCGACTGGCATCCACCAAGGACAGCGGCCAGCGCTTCAGTCGTAACCCGGACAATGTTGTTGTCGACCTGCTGCGCAGTCAGTGATTCGCCGGATGTCTGCACATGGAAGCGCAAGTGCATTGATTTGGGGTCCTTTGCACGAAACCTCTCCTTCATTATTCTTGCGTAAATGCGTCTTGCAGCTCTAAATTTGGCAATCTCTTCAAAAAACTCCATGGTACAACAGAAAAAGAACGAAAGCCGGGGGGCAAAGTCATCAACCTTCATACCTCTCGCAGTGCAGGTCTCGATGTATTCAATCGCGTTTGAAAACGTGAATGCAAGCTCTTGAATGGCGTTGCAGCCAGCCTCTCTCATATGGTAGCCGGATATACTGATAGGGTACCACTGGGGTACTTTTTTAGAACAGTATTCGATCATGTCACCTATAATCCGCATTGACGGCTTGGGTGGATAGATGTAGGTATTTCGCGCAATGTATTCCTTCAGGATGTCGTTCTGCGTAGTTCCTCGGAGCTGGTCCGGCGACACACTCTGCGACTCGGCAACTGTAATGTAAAGCGACAACAGTGTCGAAGCAGTAGAATTGATAGTCATGGACGTGCTGACTTTGTCAAGTGGTATGCCGGCAAAGCAGGTCATCATATCCTTAATTGAGCTGATCGCAACTCCAGTCCTGCCGACCTCGCCTTCCGACTGCGAGTCGTCCGAGTCTCTACCAGTCTGAGTTGGAAGGTCGAAGGCCAATGACAATCCTGTCTGGCCATGGTCAAGGAGGAACTTGAAGCGCTTGTTGGTCTCCTCCGCGCTGCCAAAGCCGCTGTACTGGCGCATCGTCCAGACACGCTCGCGGTACATATTTGGATATAGACCACGCGTGAACGGGTATTTCCCGGGTTCTTCGTCATGGCGGCCGTCATACTTTGCTAGATCTTTTTTGTTGTAAACCCGCTTGACAGGTATGTTGGAATCGGTCTTGAAGTTCCCGTTTGGTTTTGTCATAATGATCACCTGAAGAGGCCGGCCGCCAACTCTTCGGCCGCCGCATAAGGATCGATCTCTTTCTTGGCTAACTTGTCGACAAACTCTGAATATTTCTTGTTGCTCGAAAGCAAAAATGAAGCCTTTTTCTCGACCACATTCAAAACCATGTCTCTCAACTCGTCCTCGAACATCTTTCTCTCGCGTTCTTTATAATTAATGCTTTTTTCTTTTAGTAATTTATCAATATTCTTGGCTAGTTCGTGGACGCCCTTTTCCGTCTTGGCAGATGTCTTGAGCACGACTGGCTTGCGTTCCGTATCCCCTATCAGGTCAACTATTGTCTGATACAGTGTAGTAGCCCCTTCAAGGTCGGCCTTGTTGACGACGTACATGTCACCGATTTCCGTCAGGCCTGCCTTGACTGCTTGCACGTTGTCGCCTGTATTTGGCGTAAATACTACCACCGTCAGGTCGACCACTCTTGATATTTCGATTTCTAATTGTCCTGCGCCCACGCTTTCAACCAGCACCAGGTTGTAGCCTGCCGCGTCCAAAATCCTGATGGCATTTCGCAATGATTTTGATACGCCTCCTACGGCACCCCTCGATGCCATACTCCTCATGAACACCTTTTCGTCATCAAGGTTGTCTTGCATCCTGACCCTGTCGCCCAGAATCGCGCCGCCTGTTACCGGGCTTGTCGGGTCTACTGCAAGGATAGCGACTTTGTATCCCAAAGCCTGGCATTCAGGTATCAGCTTACCGACAAGCGAGCTCTTGCCAGCGCCCCCTGGGCCGGTGAACCCCACCGTCCTTGCGTCGCCAGTTTTGCTAAAGATCTCCTTTATTATTTCCCGGGACTGGGGTTCATCGTTGTCAATAATGGAAATAGCCCTTGCAAGGGCGCGCCGTTCGCCTTCCAGCAGTCCCTTTACTATGGGAAGCACATTCCGTTGTTTGTAGAGTGTACAATATTAACGAATTCTTGTCTACTCTTTGAGCGATTCGGAAATAATGCCAGCGAGTCTGTCTTTGCCTTCTATGCGGTACCTTTCAACTTCACGGACCAATTGCTCCCTCAGCTGCCTGTAGAGGTCAATCTGCTCCCTAACAGTTTTTTCCCTGAGCTCCTCGACTTCTTCAGATGGCGAGGCCATGCAGTAGTATGGCAGCTTTTGTATTTATGGCTTGGCAGAACCCGCAACACATCCTTTTCTGCAACATGCAGAGTTAGCACGTCGTATCGGACTGGCTATTACATTGAGCCGGATTGTTCTAGTCCAATTTGGATCTATTGGGAGCATTGGTTACAGCAGACAAGAAGCTGGCATTGTTGACATCTGTTTCAAAGCTCCTGCGGTAGGACGACTTGGTCTTGACGGGAATAAGGGAAGAGCGCAACAGCAAAAGCCTAGACATTCGAGCGTGTAGGTGCACTACACATTGTTGTTTACTGGCCCTTGCCCGCATTGAATAAATATTTTAAGTGGAAAAGCCAATCCCCAAATGTAATGTCGGCACAACAACAACGGCAGAAAAAGCCAATACGCGTCCTGGTAAGCAAGCTTGGGCTAGATGGCCACGACAGAGGGGCGCTTGTCATATGCAGGGCATTCCGTGACGCCGGCATGGAGGTCATTTATTCGGGGTTGTTTTGCACGCCAGAGCAGGTCGCAAGTATGGCCATAGACGAGGACGTCGACGTGGTGGCAATGAGCCTGCTAAATGGCGCCCATCTTACGTTGTTCCCGAAGGTCGCACGCCTGCTGAAGGACGAGGACGCGAGTGATATCCTTATTGTTGGCGGCGGCATAATCCCCGAAAGCGACAGGAAGGAACTTGAAAAGCAAGGCGTGACTGGCAACTTTGGGCCCGGTACTCCGCTTGCCGTGATAATCAAGCACATCACGGAACGTATACAACAGAAGCGCAAATAGACACCAAAATAGTGAACTATTGTGCTGGCGAAATCCCTACACGATGGCTAATAGGACGCCAACTTGAGAAGCCGGTAGCAGGATTCAGACTTCAGGTGCGTCAGGCCACATCATCCTGCGCATCTCCTTGCCCACCCTTTCCACCTGGTGGTTCTCTATTTCCTTCATGTAGCGCGCAAACGAGTTCTTACCCTCCTTCTTGTACTTGCTGACCCACTCATCGGCAAACTCGCCAGACTGGATCTCCTTGAGCGCTTCTTTCATCTTTTTCTTGGCTTCCTTGTCCACGACGCGTGGTCCGCGCGTAAGGCCTCCGTACCTTGCCGTTTCGCTCACGCGGTTGTACATGCCTGTGATACCGTATTTCTGGATCAAATCCACGATTAGCTTCAATTCGTGCACACACTCGAAATACGCGACCTCTGGTTGGTACCCGGCCTCGACAAGCGTCTCAAAGGCGGTCATGACCATCGCGTGGGCGCCGCCGCACAGGTCGACCTGCTCGCCGAACCAGTCAGTCTCTACCTCTTCCTTAAACGTCGTCTGCAATACGCCGGGTCGGGTGCTTCCTATCGCCTTCGCCATTGCAAGGACGCGATCCCAGGCCTTGCCCTTGTGGTCCTGGTAGACTGCGACAAGCGAAGGTGTCCCAAATCCTTCTTGGTAGAGCTCCCGGACGCGCTGGCCAGGGCCCTTCGGAGCAACCATAATCACGTCCACGTTCTTGGGCGGCACTATCCATTTCCAGTAGATTGACGCACCGTGCGAAAAGGAAAGCGCCTTTCCTTCTGTTACGTATTTTGCAATTTCTTTCTTGTACGTGTCGGCTTGCTCCATGTCCGGAATCAAAACGTGGATAATGTCGGCAGCTTTGGCCGCCTCTGCAACTTCCATCACCCTGTGGCCCTCTGCCTCGGCTTGCGTCCACGTCTTTCCTCCTTTTCTGAGGCCGACGATGACCTTGAGGCCAGAGTCCTTCATGTTGGACGCTTGAGCGCGCCCTTGGATGCCGTAACCGATAACTGCAATAGTCTGATTCTCTACCGGAGCTAACGATACCTGATTATCAAGCCATTTCTTGGCATGCATGAGTGTTTGTCGTTGGTACGCATTATATTATTCTACTGATAGTTTGCAATCGGAGGATAGCACTAAGTCTCGATCGTTGTCGCTGACTTTCCTCAGATTTCTAACCAGAAGAAGAATGGGGTTAATGCCAGAATCCCCAGCCAAATCCGTGCCCTTTCCAAGGTCCGCCCCATCCTCCATGCCAATCTCCGACCCAGTGTCCAGACATTGATCCAAAGGAGCCTAATGGCTGACCTTGTGAGGTGTAAAGCACTTCACCGTTTCCAACATCGACTATGACCATATATGCCGTCTGATTTCCAGTATTTGCCACGAAGAATGTGTATGCAAGGTATCCTTGCACTACCCCCAAATGCCCGCCAAGCACTTTTCCATCAGCCACCTGCCCCTGCGCGGTTTGTGCGGCTGTGACGAACGACACCTTGACATTTTCACTTATGAAATCACTTGTCTCATTTGCTACGTTCACAGAGCCGTTTATTTTCGGCATCCCTTCGCCCGACCACATCATTTTCTGCTGCAGTTGTTGTGCAGTTGCCTGTGCTATCGACGACGCCACCAAAATGGCAGACACCGCGCCGGCAGCAATTATGGCAGCTATTATCACCTTCTTGCTCAGAAGATTTCTAGACATGTATGAACTTGCCAGCGAATTATTTTAACCATTGTTGACCCATGACACGTAACTTAGTTACCACACCCTTAATGTAGCTCGGCTGGCAAGCAATTTTAGGAAGGGTCCACTACAATGTTAGTGAGAGACATGCCGCGCCTTGACGGTTATTGCTATTCACATTTAGAAATTAATCCCGCAGCTATTAAGCCCGAGAAATCTGGTTAAATTGGTCCACGAATACCGCGACAGGGTCTACATCAGAAAAGATGTGATACTGAAGCTGTCAGAGTACGGCGAGCTCAATCAGAGCAAGCTTATGAGCTATTGCGGGCTGAACAACGTGAAACACAAGGGAATCATTGATGACATGGTTGAGAAAGACCTGATAGTAAGGTTTGAAGAGCCGTGGGGCAACAAAACTATAATCAAATACAAGGTTTCAGAAAAGGGAAGGGCAATTTTTCAAGAAATACTGGAGCCGTACGAAGCGCTGTTCCCGAGAGGAGAGGCTGAACAAAAAAAATGACACGTAACAAAGTTACCATATTTTTTATAACACAAGGGAGGAGAATGAGTTAGTGGGAGCATCCAAAGACGGCAAGCCTGCACAGAACATCTTTCAGATAATGGACGAGATAGTCCGCCAGCTAAATAGGACCAAAAAGATGTTTCTGATCATGATAGTCTCTATCATAATAGTTGTGCCCGGGACATTTATCACTACCTTTGCGCTAGCTGGAGGAAGCTCATTCTGGAATGGGCAGCCGCATAACGGACCTCCGGATAGCTCCGCCTTTCGAATAGCAGGGGCTATAGTAGTCGTCTTCGTACTCGCGTGGATAGTGATAGGAATAAGACAGTGGTTCATACTTTCAAGATGGACCCAGAGGTACGAGCTGTACAAGGAGCTGCAGAAAAAGATTGACGAAAAACTAGACTATGATCAAGATAGTGAAAAGCAATCCTAGACATTCTTGATTTCAGGAATAGTAAAAAGCCCCTATTATGATACGAATTGGAGGATTGTTAAGGTCGATCTACAGGCATGGCCGCTGTGTCCTTGACGGCGGACTTTTCGTTATTTTATTCTCTATTGGTTAGTGTGGACTTCATGGCAAATGTATGTAATAATTCTAACAGGCTCTAGGCTATACGTGAGAACAATTAGCTGATGCCTAGATGAAGATTCTGATAGCCGAGGATGAGTCTGACATACTAATGCAGTACGAACTTGCCCTTAGAGACAGGAATCACGATGTAGTGGTCACACACGATGGTGAACAATGCCTTGATGAATTTTACAAGGAGCTCGAGCATCAAGAATCATCTCGCAAATCCAAGATATCAAGACCACCATTTGACGCAGTAGTCTTGGATTACCGCATGCCAAAAAAGGATGGAATGGAAGTTGCTAAGGAAATCCTCGCAACTGAACCAAAGCAGAGGATCCTTTTTGCATCTGCCTACGTTCTTGACACGCTCGTGGAGTCTGTTAAAACGCTACAGCAAGTAGTCGAGCTGATCCAGAAGCCATTTGAGCTCGACCCCTTTGTAGAACTCATAGAGGATAAGGGAATTTATACGGAGCTAGAAAAGCTAAATGTCAGGGTTAAAGATGTAAAGGATCTGAACCCTACACACCAACAAGTGCAGGATCTACTTCATGGACTGAAAAAACTCCAAAAAGGAAGAGCAATCTAATCGTACAAGTCAGTTCGGCATATTAGCAGCTACTGAAACATCTCGAATGACAATTTCCAAGGCTGCTGATCTCTCACTCAGCTACTCGATATTGCCCTAATATACAAAACTTTTAACCCGTTCCACTGTAAAACCATCTGGTAGCAAGTTGGTTCAAATCAAAGAAGACATCATACGACTGATAATAAAGCAGGAGCACGTCGTCCTTGTCGGTAGCGTCAGTGCCGACGGGATACCTAACATCTCTCCTAGGTACGTTCTCGGCATACTGGAGAACGAAAAGCTACTTTTCGCAGACGCCTTCGAAAATAAGACGTTCCACAACATCAATGCGTGGCCTAAAGTGACTGCCGCTGTATTTGATAGGGACACGCAAGGCGGCTACCAGCTGAAAGGTGACGCTGAAGGACAAAGTGACCCGAAATTGATTTCGCAGGCGGAGACCAGACTCAAGGAATTTGGAATCTATGAGAAACCAAAAAAGGTGTGGACTCTTGTCGTTAAAGAAATATTTTCACTTGAGCCAAGCGCGAAATCCCGGTACCCATTTTCTCCATATTACAGGTAATGCCAGTTGTAGTACCTTTTACATACACAGAGGTTTAGCGCCGAAATACTTCCAAACAGACGGGGGCAAATACCAGCTCTTCTTGCATGTCTAGAAGGAAAAATTATGAAAATAGTATCAAAGATTCTTGTTAGCTTTTTCGTAACCTTCATAGTCCTCGGAGGCGCAGCTGCCTATTACCTATTATCACCTGTACAAGGTGCTCCTCATATGCTACTATTCCAGAAAGTCATAATCATCTTTGCCTCGGCGATGGGAGTCCTTGGGATACTGCTGGCGGCAATCATCTTGCATCCTCTGAAGAAACTAGGAAAAGGCGCAGAGCAGATAACAAAAGGTAATTTTGCTTTTCAGATTTATGATGCTGCACTTACGAAAGGTAAATTCAAGAACACTGACGAGCTATCACAGTTAATCATGGCATTTGAAGTTATGAGAAAAAGAATGATTGAACTGGATAACAACCTCTCCCAGCGAATCAGGACGAAAACTTTTGACCTACAGCGCGTTAACGACGAGCTTATCGAAAAGGAGAAGATTCTCCAACAGGCAAACGCGAAACTGGTAAACCAGAGTGAGGACCTTAAGAAGATCAACGAAGAGCTCGCAGCCAGGAATAAAGAGCTATCCGCTGCGAACGCAAAACTCCGGAAGCTTGATGCGATGAAGACCGACTTTATCATGATTGCAGCACACGAGCTCAGAACGCCCATCCAGCTCATTCTGGGTTCCGTGCAGCTTGCCGAGAAAGGTTTGATCAACAGTGATCAAGCATGGAAAACTATTTCATCTGAGGTCAAAAAGCTGGCCGAAATGGCGACTTATTTGCTGGACGTGGGCAAGATTGAGAGTGGAACTTTTACCTACGACATGAAACCCCTTGATGTCTCGCAATTAGTCGAGGAATTAGTATCCTCGTCTACGAAGTTCTGTAGTCAAGATGACCTCATAACCATCGATATCGACCTAGATGACGATCGCGTCAAGATTCTGGGAGACGAGCACCGTCTAATGCAAGCATTTCTAAATATCATTAACAATGCCGTAAAGTTTGCCAAGAATGGTACTATTTCAATAAGAACTCATACTGACCGTGACAATGGATTGGTGGAAGTAAAAGTGACGGATGATGGAACCGGCATCCCAGAAGAGATCCTACCAATACTCTTTAGCAAATTTGTAACAAAGACAAATGAGAATGAGAGGGGCACTGGGCTCGGACTATTCATCACAAAGTCAATAGTCGAAGCTCACAAAGCCACCATAAAAGCAATGAATAACAAGAACGCCAAGGGGGCTACATTTACAGTTTCGTTCCCAATATACGAGCGCGTGTCGCCCGTTACAATGATCGAATAGAAGCGGGCCCGTCGGGATTCGAACCCGAGACAGCCGGATTTCTTTCCATGAAAGTTAAAAGTCCGGTACTCTACCTGGCTGAGCTACGGGCCCAGAGCAATTTACGCTCCTACGCAGCATAATTTAATGGTATATCAATGTTCCACCATAAAAAGCAGGAATTCTATCATTACTAGTGCAATCTACTAAGAAGAGATCTTACTTCGCAATAATCATCGTCACATCAGTAGCCTTTGCGGGCGCGGCGGCGGCTTCAATCACGCTGCCATTTGCAAAGGTTACGTCCGAAAAGTCGGAGCACCTTTACGTGATTTATTACGGACATTTGGTTGATGAAAACGGCAAAGTGACAGATCAGGCTACTAGGATCCTAGCGGCCAGGCCCGAGCTTGTTATAGTGCAGCATTCGTTCCCGGACGGCGAACTGAACCTGACGCCTAGCGTGCAGCAGCAATTCAAAGATGCCGGCATCAAGGTCCTTACGTACGCCTGGACGAACTACGGCGCACGGGACCTAAATGCTGTCAAGGCCGACATCGGTAGCCAGATGTCGTCAGGAGTTGACGGCATCTTTGTGGACGAAGTGACCAACATTAAGACCGACGTCGAGTACAGGTACTATGAGGCAATCGACAAGCAAGTAAAGAGCTACGGGCAAGACAAGCTCGTTGTAATGAACCCCGGTCACTATAAAGTGTCCGAAAGAATAATGTTGATCTCTGATATCGTCAGCTTGGAGGAGGAATGGGTGTATTACGGTCAGATACCATGGATGCACAAGTACCCGTCATCGCGCTTTATGGGCGTGTCGAGCAACGAGTACTGCACAGGCTGCATCAACGAATCAAATGCTGCAGGCGAAACTGCAAAAGCGTGGGATGCCGGCATAGGTTACCACTTTACTACAGACAAGTACATTGATCTGCCGACGTGGTTCGACAGCTACACTTCACAGGTAGAACAGAAAAAAACTATGCAGTAATAGGGGGGACAGTCGCGTGATTGACTGCTTGGCGGAAGAACATCGTCAGCAGCTTGTCACAGATCGTCGGCGCGTTCATCCTGATGTCGGCAGTGGCCACCTTGTTTGATCCAAAAAGAAAGACGACCTCATCAACAGTCAGGGAATTTTCCCTCATGAGCCTCAGTAGTTCTGACTTGGGCGTGTGAAGGAGCTCCATCTTTCGTGGGCGTTCCAACTCCATGCACATGAGTTTCGTGCAGGCTCTAAAAAGGTTGTTGCAAAGTGGTTCTTGATCTTGTATCTATAGGACTCTACAGTAGTAAAAGACATTTTTACACCATTGCGAGCGCGCGTACAGGCGATCCTGTTGCGCCTCCAAGTTTGAGTGGGCTAATTAATAACATGAATCGGTTTGTTGATATCTTGCTTACATTGCAAAGGTTCTCGACAGCCAGTATATTACGAGGCAGCAAGATATTATGAGCAGTAAATTCGCTGTCAATCCCCGCGTCGATGCTTGGACCGTCAATTGCAACTGCATTGACCTTCTTCCTTGCAAAGTATTTTGCAACCTCTTTTGACAGTCCCGGGTTTTTCGTCATGTAATCGCTGCCTGCGACATGCTTTTCCCAACCTGTCGCGATTACCACAGTGTCACCTTTTCTTACCTGATCGTTTGCAAGATCTTCGCGCTCTACTAGCTCGTTTGCACGCTTAGGCGCCTTTATCAGGACAGCGTTGCAGACGAGTCTGCGTGCTGGGATCATGTCGATGCTTGCAAGGCCCGGGGCGAAGTGGGAAGGGGCATCGACATGCGTGCCCGTGTGGGTACTCATGAACATCGCCTCAGAGTCGTAGCCGTGGCATTGAAAACTGGACCACGGAATAAAAGACGGCTGAGGCGAGCCGGGGAATACCGTGATCGAGGGTGTAATCCGCATTGTAAGGTCGATCACTCTCATGTGCCAATTTTTGAAGTCAGAACGTCATTAATAACTCTGCTTGAGAGGTTGTAATACGATCTGTTTAATTACTCACGGAACGATAGTTCCATATGCCAACAGCATATGTCCTTATCAACTGCGACCTCGGTTCTGAAGAAGAAATTATCCGCGAAATCAAAAAGCTTCAAGAAGCTATTGAAGTTTCTGGGGTCTATGGAGTCTATGACATCATCGCCAAAATCAGATCAGACTCAATGGACAAGTTGCGCGAAACAATAACATGGCATGTCAGACGCATTGACAAAGTCCGGTCAACGCTGACAATGATTGTGATTGAAGGACAAGGCGAGCAGAAAAAGAAGTAGTCATCGGAGAAAGTTCTTGACATAGCTCGCAGCAGTCTCTGCTTCCTCTTCGCTGTTAAAGAAATGGGGCGCTGCTCTTACCGCTTTCTTTCCACCGCCGATGTCCCTTGAAGCAAATATTATGTTGTTCTGTTCCAGCTTTTTTACTAAAATCGATGAATCAGTCGTCGCTGTGAAAGTGACAATCGATGTGCGCTTATTTTCATCGTCTGGGCCGTATAACCTCACATCCGGGATCTTGCCTATTACGTCGCGCAAGATCCCTGCCGCCTTCATGTTCTTTTTCCTGACGCTCTCAAGGCCTATCCTAAGTACGTACCTCAGAGAGGCTTCAAGGCCAGCGGCCCCGGGGTAGTTCCGAAATCCCGCTTGGAATCTGGCTGGCATGCCAAGGTAGGAGATGACGTTGTGTTCTGACAGCGTGGCTGACTCGCTCCCGATGGTCTGCGGCGACAGCAGTTCAGATGCCTTTTTGCTGCAGTAGAAGGCGCCTATCCCAGTAGGGCCGCATAGCCACTTGAAGCCCGGAAACGCCATAAAGTCACAACCCATTTTTTTCACATCAATTGGGATCGTGCCGGCGCTCTGGGCCGCGTCCACGCAAAACAGCGCGTTATTTTGTTGTGCAATCCGGCCGACTTCTTCAAGCGGCATTATTGCGCCGGTGTTGTACAACGCGTGGCTCATAGTGATTAGCCGCGCGCCCTTGATCAATTTTTCAAGATCGCCGAGGTCAAAGTAGCCACTTTCGTCTATGGCAAGCTCCCTCAACTGCACTCCTTTCCTATGCGAGAGCGAAACCCACGGCAAATAGTTGGCATAGTGCTCGTGCCTGCCGCCCCGCACCACTATCGCGTCCCCATGTTTCCAGTCAACGCCGTTTGCCGCTATGTTGAGCCCCTCAGTCGTGCTCTGGACAAGCACCACTTCATCGCGGTCGCAGTTTATCAGGTGCGCCACCCTTGTGCGCAGCTCGTCAAGCAATGACGTGACGTACTCAGAAGTCTGGGGTGCATCGGGGCCGGATTCAGCGCATTTCAACATGAAATCAGTCACGGCTTTGATCGTCGACAAGGGCGTCGGAGCAATAGCACCATTGTTCATGTAGATGATCTTTCTTGTTACGGCAAAGTCGCGCTTTATTTGATCGTCAATGTCACTCATATATCCAACCTCATGCAATAGAGCGGCAATTGTCCGACAACATATTGAGCACGCGTGGCTTAAATACGCTGATGTTCAGCGACCCGTACGCCAAGCTATGCTTCGTCGCGCATCTTGTGTCGCAGTTTGAAAAGGTGACCTATGTTGACCTTGACACCACCTTTACAGCGTTTTTCAAAGCCGGGCTTGTTCGGGCAAACAGCATCGACATCTATCTGCCTTCCGAGGGTCGGCTTGTTCCTATGGTAAAGGACATACTCGAATCAATGGCTGCAAGCTCGGCTGTGATATTTGACTCTGTCAACAGCTTTTACAACCTATTCTTCACGCGGGAACGGACAGGCGGCCTTAACCACCTGCTATCTGTAATCCTGATGCTGCTTGTCAGGCGCGGTATGGACGAGAGCATTCCGGTGCTTGCGACAAGCATGCTGCGCTACAGGAAGCATGGTGGCTGGGTACAGTCGCCAGCCAGCCGGAGATTGCTCCAGCGCAAGAGCGCGGCCAGGCTGAGCGTCGAGAGGATAGACAGCAACCTTGCAGTCACTGTTGTAGACCACGAATCGATACCAGCAGGAACACAGGTGGTATACGAAAACTGCCTGATCACAGTTTGATGCTTACCAGGATGAATCCGAGAAGCAGGGCAATGCCAAGGACTCCAAAGCCTGCAATAAGAAGCGCCTGCTGCACCTTCAGGTCTGTCGACTTCCCTGAGTTGTAGAGCATAAAAGTGCCGACCATCCCGATGAAAAGTATCAGCGTAATGACTACTGTCTCGCCAACCGTCTGGGCAGAGCGAGTGGGGAGCACAAAGCCGCTCAAGTTCCTTCCCTCAATTATCGCGTTGATCATGCCAGACGCAAGGGCGAAAAAGAATACCAAGTACCCTACTGCAACAATCCATACAACTTTTGAAGGAGCGGTAAGCATGACGTTGTTATAACCCTTAAAATCCAGACTCTAAATAAACCTTCCATGACTACGAAGAAATGCGCCGCTTGCCATAGAAGCGCATTGAAGGACAGCGAATACTGCCTTAACCACAAACAGGCTTTTGACAGCATGACAAATCATTACAGAGTGTGGATCGACGCATGCGGCAACATTTCCTGGCAGAATTTTCTGCACAAATTATCA